>Ga0208613_1000298_pt1 | contig 17128 bp, 20 predicted proteins | sample CryBogmetaGMA6M_FD_184543 | JGI IMG/M metagenome (GOLD analysis project Ga0208613, IMG submission 184543) | Freshwater microbial communities from Crystal Bog, Wisconsin, USA - MA6M (SPAdes) | ecosystem: Environmental > Aquatic > Freshwater > Lake | place: Crystal Bog, Wisconsin, USA | collected... | reverse complement strand
CCAAAATCTAGCCGGCCGCTAAGCCAAAACCGACTTTTTGGAACAAATGATAAATAAATATATGAGGCAGTAGGCTTCAAATTATTTAAAGGCATTTCAAAATGGCACAATTTACAAAATCAAACGGTGACTTTCTACCGGTAATCAACTTTGACACATTCTCATACACCAACAGTGGTGCAAACGCAGTTAGTTCTGGATCAACAGTTCAACCTCAAGGTCCTAAGCTAGACTACTTCACAGTTACAGCAGCTAGTTCTGGTGCATTGTCAGGTACTCAAGTTAGCTTGATCATCCAAGCTACACAACAATTAGCTACAGTTTACATCTATGAGTTTACAACTGCAGGTCCTGATACATTAGCAATGGCTGTGTATCCAACAGCAGCATGGACTACAGCAACATTGCAAGCAGCTATTCGTGCAGGTTTAACAGCAGGCGGCGCAGCTAATGCAGTAGTTGTTTCTGGTACAGCTACATTCACAGGTTAATCAATATCTGTATAAAAGAACCCTAGATTTTCTAGGGTTTTTTTACCTTTGTTAAATACTAGTATGAGTTACATTATCTCTTGCTATACCCTATTTGATATTACGCAAACTAATGTACCTAACCGTCATCGTCCGGATATGGATAAAGAATGGCATCATAAACGCAATACACAAAGTAATTTTGACACGGTGCAACAAGCTATCTCATTACGTAGTCAGCCTGAACTTGTTCGTATCCCTGAAAAAATAGAAATCAAATTTGACGAATTCACTGAGTTTGGGTTTTTGTTTGAACAACAAGATACAAAGACTTATCCATGTTGGTATTTTGATTTTGCGGTGCAGCATCCTAGTGTATTTTATGATGGTGTAAGTGAGTTGGGAGCATTATACAGAGATTGCGACCAAGTACCTATGATTAAATGTTATACAGAATGGGAACAACTCCCCACATTCTTAGATACTAGTGATGAGTTGAGAAACATATATTTTAAAGTATTAACCAAATGATAAGTGATAAGCTATTACATAAATTAACAAAAACCATACCTAATTCAGATATGGAAAAACTGAGTGAATTGTCTATAATGCAAGGACCAGATGGTTCTTATTTTCTATTCAATCAATATGCAATAAGAAAAAACAATGATTGTTATATAGTAGAAAAGGACAAGATAGCAGGATCTAAATCGTTCAATGTGTTAAAAAACGCGGTATCTTGGTGTACCTTTGATAAACGAAACAGTATATACGAATCTAATCGTATACTAGACTTAGACAATAGGTTAGCTAGTGTGGATAATGAGATTCAAGTCCATCAAAAGTTAGTAAAAAAAGCTAAAAACTTAGAAGAAAAACTGATTTATCTAGCTAAATTGGGTGAAGAAAAGATGGAACGAAAGCAGATATCCGAAGAATTAGCGGGTTATGTGAATAGTTCCAGAATTTGGCAAGACAAACGATTTAACAAATCCGCATAATAACGAAAGAAAAGATAAATATATTATATATTTCTCTGGAATACAAATATGAAACTAACCGAATTAAACCACAATCGCCGCTCTTTCTCTACTAAAGTATTGAAAGAACAGTATGAAACCTCATTTAACGTAGATGGTATGTCTATGTCATCTACACGTACTATGCTTCAAAAAGTACGTGGTTTATTGAGTGAGTCAAAGCAATCTCCTGACTATCACAATAGTCAATCATCAAGTTCATATATGAAACTTGTATTCATGGAGCAAGCACTTGCCGATCACTACAATGAATTACGTTCACTACCACAGCCAAGAATCATGGTTGAGAATGAAGAAGTTGAGAAGTCACAAGTTGTATTAGCAGCACAAGACATGGTAGATCAAGTACAGAAGATGCTTGAAGATGTAGGACAAATGCAAGTTAAAGAATTACCAGCATTGGTATCAAGTATTGAAAGTGAAATTGGTGTTAACGAAAGCCAAACATACAATGACGCTGTTTCTAGTCAACTAGATACATTATCTGCTTCATTGAAAGAAGCATCAAGTGCATTGAAGAATGCATTGAATGGATTAACTGGTCAAGCAGTAGACGCAGCATTTGATGCTGGTGCTGACATGGGTGCAGAAGCAGGAGTGGATGCTGGCATGGACGCAGGCATGGACGCTGGCGGTGATATGGGCGCCGGCGATGATATGGGAGATATTCCTCCCCCAGCCGAAGAACCAGAAATGCCCCCGTCGGGCGGTGTAGGCAGAGCAAAGAGATAATATGTTTCTCTTTGAACTTGCTGATCCGGCGAGTGCTAAACTTATCGTTCTTGTCAATCAACTTAAAACTGATTTAGACAACGGTATAATAGATTCTAGTAGTTACACGACGGACGAGTTTTTAACTTATTTACAAGATAAAGGTGATATCGTTTTAGATGTCACCGACTTGTATGATATGATAAAGAACCCTCCACTAAACACCGTTATATCTAATATACAAGGTGATAAGGTTGTGTTTAAAGGGCATGATGATACCCCAGAAAATCCAGATCAATCACAAAGTCAACAAGTTGTACAACAAATGGCACAAAGTGCTATGCCAACACAATGATAACAGTCACAGATAAAGCAACAAACAAAGTAAAACAAACTCTTGCTAAAAGAGGTAAAGGATTGGGAATCAGAATAGGTGTCAAAACAACAGGCTGTTCTGGTTTAGCCTATGTACTTGAATATGTTGATCAACCGTTGTTGGAAGATGTAAAGATTGATTGTGATGGTTGTTCATTATATGTTGATCCAAAAAGTTGTGCTTATCTTCAAGGGATGACAATAGATTATGTCCGCAATGGACTTAATGAAGGATTTGAATTTCTTAACCCAAATGAACGTGATAAATGCGGATGTGGAGAAAGTTTCCGAATCTAGTTGACAACTGTATTTCAATCAACTATAATTGACTTGATGTACAATCCAACAAAATACAACTATATACCCATGAGTAGGGTAGAAATCGAAGGTAAACGCAGATATGCTACACCAGACGGTGAAAAACTTCCAAGCGTTACAACAATACTAGACGCAACCAAGTCAGAAGAAAGTAAACAAGCATTACAGAACTGGCGCAAACGTGTTGGGGTTCAAAAGGCACAAGAGATTACAACTGAGGCAGCGGGTCGAGGAACACGTATGCACAAGTTTCTTGAGGATTATATCAAGACAGGTATAGTTACTGAACCAGGCTCTAACCCCTACAGTATTCAAAGTCACAAGATGGCAAAGCAAATTATTGAACAGGGATTAGTGAAATGTAACGAATACTGGGGGACAGAAGTTCCTTTATACTTCCCTAAAATCTATGCTGGTACAACTGACTTGTGTGGAGTACATGATGGAAGTGATGCTATTATGGACCACAAGCAATCTAACAAATTCAAAAAGCGTGAATGGATTGATGATTATTTTGTTCAATTAGCAGCGTATGCTAATGCTCATAACGAAGTACACGGGACTAAAATACGTAAAGGTGTTATTTTTATGTGTACCGCAGATGTTGTTTATCAGGAATTCATCATTGAGGGTAGTGAATTTGACAAGTATAGTGACATGTGGTTTAACCGTGTAGAGCAATATTACATGAAATTCTTATAGTGGTTAAGTCATAATTATGATAAATAAGTGTAAACGTGAAGAATTACACTTATGGCCATAGTACAAATCTCAAAGATACAGCAACGAGCAGGTAACCTAGTTGACTTACCACAATTAGACAACGGTGAATTTGGCTGGGCAACCGATGAAAATAGACTTTTCATTGGAAGAACCGGAAACACTTATGCAGATGAGAATATTGAAGTATTAACATCATATTCCAATATAAGTTTTAGTCAAATCAACGGTAGCGATGGAGGTAACTTTAACGTAACCGTACCATTGAATGGACAAATATTGACATATGTATCAAGTACAGATACATGGGAAAATTACACTGGGTTAAAATCACAACTTAGTAACACTAAACTTCAATTAGGAAATGTAGCCAATCTGTCAATGACCGGCGGCGCCATTGGTTATATATTAGAGACGGATGGTGCAGGTAATTTATCTTGGACACCTAAGAATACTTTATACACTACAATTAAAGGATTAACTAATAACGTTAGTGGTAATGTTATTACCATGACTGTTTCTAATCTGACACCATACACAAATGGGCAAGCTGTTACTATTACTGGTGCTATTATTTCTAATAGTGGTGCAAATTCAAATATTAATGGAAATTCTTTTTATGTAAAATTAAATGGAGATTTTGCCACATCAGGTAATGTAGTGTTATACACTAATGTTAATTTACTTACTACTGCAAATGGTGCAGGATTAGTTTCTTATACAGCAAATTCTGGAGTAGCAACTGCTGCATTAGGAGGCGGCGGCACCGGATCAGTAGGCGGTTCAAACACTACAGTACAGTTTAATGATCAAAATATTTCAAATGGTGTTGCTGCGTTTACTTTTGATAAAAACACAACTACATTAACTTTATCTTCCGGTAATGTTATTGCTGCAAACATTAACGCAACTATAGCAGTTACTAGTCCAATATTAGTTTCAAATATTACTACTGGTACATCGCCATTAACCGTGACAAGTACAACACTTGTTCCTAATTTGTTTGTTGCAAGAGCAAATGTTTCTGAATATGCTAATACTGCACTAACAACTACTGGGACCTGGTATCCAATATTTGTAAATGCAACATTAGGTAATCTAGCACAAGGCGCAAATGCTAATCTATCATTTAATGCTGCAACAGGTAATTTAACTACTACATTATTAAATGTAACTAGTAATGCTAATACTGGTAATTTGGGAACAACTACATTAATTGCTACAACAGGTAATATCACTACTATTAATAGTGGATTGATGAAGAATAGCACAAGTAATATTACCATTGCATCTGCTGGAAATGTTTCTACGTTCATTGGAGGTAATGCTACAGCACAATTTGTAGTTACTTCAACTGGTGCAAATATTTCAGGTACTGCTAATGTTGCCGGTAACGCTAACGTTGGTAATTTAGGAACTGCTACTGCAATAATTACAACTGGTAATATCACTACAATTAATAGCGGATTAATACAAAACGGCAATAGCAATATTGTCATTACTGCTAATGCTAATATTTCACACTTTGTTACTGGTAATGCAACAAGTCAGTTAACAATAACTGCAACTGGTGCTAACATTCCGGGTACGGCTAATGTGACTGGCAATGCCAACGTTGGTAATTTAGGAACAGCACAAGTATTGGCAAGTGCTAATATAACTACACCTCAGTTCATATCTAATATAGCGACTGGCACGGCTCCATTAGTAGTAACAAGTACAACTAGAGTTGCTAATTTAAATGTTGACCAATCTAACATAGCAAATTATGCCAATGTACTTACTCAGGGAACAGGAACTTTTTATCCTACAATGGCTAGTGCTAGTTCAACTGCTAATTATCAGTTAGTTAGTAATGCTAATTTATCATTTAGTGCAGCAACAGGGACATTAAGTGCTACATTGTTCGCCGGTAACGGTAGTTCATTGTCAGCTATTGCGGGTCCTAATGTAACTGGTATTGTAGCAAATGCAAATGTTTCAACATATGAAGTAGTTACTAATCAATCAACTGGTATATACTATCCAACTTTTGTAAATGCAAATACAACTGGAAATTATCAATTAGCAAGTAATACAACTATTAGTGCTAATTTGGCGAATGGTGCATTGATTGCTACTACGTTTGTTGGTAATATACTTGGAAATATCGGTGGTATATTAGCAAACGGAACAAGTAATGTAAGTATACCTACAGTTAATGGCAATATTAACTTAACAGCCGCTGGTAATACAACAATGATTGTAACTGGAACCGGCGCTAATATTACTGGAACGTTGAATACTGGTTCAGGCGTAATCACAGGTAACGGTAGCGGATTAATATCTATTACAGGTGCTAATGTCACCGGACAAGTAAATTATGCAGGTACTGCAAACTCAGTAGCTGGTGGTAATGTAAGTGGAGCTGTAAGTTATGCAACTACTGCTAATGCAGTAGCCGGTGGCAACGTAAGTGGGGCAGTGGCATATGCAACTACTGCTAATGCAGTAGCCGGAGGAAATGTAAGTGGTACTGTAGCAAATGCAACATATGCTGTAACAGCAGGTACTGCAAACGCAGTAGCCGGCGGAAATGTAAGTGGGGCAGTGGCATATGCAACTACGGCCAATTCAGTAGCCGGTGGTAACGTAAGTGGGGCAGTGGCATATGCAACTACTGCCAACTCGGTGGCCGGCGGAAATGTAAGTGGTACTGTGAGCAGTGCAACTACTGCAACTACAGCAGGAACTGTAACAACAGCGGCACAAGGTAATATCACTAGTGTTGGTACACTAACATCGTTATCTGTCAGTGGACAAATAACAAATGCTAATCTTACGACCGGGGCAGAATCTACAGCAGGCACTATTACAGGCAATTGGACATTAGTTGGTACTAGCAGATTGCAAGCAACATATGCTGACTTGGCAGAATATTATGAAGCAGATAAACCATACGAACCTGGTACTGTATTAGAGTTTGGCGGTGACAAAGAAGTTACAATTGCTGAAGATGGTACAACAAGAGTTGCCGGTGTAGTATCAACTAATCCAGCGTATGTAATGAATTCACAATGTCAAGGTGAACATATTGTAGCATTAGCATTACAAGGTCGTGTACCAGTTAAAGTTCGCGGAACAATACACAAAGGTGATATGCTTGTAAGCGGCGGCGAAGGATATGCTAGACCAATGATTCATCCGTACACTGGTTCAGTAATTGGTAAATCTTTAGAAAACTTTGAAGGTGAAGGCATTATTGAAGTGGCAGTTGGCAGACTATAATGAAGGAATACATTGTAGTTCTTAACCCAAATATTGATTATAATCAAGTTTGGAATGATATTGAAAATACTACCAGTGGCTTGTCACACATACCAGATCGTTCTGTAACCATTGCCAAAGAACGAAAGATGTTTCCTAGTATTTGTGAATACTTACTTACTGATGATGAAGCAAACAAATTAAAAAATGATCCCAGAGTTTTAGATGTTGAGATACCTGTTCGCAACAATCCCGATGTAAATATAAAACATAGTGCAATACAAAACCCCTATATCTATAGTGGAAATTTTAATAAACAGTCGGGAAATGTATATGTTGACCCTGCTAGATATGATGGTGAATATGGCAATAGTATTAATTGGGGATTGATTAGTCACACTTCAACAATAAATCCATTTGGAACAAATTTAGATGGAACCACTGGATTAACTACAACATCTAATTATAATTATGCAGTAGATGGTTCTAATGTAGATGTTGTAATACTTGATACCGGCATTCAATCTGATCACCCTGAATTTACAAATAGTGCAGGGGTAACAAGAATTCAAGTTATTGATTGGGACGCCATTGCAGCAATATTAGGGTTGGGAATATCAGGATTTAATTCTTATAGTTATACCGATACAGTTGGACATGGAACTAATGTTGCCGGTATTGCAACAGGTAAAACATATGGGTGGGCTAAAAATTCAAATATTATACCATTGTATGCCGCAACAAATGGTGTGAGTGAAGCAGAACCATTAGATACATTTGAAATGTTAATATATTGGCATCAACATAAAGGTAATAGTAATCCAACCATTGTTAATATGAGTTGGGATTTACGATACGGAGCCGGTGGATTTCTTCCTGATATAGATGGTGGTAATTATCGTGGAACACCGTGGTCTGGTGTTCCACCACAAGAAGCATACGGTCTTATTCCATTAACTGGAAACGGATTCCCCTTCCAAGATTTAACCACAGCAATTTATTGGCCTTATACTAGCGCAGCATACAATGCAGCAATGCAACACTTGATAGATGCAGGGCTTGTTGTTTGCATGGCTTCTGGAAACAACGGTTATAAAATTGATATACCCGACATTGCAGGCGGCACAGGAGATTACGATAATTATGTTACAAGCACTTCACTAACTGGAAACATATATTATCAAAGGGGCGCAAGTCCTAAAGCACCGGATGCTATAATAGTGGGTGCTTTAGATACACTTACCTCTGCCGACGGGTCAAATCAGAAAGCACCATTCTCTTGTGCTGGTCCAGGAGTTGATGTTTATGCAGCGGGAACATATATTATGAGCGCCGGTTGTTCTACTAATACAGATCCTTATTTTTTAAACAATAGTTTTATGGAGTTAAATGAGTCAGGTACATCACAAGCTACTCCTCAAGTTACTGGAGTTTGTGCATTGTTCTTACAAGCAAATCCAACTGCTACTGCTGCACAAGTTAAATCTTGGCTTAATAGAACATCTGGATCAAATTTATATGTTACAGGAGATGCTACTTCTTATACTAATGACCTATCATTATTGGGCGGGAATGTAAAAGTACTATATAATCCGTTCAATACAGCTACAAATTCTACGGTGTCCGGACCAGTCACAATGACGAATATTAGTATAAATACATAATAAGGAAATAATAAAATGACATCATATGTATACACAGGCAATTCAGTTTCGCAACAATCAGCAAATATGGCAACGGATAAGATTAGAATATCTTTAACAACTTCCAGTATTCATGCTGTAACTGGTTATCCTAGAGTAGCCGGTACCGGAACAGCAACTTCTGCAACTAACTCAGCAACGGTTACTGGATCGGGAACAGCATTTGATACTCAACTGACAGTTGGTTCATGGATAGGTAACACAACCGGTGCTACCGTGGGTATTGTAGCAAATATTGCTAACGCAACTAGTTTAACATTAACTGCTAACGCAGGCGTAGCAGTATCTAATACTACTTACACATTCAACACTGCCGGAATACCTTATGCAATTGCTACTCAAAATTCAGAGATTTATTCATATGCGGTAGGATCATATAATACTGTTTATTGTGGTCAAGGCAATGTAGTAGCATTTTTAACAGCTAGCGCAGCAACCCCTGCTGAATTTAGTATTACTGAATTGGGTATGCCACATGCTAACATGGCCAATGGATACCTAGTAGGTTAATTTTACGCAATAAAGATAAATATATTTACATAGCACAATACGGTGCTTCGTAATGATAACTCATTAACGGCGGCTAGAACCCGCAACCCATATTAGGAGAAATCAAATGGGACGTCCTCTAAAAATCGCAAAGGCTCAAGCAGTCTTAACAATCACTGATACAGCAGCAACAGACAGTATCGTCACAATATCAGGTGGAAATCTAACTACAAGTCCTACAGTAGGCATAGCTAAAGGTATGTCATTCGTAGTTGCTTCAACAGTTGGTGGCTTAACAGCTAACACAATTTATTATGTAAATTCAATATTATCAAATACTACATTTGATGTATCACAGACTCAATTGAGTGTACAACCACAAATAATGCAAACATTGACTGACACAACAGGTCAATCAGTTAAAGTATCTTTCAATGTTGTTGATGCATACTTTAACAACCCTGTTGGTGGCGTAGGTTTCCCATCAACTAACGCTAACACATATGGTGTAGTTGGTGGTAATACAGCAATAATCGGTAAGCAAGTTTTAGCTAATATTTGTATTGGCTATAGTGGTACTGGTACTGTATTTGCTGCCACAGGTAGTAACATCGTAGTTGGTTTAGGCACTGACTTTGCTAATGTACCCACAGGTTCACACTTATATGCTCAATGGGGCGGTAATGTGGAAGTAGCAATGTTGTTAGGTACCACTACAGGTACTAAAGGTAACTTAAAAGTTGTAGTTGCTAACACTACTGTTTCTGGAAACATCATTGGTACATCAGGCAATGCACAAACATTGACAGCATCTACACCAGTATCATTTGATTCAACATTTGGTGGATTAACAGCAGGTACTACATACTTTGTTAAGACAATTGCTAATGCAGCAGCATTTACTGTCTCTACTGAACCAGGTGGTGCAACAGTTCAATTGACAGCAAACAACAGTGTTACAGCTAACGCTATTCAAAATCGTGTAGTATTGAGTGCAGTATCAGCTAACAACGCATCAGGTACTAATGGTTATGGTGACGGGTTCACTCAAGCATTACCAGAAGCTGGTTACATTGTTCGTCAAAAAGGCAAAACAAAGTATTTGGTAACAGGTACTGTATCAGGGTTAACAGCACAATGCTATACAGCAAATCTTGCTAATACAGCATTGACACCAAACACAATGTCTATCATTGGAACTACTGCGGCTCCGGCAACAGTATATATATCTTCTGTAAATGATTACAACTCTGAAACATTCCCAACAACAGTTGCTCCTGGTTCATTGTCTATTGGTACATTATACACAATTTATAGTTCTGGTACAACAGACTGGACAGCATGTGGTGCAGCAAGTAATATTACTGGTATTACATTCACTGCTACAGCATCCGGATCAGGTACAGGTTTAGCAGTAGTGAATACTGTAAACCCAGACATTATCGGTACATTCAATACTGCATATGTTGCTAACGCTGCTAACGGACAACCTAACCCAATCGTAACGATTGCAGGTGTCTAATCATGGCAACAGCAGCAAGTAAGGCTACTAAAATGCAACCTGAAACTGAGATAGCTATCCTTCAGTTCCAAGTTAAGAGCCTCGAAGATAAAATCGGGGAACTTAAAGTGGATCTGAAGGCACTACATGATGCAATTGAAGCTAACGCAGAAGAAACTAGACAAATGTTAAAGACTATGCGTGAACAAGATGTCAAGGAACATACTGAATTAGCTAGTAAGATTTCGGTATTAGAGAAATGGCGATGGATGATGATGGGGGCCGGTATAATAATCGGCTCTATGGGTTTCCCAACAGTGTCAGCACTGCTAAAATAAAAAAAGAGACTTAGGTCTCTTTTTTTGTAAGAGTGTTTAGCTTCTCTTGTACAACATCAAAATTAACTGTGCTAAACAATCCAGGATGTAATGGTTTAGGATATTGATTATCTCCTACCCATGCATACCCACAATGTTCATCATTTAATGTAGGTACAAACTCGTCGTCAACTTCACAAAAGAATGTATGATATGTGAATGTGTGATTGATAAATTTCTGTATAGGTACTAGTTTTGCATTAGTTGGAAACATTCCTATTTCTTCTGTGCATTCTCTAGCAATACCCTCAAGGAGAGTTTCATCCTCTTCTATCTTTCCGCCAGGAATACCCCAGTTTCCTGGGTTCTTGTTATCTGTTCTTAGTAGGTAGAGGTAGCGATTTGTTTTATTGTTATAAAAGAAAACTCCGGCAGATGTATTGCTCATACTATGATTTATCACAGTATTAGATGACGATAGAATAATCCCCTTGATCGTACCAACCTTCAAAACTCTTCATCCACATGTCATCAACAAAGCGATATTGTACGTTTGTAGTAAGGTTAGTTACATATTCTAAAGTAGTTGGAGTTGCAGTGGTACTGTCAAAGCTAACAAACCATTCCCCAGTTCCTGCATTATATTCAATGATGTCATTAGCAAATGCTACTACATTACCCCATGCAACGGTACTATCACCCGGGGAACCTATATTTTCTACTAGTAAATATCTACGACCATTAATTGGCCCGGGCAATCCTGCATTTGGTCCAGTCGTTAAAGGATTAATTACCCCATCCACCGGTGCTAATGTGTTTTGCGGCAATGTATCAGGGTCAATATTATATATTAATAATCTATCGTCATTTGGATTGGGTACAATGTTGCCTACTATATCAGTTGTCATATATGGATTCTGTAACCAAATTTGACTAATACCAGGTTTGATAGTCCCATAAACATTAAGAACACTAGACCAGTATATATCTGTGTCTGGATTAGCAGGTAAATTCAAATCAACATTACTTGGATAAAATGCCATTGCTTGGGGTAATATTTGTAGTGTATTTCCAATTAATAATATTTTATAACCATATGGGGTAATTTTTTGTCTTGTGCCTAATAACATATCATCATTTTGCATATCTTGCAATGCATTTCCTTTGAAAATACTTGCAATGATTTTTTCAACAACACCCATCTTCTTAATTTTACTTGCAGTAGTAATCCATATTGGCATATAGAATTTCCAACTCATAATGTCAATTGGATTACCTGTGCCTACTGGAATACTGCGACTACTGAACGTCAATCCATCTTGAAACACCGCACTAAGACTGGTCCAGTCAATAAAGTTATCAGTACTTTGAATTTCTAATGCAGGGTTAAACAATGTACCTAGTTGTTCTAATAATTCAAGTTTTTGATTATAGTTTGTAGTCCAAAAATCAACAGTGATTCTTAGTGTGTAGGGCACTGGCATTAATCTTTCAATGGTAAATGCTTGCCCCTGTGTAGTTTCGTATTGTTGAGTATCAGGATTGAATGCCCGTTGTCTAACATTAATTTTATCAATAAATGTAGGATCTTGTGTCCATTTTTGATTATATTCTAATGCACCAATATAATAAGTAATCAATGGCGCGCTTGGTAAATTACTTGCACTATTGTTAGCAAGGATAGTTGCCGCTTGTCTACTACTATCACCATACATGATAGGTACTCTAACAATTATAGGATTACCTGCAGGATCTTTGCCTTTAGTAACTTCCCAGTTACTGAATATCTTTGCAAACTGAATTAAAAATCTGCGTATCTGACTGTCATAAAAATATTGTGCCATGTTTACTCTTTAAATTTGAGGGGGTATTGGATCTGGTGCCAATCCTAAAATAGTTGATAATGCTTGACGCTGCGGTATAAATGTACCATTTGTAATTTTTGTTTGCGCTCTGTCATTGATAAAGCTAGATAATTGCGATTGGTCCTGATCCGTAAAGCCTGTATCTGTTCTAACATTGCTTGAAATTCTAATCCAAATTTTACCGTCCCAGCGAAATAATAATTGTGGGAAGTAATCAATACGCAAGAAGTAGTCTCCGACTTGTGGATTAGTCGGGAAACTTATTCCAGCACCAGAACGATAAGCACCGTCTAACCCTACATTACCCAATGGGAATCCATTTGGTGCAGTACCATCACCCGTCAAATATCCACCACTATATCCAAAACTTCTTGGACTGCTACGTGCTATATATTGGAATGCAGGATCACAGTCTGCTCTCCAATCCATATCTTGATTTATTGTTCCAGTGAATCCAGGGGCTTCTGGGTTAGCATCAGCAGTTGCGTATGTATTATCAGCAGTACCGTAAGGTCCTGTTATTGTACCGCTAGAAACTACTGTTAGTATAGTATCTCCTTTAACCGGTCCTGAATTAGTATCGCTACGTTGAGGTGCTAATGTTATTGTCTCTAAATGAGTTGTATTGAAAACACCTAGTTTTTCATACCCCATATCAGCAGTCATATCCCAGATATTATTTATTGCTGCTTTTGGTATTTTAATTACAGGACTAGGATTTTTAAATTGAGGATTACGCACCATCATTACAGTACCTGTAGTAGTGGGATTAGGTGCTCCGCCATTGGTGTTTACGTTAATAGGGGGAGCAGGATTATTAATTGCCCTTGAAGTCACCCCATTACTTGAATATTCACCGTATGTTGGAACAATATAGAAGTTTTTAGTATCATACCCTGATTTAGGCACAATACGTGCAGCCTCTTGAAGTACCGCGTCATTAATTGCAATATTCTTGTTGTAAGTAGCAAGTATATCTTTAAGATTATCTGCTGTATCTAATTCCCAATAGGTAGGATCAGGTGGATTAATCCCAGGAGGAACGTCAATCAATGCTTTGTAATTCTTATCACCGTATGTAATTACATATCCAGCTGGATATGGTTTAGTATTGTCCCATATACCCAAGTAAGTATCTTGGTTAATTGGGGCACTTAATATCTGACTAAATTCTTCACTGTCAACTAGTGGTTCGCATTTGATACGCCACAAGTGAGGGAACCATGTTGGACTGAAACCTTCACTTGCGTAATTAGCATCAGTAATCTGCATAAACCTTTTCAATGCAGTTGGAATCGTTTCTTTCAATGGGTTATAATCAAGCAAGTGAGGTAATTCAATAACATCACCAACCATCAATTTTCTACCAATTAATTCAATCATATCATTATAATGAACGGTAATGAATATGATATCGTTGTTTAAGAATAATCCAAACTGACTTAAGTCAAAGTCTAAATTTTGTACATTATAATGACCGCGTAAACGATAGATATTTGGATCATAGGTTCTGTCACGATTTTCCAAGAATAACAAATCTTGTATATTAGTGGGGTTTAGCGCATCATATTGAGGTTGTGTGTAGTCAGTTGAAGTCCCTTGATTTGTAGGGCCCATATACTTATGGACATACAAATCCGTGGCACCTGCAGTAAACTGTTCTGATATTATCTTATCAAAAAAGTTATAATCGTTAGTTTTATTGGGACGCCAAAGGCTTAATCTAGGCATAGTTAATTCACTTTATTACTTATTTATCGTAAATACAGATGAGGGCGTATTACCCAAACACTTGACATTAAATGGTTCTTGTGCTATAATACGTGTTCAATTGAAACTTTGGAGTAATTCATGGCCACACGTAAGCATACAGACGATCATTTTGTAAAAGCACTAAACCCCCGGGACGCTGATACAAAATACATGGGCGAAGAACCCTTCTTCCCTATTCAGCCTGATCCAGAACAACGATTCTCGGCCCTTGCCCGAGGCTTTACGTGGTACACCCGTTTCTATACTAAAAAAGACGCAAAAGAACTATTGTGTCAATATCTGGATTACAATAAGCGAACTGATGAAGCTAAACAGATTCGTAAGGTCCATGAAAGCGAATTCATTATTACATTGTGCTGGGTAGCACGTATGACAATGCGCGGACTAGAATTAACCGAGCATGAAGAACTGACATTACAAAATGATATTGGACGACTAGTCAAATCTTTGACAGAAACAGAAGTGAAAACTAGTGCAACCAGTATTGTAAAAGAAGAAGTGGTTGCAACACGTCCTAACATACAAGAAATTCTGAAAGAAAAGGCACGAGATGCCGCAGGTGAAATGGAAGGGATGATTGACGATTTTGTTACTAAGGGAAAGGCGTCGGAAAAGACAGTTGATATTGTAGCAAAATACAATGTCATGCCTCAACATATCCCAATCATTGTTGAAATCTGGAAGCGTAAGCAAGATGAATTTCAACGTCTAAGTGACGGTGACGAGTCTCTAAAAGAGGGTTATGCGTTCCTAGGTAAAATTCAAATTCGTAACATTCTCAAATTTATTGAGGGTGTGCTAGGTGACTTGAACAGTTATATTAGCATTAAGAAAGCAAGCAAGGCTCCGCGTAAGCGCAAAGCAGTACCTGTTGAAAAGATTGTTGCTAAACTGAAATACTTGAAGTTGTTCAAGGATGTTCAATCTAAACTTGATTTAGTTAGTGTACATCCTACGAAACTTCACGGTGCAAGTGAAGCGTGGGTTTATGATACTGGTAAGCGTAAATTACATCACTACATTGCTGACGATTATAGCAAAGTGTTCAGTGTTAAGGGTAATACATTGCTAGGCTTTGATGCAAATACTAGTGAAATGAAAACACTACGTAAGCCCGGTGAGCAAATTAAAGAAGTGATGGGGAGCAAGCCCGCGGCACGTAAGTATTTCAAAGATATCAAAGCAGTCGGAGCAGTCCCTAATGGTCGCTTTAATGAGAATATGATTATTTTGAAAGCGTTCTAATGCATAAGCTGTTAATTTGCGGTGATAGTTTTTCAGCACCTAGCAATGAGCCCAGTGCGTGGACCAGCCTGATAAAACAACACTTTGAAGTGACCAACTTATCACAACGAGGTTGTAGTGAATATAAAATATATAAGCAGATTAATTCACAGAACCTTAACAAATATGATTCAATTATTATTTCCCATACAAGCCCATATCGCATATATACACCTCTAAATAATTTTCATGCAGCCGATCCTCTGTATAAAGATGCATGTTTCATTTATACGGATGTAAAAGAGAATTCATTAACTAACTCAAAATTGAATTCAGTAGTTGATTTTTTTGAAAACCATTTTGATTTGGAATATGCAGAATATATTCATAACTTAATTTTAAGTGATATTGAAAAACTTTGTCCCAAGGATACACTTCATTTGTCACATTTAGAATGGAAAAATTTGTATCGTTTTTCAAATCATATAGATTTTAATAATTTGTTTGTTAAACAACGGGGAAATGTAAATCATTATAATATTGAAGCCAATGAGATTATATACAAAAAAATTAAGAAAAACTTATTATGAGTACACAAGAAAGAATGACGGAGATAATGGTTTTGATTGACCAGTCAATAGCAATGACCGATGACAGAAATGAAATATTGATGTTAGCCTGTGCTATGATGCAGAGGTCTAAAGAAATATTGGAAGCTGAATTGGGTGTAGCGGGTAGAAAAGAAATGTTTAAGGATTATGTATGAGAGATAAAATTATAGATTGGTGTACTATACACCGCAAAAAGATTTGCTACACAATTGCAGGTCTTAATGTACTAAGTGGGTTGAGTTTGCTTGCTAGCGGGCAAAGTGCAAATGGCTGGCTACAAATTTTCTTGGGAGGTGTCATTGGAATTGATACTGCAACAACACCATGAAAATTGATTTAAACAAATACCAAAAGTTTGTAGAAGCCGTTACTAGTCAAGCAAGTAATGACTTGACTACATTCCATGATACGATAGATAGGTTAGATGCTAACTATGAAGTCATTGACGGTGAGATGAAACATGGTCCTGATGTTAACATCCCGTTACTAATCACCGCATGTTTTGGATTAGCAGCGGAAAGCGGTGAGTTTATTGAAGTGCCCAAGAAGATCATTTTTCAGGGTAAAGCATTGACTGACGAGAATGTATTTCATATGAAACGTGAACTTGGTGACATTATGTGGTACTGGGTAAATGCATGTCGTGCGTTGAATCTTGATCCCAACGAAGTGATTGCTGAGAATATACGCAAGTTAGAGTCACGCTATCCCGGTGGAAAGTTTGACGCATTTTACAGCGAAAATCGTAAAGACGGCGATCTATAA
>Ga0208613_1000297_pt1 | contig 17169 bp, 14 predicted proteins | sample CryBogmetaGMA6M_FD_184543 | JGI IMG/M metagenome (GOLD analysis project Ga0208613, IMG submission 184543) | Freshwater microbial communities from Crystal Bog, Wisconsin, USA - MA6M (SPAdes) | ecosystem: Environmental > Aquatic > Freshwater > Lake | place: Crystal Bog, Wisconsin, USA | collected... | reverse complement strand
CCGTAAACTTGGAATGATGGACATCAAAATCTTAGAAAAAGGCAGCATTTCGATTTGCTTTGTCCATGAAGCGCTGGTGTGCATTCGCAGTCGGGGGCTGGATCAAAGTGCCTTGCTGTTGCAGGCCGGTATTTCTCTGGAGCTGCTGGCATCCCCCAGCGCGCGGGTGTCGTCCAGGCAGTTCGGCGCACTGTGGCACCTGATTGCGCAAACGCTCGATGACGAATTCTTCGGCATGGACAGCCACCGCATGAAAGCCGGCAGTTTTACGCTGCTCTGCCACGCCGTGATTCACAGCGACACCCTGGAGCGGGCCTTGCGGCGCGCCATGCGCTTCTTGCGACTGGTGCTGGACGACATGGCGGGCGAGCTGTCCCGCGAGGGGGATACCGCGCACATCTTGTTGAAGAACCTGCCGACGGGCTCAGTGAGCGCTGGCGACACTTCACAACGCGCCTTTGCCTACGGCACTTACCTGATCATGTTGCATGGCTTGGCGTGCTGGTTGGTGGGGCGTCGCATACCGCTATCTACCGCTGATTTCTCTTGTCCTGAGCCGGTGTTCAGCGACGAGTGGCGAATTCTGTTCTCGCGCAATCTCAACTTCAACCAGACGCATTGCCGCATCAGCTTCCCCGCCCACTATCTGGACATGGGCAATATCCAGAATGAGCGCACGATGAAGGAGTTTCTACGCAGCGCCCCGGCCAATTTTTTGGTCAAGTACAAGAACAGCGACAGCCTTTCCGCCAAGATCCGCCGCCGCCTGCGGGAGTGGTCGCCCGCTGCGTGGCCTGATTTTGAGACCTTGGCCCACCAGCTCAACGCCTCGCCCGCCACGCTGCGCCGACGGCTCGACGACGAGGGAGAGTCCTACCGCGCGATCATGGATGAGCTGCGCCGCGACCTCGCCATTGCGCTGCTCAGCGACACCCAACTCAGCCTGTCGGATATTGCGGGTGAGTTGGGCTTTGCAGAAAGCAGCGCCTTCCACCGGGCCTTTAAAAAATGGACGGGAACCCGCCCGGGGGAATACCGCTGTCGCGTGGAGCGGTAAGTCGGAGGGTTAAATTGAAGAAGGCATTTGCGCGTCGATGCGGTCGGTATTGAAGCGTTTGCTCTGCTCGTAGGGGAACACGTCAAACACATGGCCTTGCTTGATGCGATCCTTGTGACTCTGCCAAAAGGCCGCGTCCAGCAAATCGGCATGGTGCTGCATGAACACTTTGCGCACCGTCGGGTTGCCCAGTAAGAAGGGGCCGAAGGTTTCGGGAAAAACATCGTGCGGACCGACGTTGTACCAGACCTCGCCCGACATTTCTTCTTCTTCGTTGCGCGGTTCGGGCACCTTGCGGAACACCGAGTCTGTGATGTATTCGATCTCGTCGTAGTCGTAAAAAACCACCTTGCCGTGGCGCGTGATGCCGAAGTTTTTCCAGAGCATGTCGCCGGGGAAGATGTTGGCGGCCACCAGGTCTTTGATGGCGTTGCCGTACTCGACCACGCCGCGCTCGATCTGCTCACGCGCCCGGGCTGCCGTCGGACTGGTGTCGTTGGGATTGGCGCCACCGGCATCAAAGGCTTCCTGCAAATAGATGTTGAGCGGAATCATGCGCCGCTCAATATAGAGGTGCTTGATGATGACCTCGACGCGACCATCGCCATCGCGGTCGCTGATTTCGAGTTGGCTGGGGGAAAACTTTTCGAGCTCCCGGATCAACTCGTCGTCAAAGCGCTCGCGCGGAAAAGCCACCTCGCTGTACTCCAGCGTGTCGGCCATGCGGCCCACGCGGTCGTGCTGTTTGACCAGCAAATACTTGCCCTGGATTTGCTCGCGGCTGGTCTCCTTGGGCGGCGGATAAAAGTCCTTGATGACCTTGAACACATACGGAAAAGACGGCAAGTCGAACACCAGCATCACCATGCCCTTGATGCCGGGTGCGATGCGGAACTTGTCGGTGGAGTGGCGCAGGTGGTGAAGGAAGTCGCGGTAAAACAGCGTCTTGCCCTGCTTGGCCAGGCCCAGTGCGTTGTAGATTTCGTTGCGCGGTTTGCGCGGCATCATGCTGCGCAAAAACTGCACATAGGCCGAGGGAATTTCCATGTCGACCATGAAGTAGGCGCGCGCAAAGCTGAACAGCATCAGCAGGTCGTCCTCGCCAAAGAGCGCGGCGTCAATCACCAGTTTGCCTGCCCGGTTGTGCAGCACCGGCAGCGCAAACGGGAACTCATTAAAACCGTTGATCAGCTTGCCCACGATGTAGGCGCCCTTGTTGCGGTAGAACATACCAGTGAGCACTTGAAACTGAAAATTGGCGCGCAGCTTGGTATCCATCAAACGCTCCGCCATGGCGGCCTGAACCAGTGCCGCATCGCGGTCAGCATCCTCGAAGGCCAGGCGCAGGTCAAAGTCCTTGAACATCTGCACCAGTACCGTTTGCAGGTTGGCGGGCGTGGGGTAGTAGGAACGGTAAGTGGGGCGCGACTCGGGTTCGCCGTTTTCGATGTACTCGGTGCTGACCGCCGGGCGCACAAAGATGAAGTCGTTCTGGAAATAACTGCGGTGCAAAATTTTGGTGGTAACCGAGTTAAAGAAGGTCTCAGCCAGCTCCGGCTGGTGGTGATTCACCAACAACCCGATGTAGTGCAACTTCACCTGCTGCCAGATGTCCATCACCTGCTCACCGGCCTTGAACTCGCGCTCCAGCCGGTTGGAACACTCGCGCACCCGCAGGTCATAAAACTCGATGCGCTCGCGCTGGGCGCGCTGCTGACCGTGCCAGTCGGCCGTTTCGAACCGGTGCTTGGCACGCGCCGACTCGGTTCTGAAGAGTTGGTAGTGGCGGTTAAACCCATCCATCATCGCTTTGGCGATGTCATAGGCCAGGGTCGAGTCAAGACGGGTGGGAAACATAGAGTGCCTTACCGAATCAAGTACAGCGCGGGTAGCGCCTGAAAGCATTGCGAAACACCGGCACCACGTCGCTGGGGCCTTGCATGGTGACGCCCATGTCTTTCACCAAGCCATCTTTGAGGCCATAGCACCAGCCGTGCACCGCTACTTTTTGGCCACGCCCCCAGGCGTCCTGCATCACGTTGGACATGGCCACATTGCCAACCTGCTCAATCACATTCATCTCGCACAGCACGTCTTCCTGCTCGGCAACCGTGAGGTGGTCAATGCGCTGACGGTGCCGCATCTTGACGTCTTGCACATGGCGCAGCCAGTTGTCGGCCAAACCGACGCGGGTGCCACGTAAAGCCGCCAGCACACCACCACAACCGTAATGCCCCACCACCATGATGTGCTCGACCTTGAGGTGGTCCACCGCAAACTGGATCACAGACAAGGCATTGAGGTCGGAGTGCACCACCACGTTGGCAATATTGCGGTGCACGAACACTTCACCCGGGTCCAACCCGGTGATTTCGTTGGCGGGCACGCGGCTGTCGGAGCAGCCAATCCAAAGGTATTTGGGTGACTGCTGTTGCGCCAACTGGCTGAAAAAGCCAGGTCGCTGCAACGCCATGCGGGTCGCCCAGTCGCGGTTATTGTCAAAGAGGTGTTGGAGAGATTGAGTCATGAACACATCTTAAACAATTGGCGAGCGGGCCTACCTTGTGTGGGGTGGGCTAACTGCCCCGAAAAGGTTTAACAAGTTTCGGCAAACAATTCACGCCCGATCAGCATGCGGCGAATCTCGCTGGTGCCCGCGCCAATTTCATACAGCTTGGCATCGCGCCACAGGCGGCCCAGCGGGTAGTCGTTGATGTAGCCGTTGCCACCAAAAATCTGCACACCGTCGCCCGCCATTTTGGTGGCCTGCTCGGCGCACCACAAAATGACCGAAGCGCAGTCTTTGCGCACCTGGCGCACATGCTCGACGCCCAGTGAGTCCAGATTCTTGGCCACCGTGTAGGCAAACGAGCGACCCGCTTGCAGCACGGTGTACATGTCAGCGACCTTGCCCTGAATCAACTGGAATTCACCAATGCTCTGGCCAAACTGTTTGCGGTCGTGAATGTAAGGCAGCACGCTGTCCATCACCGACTGCATGATGCCCAAGGGGCCGCCGGTGAGCACCGCGCGTTCGTAATCCAGGCCGCTCATCAGCACCTTGGCGCCGCTGTTGAGGCCGCCCAGAATGTTTTGCGCGGGCACTTCGACATTGTTAAAAACGAGTTCGCCGGTGTGGGAGCCGCGCATGCCCAACTTATCGAGCTTTTGCGCGCATGAGAAACCTTTCATGCCTTTTTCGATCAGGAAAGCGGTGACGCCACGGGCGCCCATTTCGGGTTCGGTCTTGGCATAGACCACCAGCGTATCGGCGTCGGGGCCGTTGGTGATCCACATCTTGGTGCCGTTGAGCAGGTAGTAGCCGCTCTTGTCTTCCGCTTTGAGTTTCATGCTGATGACATCACTGCCAGCGCCCGGCTCGCTCATGGCCAGCGCACCCACGTGCTCGCCGGACACCAGCTTGGGCAGGTATTTGCTGCGCTGCTCGGGTGTGCCGTTGCGCTTGATCTGGTTCACGCACAAATTGCTGTGTGCGCCGTAGCTCAGGCCGACCGAGGCCGAGGCGCGCGAGATTTCTTCCATCGCAATCATGTGCGCGAGGTAGCCCATGTTGGCGCCGCCAAACTCTTCGCCCACCGTGATGCCGAGTACGCCGAGGTCGCCCATCTTGCGCCACAGGTCCATCGGGAACTGGTCGGTTTTGTCGATCTCGGCGGCGCGGGGTGCGATCTCGGCTTGCGCAAATTCGCGCACGGCGTCGCGCAAAGCGTCAATGTCTTCACCGAGTTGAAAGTTAAGGCCTGGCATGTTGTTCATGATTTTTGTCTCCTCTTGGCGTTGACTGGCTCAGCCCTGTCTCGGGCATGGATGAAAACCGCCTGCCCTGAGCCAGTCAAAGGGCGGCTGGTTGAATCTCAATAGGTCTTTGGCACCGGCATCAGGGTTTGCTGCATCACGGCGCACGGGTTGGTTTTGCCATCCACGGCCACATGCATGACCTCGGCGGTGGTCACGATGACGCGACGACCAGCTTTGACCACACGGCCGATGGCGCACAATTCGCCGCCCTGAAACGCGGCCATGAAATTGATTTTGTACTCCACGGTGGTGACTTCCATGCCCTCGGGCGCCATCGTCAACCCCGCATAGCCGCCCGCAATATCGGCCAGCGCGCCAATCGCGCCACCGTGAAAACCGTCTTGCTGCTGGGTCACTTTGTCTGAATAAGGCAAGGCGATTTCACACACGCCAGCTTCAACCCGCACCAGTCGGGCGTCCAGGTGTTGCATCAGGCCCTGGCGTGCAAAACTGGCCTGCACGCGCGTCCACAAGGCGTCGTTCGTCATGGCTTTTCTTTCGCTCCGTTATTTTTGGCTTCGCTTTGGCTGATGCTTTTGGCCAGCAAGGCTTTGGCCTCGCGCTGATGCACCTTGAGTTCGTCGAGGTTGTCCTGCAGATCGGCCATCTGGTCTTCCAGCTGCTTTTGGTGCGCGGCAATCACCACCAGAAACTTTTGCAACTGCGGCCCGGTGTCCCGTGGGCTGTCGTACATGTCAATGATTTCCTTGGCCTCGGTCAGGCTGAGTCCCAAGCGTTTGGCACGCAAGGTCAACTTCAGGCGGGTCCTGTCACGGCCGCTGTAAACCCGGGTGCGTTCGCCGGGACCTGAGCGCGTGGGTTGCAGCAAGCCCATGTCTTCGTAGAAGCGCATGGCCCGCGTGGTCAGGTCAAATTCCCGTGCCAAATCGCTGATGCTGTAGGTGATTGCCATAAATAGTGGTTATTAAAAGGATGTGTGTGCCTGAGCATACCGACCTTGAAACGAGTCATTAATTGACGTTTACGTAAACGTCAATTATCAGGTATTTCTGGTGTTCCCTGAAAAAAGAAACACGGCGGCCACGGACAGGCTCATTGCGTTTCCAGATCGATTCGACATGAGGCGCGAAGCCGCAGACAGTACGGACGTACGGCAAGGCGAAGCAACGACATGCCGGATGGATATGGAAATGGAATCAAACCCAGCGCGGGCTGGCTTCGTCCTTGAGTTGCCGGCGCAAGGCGGCGTAGTCGGGCACCACCGAGCGCACGGTGTCCCAAAAGCGTGGGCTGTGGTTCATCTCGCGCAGGTGGCTGAGTTCGTGGGCCACCACGTAGTCAATGACAGCTTGCCCAAAATGAACCAGCCGCCAGTTGAGCCGAATGGCGCCGTCAATGCGGGCACTGCCCCAGCGGGTGCGGGCGTTGCTGAGCGACAAACTGCGCCACTGCACCTGCAACAGCGGCCCAAAGTGATCCAGCCGCGCCACGAAATTGAGCTTGGCCTGGCGCATCAGCCAGGCTTGCACGGCGGCACGCATTTGATCCGGGGTGGCGCTGGACGGCAGGCTCAGCCACAGGGTCATAGGCTTGGCGGCCTCCTCTTCAAGGCCGCCACCCAGCGTTGCGGGAAGCAGCACGGCGGCCACGACGCCCCGTGCCGCCTTGACGCAGCGCGGGTCCAGCATAACGGTCAATACCTTACCTAAATACGGCACGGTGGTGCCATCGCACCACTCGATTTCCCGTGCCACCTGCTTCTGCTGCCGCACGGCGGTTTCGCCCAGTTTCTTGAGGATCCAGTCTGCCTTTTCGAGCAGGGCGGTGTCCACTTGCTTGAGCGTCACCCACGCTGGCGCTCGCACCGCCAAGCCCAGCGGACCGACCACGAACCCAATGGTGCGGCGCTTGCCGCGCTTGAACTCAAAGGCCACCAACGCGCCCGACAACAGCGCTTCACGGTTGGCGCGGGGATGGCGAAAGGCGATCGCCGACGGCGTTTGATTCGCTATTGATTCAATAGCTGTATGCACAGTATCGACGGGGGCTAGAGGCCTATTTATCTCAAAAAGATCGCGCGTGAACTTCAGCAGCGGATGCATGGCAGTCGGCTTACAGGTACGCCTCGGGGTCGATGCGACGCATTTCAGCCTCAATCCAGGCTTCGACCTCGCGCATCAGTTCCTTGGGCTCGCGGCCCACGCTCGGAATAGGCTTTCCGATAGACACCTGCACCACGCCCGAATACTTGGTAAAACCCAGCCGTGGCCAGCACTTACCCGACGACACGGCGATCGGAATGACCGGCGCACCACTCTCCACGGCGAGGCGGGTGCCGGCGGTTTGGTAGGTGCCTTTTTGGCCGCGGGCAATGCGCGTGCCCTCGGGAAACATGATGACCCAAGTGCCTTGGGACAACAGCCGCTTGCCCTGCTCGATGACGTGCTTCATGGCCAGCGCACGCGATTCGCGGTCGATGTGAATCATGTCGAGTCGCGCCATCGACCAGCCAAAAAATGGAATGCGCAGCAACTCGCGCTTGAAGACAAACGCCAGCGGGTGCGGCATCAGGGTCGGCAGCAGCAAGGTCTCAAGGGTGGACTGGTGTTTGGACAGCAAAATGGCGGGGCTGGTTGCGCCTTCGGGCAAGTTCTCCATGCCGCTGACCTTGACCTGAACGCCCAAAAACACACGGGTGCCCCAGATCACCAACCGAAACCAGTTGACGGCAAACCACCACAAGGGCGTGCGGCGGACCCAGACAGAAACCACCACCAGTGCGAAGCCCCACGGAATCACCGTGAGTACGATCCACGCCATGTGCAAAATCGAACGAATCAAAGACATTTAAGGTAAATAGGCCTCTAGCCCCCGTTGCAACTGCGCAAGCAGCTATTATTTTTATAGCACATTAACCATAGACTCAAACCTCGCTGGACTCCTGCGCGATCAGATAGTCGGCGAAAGCCGCCAAGTCGTTATGGACCCGGGTTTCTTTGGGAAAGGTGTCTGGCAGGTTGCGACCCCGGTAGGCCGCCCCTTTGCCGGTCAGCACCAAGTGGGGGGCGCAACCGGCGGCCACGGCCGCCAGCACATCGCGCGCCGAGTCGCCCACCACCGGCACCGTGCGCAGGTCAATGCCGTAACGCTCACCAATCTGCTCGTACAAACCGGGCTCGGGCTTGCGGCAGCGGCAGCCCTCGTCGGGCGAATGCGGGCAATAAAAAATAGCATCCACCCGGCCGCCCACGGTAGCCAGCATTTTTTGCATCTTGGTGTGCATGGCATTGAGCGATGAAACGTCAAACAAACCACGCCCCAAACCCGACTGGTTGCTGGCCACCACCACATGCCAACCGGCATGGTTGAGCCGGGCGATGGCTTCCAGCGCGCCGGGCAGCGGCGTCCACTCTTCGGCGGATTTGACGAATTCGCTGCTGTCTTCGTTGATGGTGCCGTCGCGGTCAAGGATGACGATTTTCATGGCGCTAATGTTCAAAGGGAAACTCCAGACAGATCAAAGGGGGTGGTCACGCTCAAGTGGCCAGACGCGACAAATCGGCCACACGGTTCATGGCGTCGAACAAGCTTTTGAGCAGGCCCTGGCGATTCAGGCGCAAGTCCAGTTCTTCGGCGTTGACCATCACACCATCAAAGAAGGCGTCCACCGGCGCCCGCAACGCGGCCAGTGTTTGCAGCGAGGCGGTGTAATCGCCGGCCTCGAACTGGGTTTTAGCGAGCGGGGTCAGGTCTTTCATGGCCGCGTAAAGCGCCACTTCGGCAGGCTCTTTGAGCAGAATTTCGCTGACATGGGCATCCACCGCGTCGACCTTTTTCAGGATGTTGCCGATGCGCTTGTTGGCAGCTGCCAGGGCCGGGGCTTCAGGCAAAGCGGCAAAGGCGCGCACGGCGCTCAGGCGCTTGGCGACATCGCCCAAACGCTGGGGCCGCAAGGCCAGCACGGCATCGACCTCGCCAGCACTGTAGCCCTGCTCGCGCAGGGAACCGGCGAGGCGGTCGAACATGAAACCGGCCAGCGCGCTGGACGCATCCACGATCTTGTCGCCAAACGCAGGAACTGTTTCAGCCAGCAAAACGTCCAGTTGCAGGGGCAAATCTTGCTCGGCCAACATCCGGATCACACCCAGCGCATGACGGCGCAGCGCAAACGGGTCTTTGTCGCCGGTCGGCACGTTGCCGATGCCGAACATGCCCATCAAGGTTTCCAGCTTGTCGGCTAGCGCCACCACCAGGCCGGTGGTGTTGCGCGGCAAGGTGTCACCGGCAAAGCGGGGTTTGTAGTGATCTTCGATCGCAACCGCGATGTCGTCGCCGAGGCCGTCATGGCGGGCGTAGTAGCCGCCCATGATGCCTTGCAACTCGGGGAATTCACCCACCATGTCGGTCAGCAAATCGGTCTTGGCCAACCGTGCGGCGGTGTCGGCTTGCAACGCCAGCCCAGCGCCGCCCAGTTGTTGACCGATGGCGCGTGCAATGGCGCGCACGCGCTCGACGCGCTCGCCCTGGGTGCCCAGTTTGTTGTGATAGACCACCTTGTCGAGCCCGGCCACGCGCGATTCAAGCGTTTTCTTGCGGTCCTGGTCAAAGAAGAACTTGGCATCGGCCAGACGCGGGCGCACCACGCGCTCGTTGCCGCCGATGACGAAGCTCGCATCGTCGGGGCAGATGTTGCTAACCACAAGGAATTTGTTGGTCAACTTGCCTGCAGCGTCGAGCAGCGGAAAGTATTTCTGGTTGGCCTTCATGGTCAAAATCAGGCACTCTTGCGGCACGCCCAAAAACTGTTCCTCGAATTCGCACACCAGCACGTTCGGGCGTTCCACCAGACCGGTCACTTCATCGAGCAAGGCGTCGTCGTCGATCGCCTTGACGCCGCCACCGATGCGGGTCGCTGCTGCTGCCAACTGGCGCACGATCTCGGCGCGGCGCTCGGTAAACGACGCAATCACCGCACCGTCGCGGGCCAGCGTGGCGGCATAACTGTCGGCATCGGCCAACACCACGGGCGACACTTTGGCTTCAAATCGGTGACCTTGCGTGGTGTTGCCCGCAGACAAGCCCAGCACCTTGACCGGCACCACGGTGCTGCCGTGCAGCGCCACCAAACCGTGCGCGGGGCGCACAAAGTTGACGCTGCTCCAGCCCGGCAGCTCGCAATCGGTCTCCAACTGGTAGCTCATGACCTTGGGGATGGGCAGCTTGGCAATGGCTTCTTCAAGCGCTTTTTGCAAGCCGGTGTCGAGCGTGGCACCGGTGACGAGGTTGTCATAAAACAGCGCTTCGGCCTTGCCGTCGGGCGCACGTTTCAAGGCGGTCACCACGGCGGCAGGGTTGCTTAAATCGGCACCCAGGGCTTGCAGTTTTTTGAGCAGTGCGGGCGTGGCGCCACCGTTGGCATCCAGCCCCACCGCCACCGGCATGAGCTTTTGCTGCACCGCCTTGTCGGCGGCTTTGAGCCAGACATGGCTGATGTGGGCCGCCAGACGGCGCGGCGAGGCAAAAGCCGTCACCACCGAGTCGGCACCGGCCAACCCTTGTGCGCGCAATTGGTCAGCCAACTGGCCGGCAAAGGCCTCGCCCAATTTTTTGAGCGCCTTGGGCGGCAATTCTTCAACAAATAATTCAACAAGCAGGTTTTTAGTGGTCATGGTCGTGTTCTTTTTACCGTTCGGGCTGAGCTTGTCGAAGCGCTCAGGCTGCCTTCTTTGGCATCTGAGCGACCCATTCGGGCGGGGCCATCGGGAAACCCAGGCGCTCGCGGCTTTCAAGATAGCTCTGCGCGACGCTGCGCGCCAGGTTGCGGATGCGCCCCATGTAGGCAGCACGCTCAGTCACGCTGATGGCGCCACGGGCGTCAAGCAGGTTGAAGCTGTGCGCGCACTTGAGCACTTGCTCATAAGCCGGCAAGGCCAGTTGCACCTCAATCAAATGCTTGGCCTGCTTTTCGTGCGCTGCAAAGGCGGTGAACAAAAAGTCGGCATCGCTGTGCTCGAAGTTGTAGGCCGATTGCTCTTTTTCGTTTTGCAGGTAGACATCACCGTAGGTCATGGTGTCGGTCCATTGCAGGTTGTAGACGCTGTCCACCCCTTGCAAATACATGGCCAGGCGCTCCAGGCCGTAGGTAATTTCGCCGGTGATGGGCTTGCAGTCGATGCCGCCGACCTGCTGGAAGTAGGTGAACTGCGTCACTTCCATGCCGTTGAGCCAGACTTCCCAACCCAGGCCCCAGGCGCCGAGCGTCGGGTTTTCCCAATCATCCTCCACAAAACGGATGTCGTTTTTCTTCAGATCAAAGCCCAGCGCTTCGAGTGAACCGAGGTACAACTCCAGAATGTTGGCCGGGGCGGGTTTCAGGACCACCTGGTACTGGTAGTAATGCTGCAGGCGGTTTGGGTTTTCGCCGTAGCGGCCATCTTTGGGGCGGCGACTCGGCTGAACGTAAGCGGCCTTCCAGGGCTCAGGGCCGAGGGCGCGCAAAAACGTGGCGGTGTGCGAGGTACCGGCGCCGACTTCCATGTCGTAGGGCTGCAACAAGGCGCAACCCTGGGCATCCCAGTAGGACTGGAGTTTCAAAATAATTTGTTGGAAGGTCAACATGACTTGAGGGGCCTCGACGGGCGACGCCCTGGGGTTGGGTAAATAGCGCGCGTATGCGTGAAAGCATGGATTTTACGGGCTTCGCGGCGGGTGTCCGTGACGAATTCGACCTGCGGCCCTGAAGCTTGGCCGACCGGGCTGGCGATGCCCGTCGCGGGGCGATGCGTTTATTTGTGAAACGCCACCACGTGGTCAATGCCCAGGCGAATGCCGATCTTTTCGCCGATGGCGTGGTTGTGGTGTGAATCGACCTGCGCCAGGACGTGTCCGCCACCCGGCAACTTCAGGGTGTAGAGAAAATCTGCGCCGCGAAACGCCTTGCGCTCGACTTCGGCCAGCAGGGGGCTGGCGTCGTCGTGGATGATGTCATCGGGACGGATCAGCACATCCACCGGGCACCCTTGCTCACATTGGGCGCAGCCGCCTGCCTCGCCACAATCGCCATCGACGTTGCCTTCCAGCACACCGAGTTCGATCTCCACCTGGTGGGTGCTGATCACAACGCCTGGCAGCAGCACGCCCTGCCCGATGAAGTCGGCCACAAAGCGGTTGGCCGGTTGGTGGTAGAGCTTGTAAGGCGTATCCCATTGCTGGATGACGCCGTGGTTCATCACGCCGACGATGTCGGCCATGGCGAAAGCTTCGTGCTGGTCGTGCGTCACCAGCAAGGCAGTGATGGCCTCGTGTTTGAGAATGTCGCGCACTTCGAGCGAAAGTTTTTCGCGCAGTTCCACGTCCAGGTTGGAGAACGGCTCATCCAGCAGCAGCAGGCGCGGCTTGGGGGCGAGCGCACGGGCCAGCGCGACACGCTGTTGCTGGCCACCGGAGAGTTGGTGCGGATGGGCGTGGGCTTCGTGGCTGAGACCAACCAGCGCCAGCATCTCCGCCACCCGCAGGCGCCGCTCAGTCGCGGACAGCGCATGCAGGCCGAAAGCGACATTTTTCTCAACGCTGAGGTGCGGGAACAAAGCGTAATCCTGGAACACCAGGCCGACCCGTCGTTGCTCGGGACTCAGTTGGTAAGCGGGCGCGGTGGATGTGGTGGCCACGGCTTCGCCGCCGATGCGAATTTCACCCGCCGACAGTTGCTCGAACCCCGCGATCAAACGCAAGGCGGTGGTTTTGCCGCAGCCCGAGGGGCCCAGCAAACAGCCGATCTCGCCCGGCGCGAGCGCAAAGGACACATCCGAGAGCACCGGTTTAGCCCCGTAGGACTGGGCAACGTGGTTAAGTGCGAGCATCGCTGTGTTTTACCAGTAAAAAGATGGGCAGCAGCCCGACCAGACAGATCGCGACGGCGGGCATGGCGGCGCGTTCCCACTCGCTCTCAGCCGTCATCTCAAAAACCCGGGTGGCCAGCGTGTCCCAACCTAAGGGGCGGGTCATCAGCGTGATCGGCAACTCCTTCAGGATGTCCACAAAGGCCAGGGCAGCAGCGGCCAGCAGGGGCGCACGCAGCAGCGGCAAGTGCACACGCGACAAGCGCTTCAGGCCGGTGCTGCCGAGCACCTGGGCCGCTTCGTCCATGGTGCGGGTGATGCGGGCCAAGCCGCTTTCCACCGGACCAAAACCAACGGCCAGAAAGCGGGCGCAATAAGCCAGCAACATCACGGCCAGCGTGCCGCCAAAAATTTGGCCGATCTCCTGGCCGGTCCAGCTGCGCCAGGCGTCGATCAGCAGGTTGTCCAGCGCCGCCACCGGGACGTAAAAGCCGACCGCCAGCACCGCGCCGGGCAGCGCATAACCGATGGTGGCCAGCCGGGCGGTGAGCTGCATGGCGGGCGTGGGATACAGGCGCTGGGCATACCCCAGGGCCAGCGCCAGACTGACGACCAGCGCCGCGCCCAGGGCCGCCAGCAGCAGGGAATGCCCGGCAAAAGCCAGGTAGCGCGCATCCAGATCGGTGGCCACGATGTGGCTGGCCCAGAGCAGCAATTGCACCATGGGCACCATAAAGGCGAGCAGAAAAACAAGGGCCGCGCACAAGGTTGCCAGCGTGGCAGCGGTGCCGCGCAGGCGAATGCGCTGCGCCCCGCCACTGCCGCGCGCCGAGGTGGCGTAGCTGCGGCGGTTGCGCGAGAGTTGTTCCAGCGTCACCAGTGCCAGCACGAAAAAAACCAGAATGGTGGCGAGTTGGCTGGCTGCGGGCAGCGAGAACATCGAAAACCAGGCTTTGTAGATGGCGGTGGTGAAGGTGTTGTAGTTAAACACCGCGACGGTGCCGAAATCTGCCAGCGTCTCCATCAGCGCCAGACTCAGACCCGCGACGATGCCCGGGCGCGCCATTGGCAAAGCGATTTTGAAAAAGGCACGCCAGCGGCTGACACCGAGGGTTTGCGCCGCCTCCAGCAGGCGCCGGCCCTGGCCCTGGAAGGCGGTGCTGGCGGTCAGGTACACATAGGGATAAAGCGCCAGCACCATCACCAGAATGACGCCGCCACGAGACCGGATCGGCAGGGCGCCAATGCCCCAGGTGGCGCGCAGCCAGGTCGGCAGCACACCGGTGAAGTCCAGCAGACCGATCCACACAAAAGCCGTGACGTAGGCGGGTAAGGCCAGCGGTAACAACAAGGCCCAGGCGAAGAACGCGCGGCCCGGAAATTCACACGCCGCCGTGAGCCAGGCCAGGCCGGTGCCCAGCACGGTGACACCCACGCCCACACCCAAGGCCAGCCAGAAGGTGTTGACCAGCAACTCCGGCAGCACATACCGCCAGAGATGATCCCAGATCGCCTGATCCGGGTTCAGCATGGCGCTCGCCACCACGACCACGGGAATCAGGGTCAGCAAGGCCAGCCCGATGGCGGTGGCTCTGGGGCCGAAGCGGCTAAGCGCCTTCTGGGCGTTGATCATCCGGCGGGGTTTGCCAACGGCTTATTTGAAACCGGCCCGGTCCATCAGCATCACCGCTTTGGCCTGCAAGGCCCCGGCTTGCGCGACGTTGATCAGGTTGGGTTTGAAGGTTCCCCAAGCGGCAACGGTGGCGTCGGCCTTCACTTTGGGATTGGCGGGGTATTCCAGATCGACATCGGCATACAGGTTTTGCGCCGTTTCCGACGACAGCCATTCCAGCAGCTTGATGGCGGCGGCTTCGTGCTTGGCATAACGGGTCAGGCCCGCGCCCGAGATATTGACATGAACACCAGCGGCGGCGTTGGACAGTTTCTGGTTCGGCCAGAAAATGGCCAGTGGCAGGTCTGGTTTCTTCGCGATCAGGCGGCCGAAGTAGTAGGTGTTGACCACCGTGACATCGCACAGCCCGGCGGCCACGGCTTCCATCGCCAGGGTGTCGTCAGGGAAGGGGGCAGTGGCCAGGTTGGCGACCCAGCCGCGCACGATCTGTTCGGTTTTCTCTTCGCCATGCTCAGACATCATCATGCCCACCAACGACTGGTTGTAAACCTTTTTGGAGGTGCGCAGGCACAGGTGCCCTTTCCATTTAGGGCTGGCCAGGTCTTCATAGGTGGCGAGTTCACCAGGCTTGACCTTGTTGCGGTTGTACACCAGGGTACGCGCCCGCACCGACAGGCCAAACCACTTATTGGCCGGATCGCGCAGATGTGCCGGGATGTTGGCGGCGAGCACCTTGGAATTGACCGGCTTGAGCAAGTCCTCTTGCGCTGCTTGCCAGAGGTTGCCGGCATCCACGGTCATGAACAGATCGGCGGGGGTGTTGCGGCCTTCGGCTTTGAGGCGCGCCATCAGCGGGCCTTCCTTGTCGGTCGCGAACTTGACCTGCACGCCGGTTTCCTTGGTGTAGGCATCAAACAAGGGCTTGATCAATTGTTCGTTTCGGGCGGTGTACACCACCACTTCTTCGGCTTGCGCGAGCGGCAGGAGCAGCGCGCCCAACAGGGCGGTGAGCCAGGTCAACTTCAGGGTTTTCATCAGATACTTTCCAGACCAAAGGTGAATGAGTGATGCTGATTATTCTCGCACAAATGAGAATCACTATCATCTACATCATCATGACCACATGAAAAAAAGGTTCTAAGTGCTGCCGCAGTGGCCGCGTCATGCGCCCGAAGGCCGGGCGTTTTTAGAGGCGCGGCGGGCCGCCAGACCGACCAAGCCCAAAGCCAGCAGCCAGAACGGCCACAGGCCAAAGCGAGCCACCCAACGGGCGTAAGGCGTAACCCCGTTTCGCCCCTCAACCTCGCCCACCAGCACGGCCCGCGTATCGCGCGGCAGCGCGCTCACAACCCGGGCCCGGTGGTCCACGATAGCGCTGACGCCGGTGTTGGTGGCGAGCACAAACGGCCGCGCAAACTCCAGCGACCGCATGCGGGCAATCTGCAGGTGCTGGTCCATCGCCAGGCTGTTGCCAAACCACGCCAAGTTGCTGATGTTGACAAACACCGTGGGCGCCTGCGCCGCGTCTGCAAACTGCGGCGCCAGCTCTTCGCCAAACAAATCTTCATAGCAAATATTGGCCGCAATGCGCTGACCTTGCCAGACAAACGGCGGTTGCAAGGGTGCGCCGCGGTTGAAGTCGCCCAGCGGGATGTTCATCATCTCGGTGAACCATTTGAAAAACGGCGGAATGAACTCGCCAAACGGCACCAGGTGCTGCTTGTCGTAGCGCCAGGCTTGCGTCTGCCCGGGCTGAAAGCCAAGCACTGAGTTGGTATAACCTTCTTTGTAATTGCCCAGCGGTACGCCGATCAATGCGGCCTGCTGGCCCGAAGCAAACCGCTGTTGCAAACCCTCCCAGTACGCTTCGGGTAGCTGCTGTGGCAGCACCGGAATAGCAGTTTCAGGCGCGATCACCAGCGCGGTGCGTGCGCTTTGCAGTTGTTCGCCATACCACTGCAATGCCAGCGGCACGCCACTACCCGTCTCAAACTTTTCATCCTGCGGGATGTTGCCTTGCAGCAGGGTGACGCCGAGGTGCCCGCTGGACGTCGAGAGTTCCGCCGCACCATGCTGAACCAGCAGGGGCAATGCCAGCAAACCGATCACCGTACCCAGTGCCAGCACCCCGCGCCGCAGTGCGCGATCGCGCCCGGCCTGCACCGCCTGCGCCAGCGCCATCGCCAACCAGGCCGCGGCAAAGCACAGGCCATACACGCCCAGCCAAGGCGCCCAAGCGGCCAGCGGCCCATCGACATGGGCGTAACCCGCGGCACCCCAGCCAAACCCGGTCAGCCAGCGGCCCCGCGCCAACTCGGCCAACAACCAGAATGCTGCAAAAATAATAGCTGCTCGCGCACGATTGACGGGGGCTAGAGCCATATATGATGCACAAACTACCGCGTAAATCAGCGCCAGCAGACCGCTCAGGGCCAGCACCGCCAACACCGCCAGCACGGCCGGCAAACCGCCATAGGTGTGCAGCGCCACGAAGGTCCAGCCAAACGTACCGGCGAGCCAAGCGGTGGCAAACAACCAGCCCCACAGTGCTGCCAGTCGCCAATTGGCCGGACTGGACTTCAAGCCCCTTGGGGGGCGGCAGTTTTCCAGCAAACCCGCCAGCAACGCCAGCGCCAGCCACTGCAAGCACCAGACCGGCTCGCCGTGGCGCAATTCAATCCATAAAACAGAAAATACGGGCCCTGCCAGCGGCCATGCAAAGCTGGCGGCGTGGGCCGCGCCGGCCAGCAAAGCCAGCAGCGCAGAAAACCATGAAAAATCTGCCGACAGCGCGGCCCGCAACCGGGCACCGCTTGTCGCCAGCCTAGACAGGCGCATTGGCTACCGGCGACACCTTGAAC
>Ga0208613_1000296_pt1 | contig 17244 bp, 22 predicted proteins | sample CryBogmetaGMA6M_FD_184543 | JGI IMG/M metagenome (GOLD analysis project Ga0208613, IMG submission 184543) | Freshwater microbial communities from Crystal Bog, Wisconsin, USA - MA6M (SPAdes) | ecosystem: Environmental > Aquatic > Freshwater > Lake | place: Crystal Bog, Wisconsin, USA | collected... | reverse complement strand
ATGGGTTCACCTCAGCGCTTCACGGTCTCGGCAACCTGGTCGCCCAGATTCACCCAGACCTTGATGCCGATGATCCCGTACGTCGTGTGGGCCTCGGCAAAACCGTAGTCAACGCCCGCGCGGATGGTCTGCAGGGGCATCTGGCCGGAGAGGTAGTCCTCGGTCCGGGCGATCTCGGCGCCGTTCAGGCGGCCCGAAACCTTGATCTTGAATCCCTTGGCGCCGAAGCGGATGGCAGCTTCCTCAGCCTTGCGCATGGCGCGGCGGAAGGCGATGCGGCGCTCGAGCTGCTGGGCAACGCCCTCGGCCACGAGCTGGGCGTCCACTTCAGGCTTCTTGATCTCCTGGATGTCCACGGACACCGGACGATTCAGGCGCTTCTGGAGGTCTTCGCGGAGCTTGTCGATCTCGGCACCCTTGCGGCCGATGACGATGCCGGGCCGGGCGGTGTAGATGCGCACGGTGACCTTGTCGGCAGCGCGCTCGATGTCGATCTTGGAGACCATGGCATTGAGGGCGTGCAGCTGCTTCTTGAGCTCGCGGCGCAGCTTGATGTCCTCGTGGAGGAGCAGCGCGTAGTCGCGCTTGCTGAACCACTTGCTGTGCCAATTCTTCTGGTAGATGAGGCGGAACCCGTACGGGTGGACCTTCTGACCCATGACTACTCCTCCCCGGCCGCAGATGCGAGCTGGATGGTGATGTGGCAGGTGCGCTTCTGGACCCGGTAGGCGCGGCCCATGGGTGCAGGGCGGACGCGCTTCATGCGGAACCCTTCATCCACGAACGCGGACTTCACCAGCAGGTCGTCCGGGTTGACGGAGGGATTCTTGTCGATGGCGTTGGCCACGGCGGAATCCAGGAGCTTGCGAATGGGGGCCGCAGCATACTTCTTGGCCTGGGTGAGGACCCACTGGGCCTCCCCGACGTGCTTGCCGCGGATGAGGTCCACCACGAGGCGGGCCTTCTGGGCCGAGCCGCGCAGGTGGCGAACGGTGGCGGTGGAAACGATCTCTGCCATCGCTACTTCCCCTTCGCCTTGGTGTCGGCCTTGCCAGCGTGACCCTTGAACGTGCGGGTCAGGGCGAACTCGCCCAGCTTGTGGCCGATCATGTTCTCGGTGACATAGACAGGAATGAACTTGTTGCCGTTGTGGACGGCCAAGGTCAGACCGATCATCTGGGGCACCACCGTCGAGCGGCGGGACCAGGTCTTGATAACGCGCTTGTCGTTGACCGCCTGTGCGACTTCCACCTTCTTCTGGAGGTGGGCGTCAATGAACGGGCCTTTTTTCAGGGATCGTGCCATTGTCCTGCCTCCTAGTTGATGCGCTTGACGATGAACTTGTCAGTGCGGCGGTTGCCGCGGGTCTTGTAGCCACGGGTCGGCTGGCCCCAGGGCGTCACAGGGTGACGGCCACCGGAGGTCCGGCCCTCGCCGCCACCGTGGGGGTGGTCGACGGGGTTCATGACCACGCCACGGACGGTCGGGCGGACGCCCTTCCACCGGGTGCGACCGGCCTTGCCGATCTGGATGTTCTCGTGCTGGAGGTTGCCGACAGTGCCGATGGTGGCGTAGCACTCGAGGTGGATCTTGCGGATCTCACCAGAGGGCATGCGCAGCTGGGCGTAGTCGTCTTCCTTGGCCACGAGCTGGGCGAAGGTGCCGGCGGCGCGGGCGATCTGGCCACCCTTGCCGGGCTTCATCTCGATGTTGTGCACCGTGTTGCCCACCGGGATGTTCCGGAGGGGCAGTGCGTTGCCCACCAGGATGTCGGCAGTCTTGCCGGCAACCACGATGCGGCCCACTTCCAGGCCGTCGGGGGCCAGGATGTAGCGCTTCTCGCCATCCGAGTAGACCAGGAGGGCGATGCGGGCGGTGCGGTTGGGATCGTACTCGATGGTCGCCACCTTGGCCGGCACGTCCAGCTTGTTCCGCTTGAAGTCGATCATGCGGTACTGGCGCTTGTGGCCGCCGCCGATGTGGCGGGTGGTGATCCGACCGGTGTTAGAACGGCCTCCAGTTCGGTTCCTCTTGGAGATCAGGGAGCGCTCAGGCACATCCGTGGTGATCTCTTCGAAGCCCGACTTGGACATGCCGCGCTGACCGGGGGTCGTGGGCTTGAGCTGCTTGATGCTCATGGTTGTCCTCTTGCCTCAGGGTTGAAAGGGGCGGGCGATAGTGGGCAAAGCTTTTCCGTCCGCCATGGGTCCGCTACTCAGACGCAGGTGCGCCCTCAGCGAGTTCGACGTAGGCCTTCTTGCGCGGGGAGGAAGTCCCCACGAAGCGGCCAAGCCGCTTGGTCCGGCTGGGGATCCGCACAGTGCGGATGCTCTTCACCTTGGACTGGAGCAGGAGCTCCACGGCCTCGCGGATCTGGTGCTTGGTGGCCCAGGTGGCCACTTCGAACACCTGGATGTTCTTCTCCCGCAGGAGCTGGCCCTTCTCCGTGAGGAGGGGCTTGCGGATCACTTCGAAGATCTTGGTCATGGCTTCACCACTTCCTGCAGGGCCAGGACAGCTTCCTTGGAGAAGACCACCTGGTCGTACTTGAGGAGCTCGTAGACGTTGACGCCCAGGCTCTCGATGGTCCGCAGCTTGGGGTTGTTGCCGGCGGCCATCACCAGCTTCTCAGAGGCCTCGGTGCCAACCAGCAGCGCCGAGCCAGTGATGCCAAGGCGGCCCAGGGTCACGATGAGGGACTTGGTCTTGTGGGACTCGACTTCCCAGTTCTGGACCACCATGATCTGGCCGCTGGCCATCTTGGCGGAGAGGGCGTTCCGCAGGGCGGCGCGCCGGGCCTTCTTGGGGAAGGCGTAGTCGTAGGAGCGAGGGTGCGGGCCGTGGGTGGTGCCGCCGCCCTTCCACAGCGGGCTGCGGATGGAGCCCACGCGGGCGCGACCGGTACCCTTCTGCTTCCAGAGCTTGCGACCGGCGCCGCTGACTTCCCACTTGTCCTTGGTCTTGGCGGTACCGGCCCGGCGCTTGGCCAGGAAGTGGCGGACCGCTTCCCAGATCAGGTGCTGGTTCAGTTCCTCGAGCTTGAAGACCTCGGGGAGCAGCTCGACAGTGTCGACCTGCTTGTTCTCGAGATTAACGACGGGATGCTGGAAGGCTGCCATCTTAGGCCTCCTGCTTGATGACGATGTACCCACCCTTGGGGCCGGGGACGGCACCCTTGATGAGCAGCAGGTTGTTCTCGATGTCCACCTTGGCGATCTCGAGGTTCCGCACGGTCACCTGGGCATCGCCCATGTGGCCCGGCATGCGGATGCCCGGGAAGACGCGGCTGGGATAGCTGGACTGGCCGATGGAGCCGGGCGCGCGGTGGAACATGGACCCGTGGGTCGCACGGCCGCCGGCGAAGTGGTGGCGCTTGATGACGCCAGCGAAGCCCTTGCCCTTGCTGATGCCGGTGACGTTGACCTTGGTCTTCGCCTCGAAGGCACTGGCCAGGACACTGTCGCCGGGCTTGGACACGTCGGCGGCATCCACCTTGATCTCGCGGATCACGCGGAGCGGGGCAACGCCCTGCTTCTCGCAGTGGCCCTTCTCGGCCTTGTTGGCGCGCTTGCCACCGTTGGGATCGACGAAGCCGATCTGGATGGCCTCGTAGCCGTCCTTGGCGGAGGTCTTGCGCTGAACCACAACGCAGGGACCGGCCTGGATGACCGTCACGGGCACAACCTGGCCCTGTTCATTGAAGATCTGGGTCATCCCCAGCTTCTTTCCGATGATTCCTTTGGACATGGTCTCTCCCCCCTCTACCGGTTGCCCTGGCGGCTGAAGACCTTGATCTCGACGTCGACGCCCGCGGGCAGGTCGAGACGCATCAGGGTGTCCACCGTGTTCTGGGTCGGGTTCAGGATGTCCAGCAGGCGCTTGTGCGTGCGGATCTCGAACTGGTCGCGGCTCTTCTTGTCCACGTGCGGGGACCGATTCACCGTGTACTTGTTGGTGCGCGTGGGGAGGGGGATCGGCCCCGCCACCTGGGCGCCCGTGCGCTTGGCGGTATCCACGATCTCCCGGGTGCTCTGGTCGAGCAGACGGTGGTCGAAGGCGCGCAAGCGGATGCGGATGTTGTCTCTCATGTTCACTCCATTGGGACGGAGACCGTCCATAGACGTGGGGCGCTGACCGCCCATGTGGATCTGTCCCGGAAACGGGGACAGGGCTGATCAGCATAACAAAAGCCGCTGTAAAATCAACGGCTTTTTGGGAAGAGCGCACGACCCCCCATGAGGGGAAGCGACAGATCAAGAGGCCCGGCAACCTTGCGGTTCGGAAAACGACCTCACCCCAGAGGGGCTGGAACAGTCAATAAAGGGTCTTACCTTGCTCCAGAATCGGGCGTTGCCCGATTCTGGAGATGAGAAAAACTACTTGGAACCCTTCACCTTGGCCACAATTTCTTCGGCCACGTTGCGGGGGGCTTCCTCGTAGTGCGAGAACTGCATGGTGTAGTTGCCGCGGCCCTGGGTCATGCCGCGCAGGGTGGTGGAGTAGGCGAACATCTCGGCCAGGGGCACCTTGGCGGTGACCACCTTGGAACCGGCCCGGTCCTCCATGTTCTCGATGCGGCCACGGCGGCTGTTCAGGTTGCCGATGACATCACCCATGTAGTCCTCGGGAACCACGACCTCGACGGCCATAACGGGCTCGAGGATCACGGGGGAGGCCTTCTCGCAGCCGGCCTTGAAGCCCATGGAGCCGGCGATCTTGAACGCCATCTCGTTGGAGTCCACGTCGTGGTAGCTGCCGTCGTAGATGGTGACCTTGATGTCGACGCAGGGGTAGCCCGCCAGAACGCCGGACTGCATGGCTTCCTGGATGCCCTGGTCGGTCGGCTTGATGTATTCCTTGGGCACCACACCGCCCTTGATGTCGTTGATGAACTCGTAGCCCTTGCCGGGCTCGTTGGGCTCGACGATGAGGCGGACATGGCCGTACTGGCCGCGACCACCGGACTGGCGCACGAACTTGCCCTCGCACTCCACCCGCTTCCGGATGGTCTCGCGGTAGGCCACCATGGGCTTGCCCACGTTGGCTTCGACCTTGAACTCACGCATCATGCGGTCGACGATGATCTCGAGGTGGAGCTCACCCATGCCGGCGATGATGGTCTGGTTGGTCTCGGGGTCGGTCTTGACCTTGAAGGTGGGATCTTCCTGGGCCAGACGGCTCAGGGCAATGCCCATCTTCTCCTGGTCGGCCTTGGTCTTGGGCTCGATGGCCACCTGGATCACGGGATCCGGGAAGTCCATGGACTCCAGGATCACAGGCTGGTCCTCATCGCAGATGGTCTGCCCGGTGAGGACGTCCTTGAGGCCCACGGCGGCACCGATGTCGCCCGTGCGGACTTCGTCGATGTCTTCGCGCTTGTTGGCGTGCATCTGCAGGAGGCGACCGATGCGCTCCCGGCGGCCCTTGGCAGGGTTGTAGACGCCAGAGCCTGCAGCCAGCACGCCGGAATAGACGCGGAGGAAGGCGAGGGAGCCCACGAAGGGATCGGCCATGATCTTGAAGATCAGGGCACTGAAGGGCTCGCTGTCCTTGGCCTCGCGCTTGACATCGTTGCCGTCCGAATCCTTGCCGGTGATGGCAGCGATGTCGAGGGGCGAAGGCATGTAGCTGACAACGGCATCCAGCATGGGCTGGACACCCTTGTTCTTGAAGGCGCTGCCGCACATCATCGGCGTGAACACGAGCTCGATGCAGCCCTTGCGGATGCCGGCCCGGATCTCAACCTCGGTCAGCTCCTCGCCGCCCAGGTACTTGTCCATCAAGACCTCGTCCGTCTCGGCGACCATCTCGATGAGCTTCTCGCGCCACTCGTTGGCGGTGGCCAGGAGCTCCTCGGGGATGTCGCTGTAGAGGACCTTGAAGCCCTTGTCGGCCTCATCGAAGGTCAGGGCCTTCATGATCACGAGATCGACGATGCCCTTGAAGTTCTCTTCGGCGCCGATGGGGATCTGGATGGGCATGGGCCGAGCCTTCAGGCGCGTGCGCATCATCTCAACCACGCGGAAGAAGTCCGCACCGGGGCGGTCCATCTTGTTCACGAAGGCCATGCGGGGCACGCCGTACTTGTCGGCCTGGCGCCACACGGTCTCGGACTGGGGCTCGACGCCGCCCACGGCGCAGAACACGGCGCAGGCGCCGTCCAGCACGCGGAGCGAGCGCTCCACCTCGGCCGTGAAGTCCACATGGCCGGGGGTGTCGATGATGTTGATGCGGTGCTCGATGCCCTTCAGCTGGCCGGTCTGGGGGGTCCAGGCCGCCGTGATGGCAGCAGAGGTGATGGTGATGCCCCGCTCCTGCTCCTGGACCATCCAGTCGGTGGTGGCGGCACCTTCGTGCACCTCGCCGATCTTGTGGATCTTCCCGGTGTAGTAGAGGATGCGCTCCGTGGTGGTGGTCTTGCCGGCATCGATATGCGCCATGATGCCGATGTTCCGGTAGCGCTCGAGGGGGGTGTGACGGGCCACTGCGGCCTCCTAGGGGGTATTGGGGATTCAACAAGCAGTTCAACAACCCTAAAAATGGGGCGCCTGTGGCGCCCCATTTTTAGAGCAAGTTACTACCACCGGAAATGGGCAAACGCCTTGTTGGCCTCGGCCATCTTGTGGACGTCGTCCTTCTTCTTCACGGCGGCGCCGCGGAAGTTCATGGCATCCAGGATCTCGCCAGCCAGCTTGTCGCGCATGGTGCGCTCGCCGCGGGAGGCAGAGTAGGTCTTGAGCCAGCGCATGGCCAGGGACTGGCGGCGGTTCTGGGGAACCTCCACGGGGACCTGGTAGGTGGCACCACCCACGCGGCGGGACTTGACCTCCACGCTGGGCTTGATGTTGTTCAGGGCCTTCTGGAAGGCCTCGAGGGCCTCCTCGCCGGACTTCTTGACGACGATCTCGAGTGCACCGTAGAGGATGCGCTCGGCAGTGGCCTTCTTGCCGCGCTCCATGAGGATGTTCACGAACTTGGAGACGACGAGGCTGTTGTAGACGGGATCCGGGAGGATCTCACGCTTGGCGGGGGCTGAGCGACGGGCCATGGTTCACCTCCTACTTCTTCTTGGCCGGAGCGGCACCGGCCTTGGGCCGCTTCGCACCGTACTTGGAACGGGACTGGTTGCGACCGGCGACGCCAGTGGCGTCAAGGGTGCCGCGCACCACGTGGTAGCGCACACCGGGCAGGTCCTTCACGCGGCCGCCGCGGATGAGCACAATGCTGTGCTCCTGCAGGTTGTGGCCAACGCCCGGGATGTAGGTGGTGCACTCGATGCCGTTGGTCAGGCGCACGCGGGCCACCTTCCGGAGGGCCGAGTTCGGCTTCTTCGGGGTGGTGGTGAACACGCGGGTGCAGACGCCACGCTTCTGCGGGCAGGCGTCGAGCGCGGGGCTCTTCGTCTTGTTCTGGAAGGTCTTCCGCCCAATGCGGATTAGCTGATTGATGGTAGGCACACCATCCTCCTAGGAAGGCACCGGTGGATCCGGGCCTGGGCCCGAGAGGTTCCGCGGGGAACATCGGACGGATAAATCCTGCGCCGGCCCACGGGGCCGGAACCATCTAGGCTATCTGAAAAGCCCTGAAAGTCAACGGATCACACGGCAGGGGAGCCGGAGCCGACCGGCCCGGAGCCCGCCAGGGGGCAGCCGCAGCCGCCTGCCCCGCAGCCATGGCTGGGTTTCGGGGCCTCGGCAGAGGGGCTTGGCTCGGAGGCCGCACCCTTGTACCAGCCGCCACCCGACAGGGAGAAGGCCGCCACGGACAGCTGGCGCCGCATGCCCTCGGGGGCCTGGCAGGCCGGGCACGCATGGACCTCGGGGGCAGACAGGCTCTCCAGCCTCTCTTCGGACTGGCCACAACCTTCGCAACGGTATTCGTAAAGGGGCATGGCAGACTTCTCCTGGGAATTGTCCCCGAACCGATGATCATATTCCGAACCTGAGATGCCGTCACCGACCCTTTTCTTCCAGACCCCCGAAGCCTTCTTCGCGGCCATCCCGCGCCCGGGGCGCCTGTGCTTCACCAATGGCTGCTTCGACCTGATCCACCCCGGCCACGTCCAGTACCTGGCCGACGCCCGGGCCCTGGGGGACTTCCTGGTGGTGGGCCTGAACAGCGATGCCTCCGTGGCGCGCCTGAAGGGCGCCGCCCGGCCCCTGCAGGACGAGGCCGCCCGGGCCGCCGTGCTCCTGGGCCTGCGCAGCGTGGATGCCGTGGTGCGCTTCGACGAGGACACCCCCCTGGAGCTGATCCGGGCCCTCCAGCCCGACGTGCTGGTGAAGGGCGGCGACTACACCCCAGAGACCGTGGTGGGCCGCGAGGATGTGGAGGCCAGGGGTGGCAGCCTCGTGCTGATCCCCTTCCTGCCCGGCCACAGCACCTCGCGCATCGAGGCTCGTATCCGCACGGGGCGAGGCGTCACGCTGGAATAGCGTCGCCCGGAAAAGTAAGAAAGATTCAACTTCCTAGTCCATTCGGTGGAAGCGCAGGAGGTGGGCCTTCGCTAGCCTGGGGGTGCCCCTGCCGGGGCTTCATCCACCAGGAGACGCCATGCGCCAGACCCTCACCCTTGCTGCCTTGCTCGCAGGTTCAGCTCTCTCGGCCCAGACCCCAACCATCAGCCTCGCCACCGGCCTCTCGCTGCCCATGGGCGACCTGAAGGACCGGGCGGACTTCGGCACCAACCAGTTCTTCGGGACCCACCTTGGCGGCCAGCTGGACTTCGCCATCACCAGCCGCCATGCGGTGCGCGCCCAGCTGACCTACCAGCACTTCCCTGGGTCGAGCTGGGGCGGGTTCGCCGCCTCCAGGAACGACTTCGGAGCGCTGCAGGCGGGTGCCGACTGGGTCTACCAGCTCGAGCAGCCCTACCGGGGCTGGTACACCCTCGCTGGCGCCAGCCTGAACCAGGTCAAGGACAGCTGGGACTACGTCAACAGTGCCGGCCGACGGGTCAGCGGCAGCTCCAGCCAGGGCGGCAAGCTGGGTGTGCGCGGCGGCGGGGGCTACGCTTTCAGCCGCCGGTTCGCCCTGGAGGGGACCCTCAACCAGATCTTCGTGGACGCCCATGGGGGAGACGGCTTCGGCTTCGACACGGCCACCTGGATCCAGGTCAGTGCGGTCTTCCACTTTGGCCGGTAATCCAGGCCCAGACGCAGAAACGGGCCGCAAAAGCGGCCCGTTTCTGCGTGCGGCTGGAAACTAGACCAGCGGGGACAGCAGCTGCCAGTACTTGGGCAGGGGCCAGAGGTCGGCGTCACAAGCTTCTTCCAGCAGGTCGAGCACTTCGCGCAGGGCGTGCTTGGACTGGTTGACGCTGTTGCCGAAGGCCTCGGTGCGGGCGTGCAGGTCCTCGAGGGCCTCGGCGGCGACCAGGGCCTCCTTCATGGCGGCGAGGCGGGACTGGGCCTCCCCGGCCAGGGTGGCCTGGGTCTGCAGGGCGTTCTTCAGGGTCGCAGGCACATTGATGCCCACCGCAGCGAGCTTGGCCAGGGTGTCGGCCCGGGCCCCGAGGTCCGCCGTGATGGAGGGCAGGATCTGGGTCTCGGCCATCTCGCGCAGGACCTGGGTCTCGATGGCAATGGCCTTCTGGTACTGCTCGTGGCGGATGTGGAGGCGGGACTCCAGCTCACCCTCGGAGAGGATGCCGCGGTCCGAGAAGACAGCCTTCACTGCGGGCTGCTCCCAGATGTGGAGGGCAGCGACGGTGTCCTTGGCGTGGGGCAGGCCCCGGCGCTCAGCCTCGACCTTCCACTCGTCCGAGTAGCCGTTGCCCTCGAAGCGGATGGCCTTGGTCTCGATGATGGCCTGGCGCACCACGGTCATGACGGCGGCCTTGAGCTCCTTGCCGGCCTTGAGCTCGGCCGCCAGCTTGGCGTTGAGCTCTTCGAGGGCCTCGGCCACGGCCGCGTTGATGACCGTCAGGGGCAGACCGATGGGCTGGCTGGAGCCCACCGCGCGGAACTCGAACTTGTTGCCCGTGAACGCGAAGGGGCTGGTGCGGTTGCGGTCCGTGGCGTCCTTCTCGATGCGGGGCAGGTTGCCAATGCCCAGGTCGATGATGCCCTGGATGGAGACGTTGGCCACGTCACCACTCTCGATGGCATCCAGGATGTGGTTCAGCTGGGCGCCGAGGAAGGCGGACATGATGGCCGGGGGCGCCTCGTTGGCGCCAAGGCGGTGGTCGTTGCCGGCGCTGGCGATGCAGGCGCGGAGCAGGCCGCCGTGGGTGTGGATGGCCTTCAGGGTGGCGCTGAGGAAGTAGAGGAACTGCAGGTTCTCCTCGGGCGTCTTGCCGGGCTCCATCAGGTTGTGGCCCTCGTCCGTGGCGATGCTCCAGTTCACGTGCTTGCCGCTGCCGTTGACGCCGGCAAAGGGCTTCTCGTGGAGCAGGATGGCCAGGCCGTGACGCTCACCGACAGACTTGAGGATCTCCATCAGCAGCTGGTTGTGGTCGCTGGCGAGGTTGGCAGCTTCGTAGATCGGCGCGATCTCGAACTGGTTGGGGGCCACCTCGTTGTGGCGGGTCTTGGCGGGGATGCCCAGCTTGAAGCACTCCAGCTCGACCTCCTGCATGAAGCCCAGGACGCGCTCCTTGATGCTGCCGAAGTAGTGGTCCTCAAGCTCCTGGCCCTTGGGCGGCTTGGCGCCCTGGAGGGTGCGGTTGGCGAACATGAGGTCGGGCCGCTGCTGGGCCAGCTCCAGGTCCACCGCGAAGTACTCCTGCTCGGGGCCGCACTGGGCCACGACGGAGTCGGCGTTCACGCCGAAGAACTTGAGGGCGGCAACGGCCTGCTCAGAGACCACGCCCATGGAGCGCAGGAGGGGCACCTTGTGATCCAGCGCCTCGCCGTGGTAGCCGATGAAGGCGGTGGGGATGCAGAGGGTCTTGCCGAGCGGACCCTCCATGAGGAAGGCCGGGCTGGCGGGGTCCCAGGCGGTGTAGCCGCGGGCCTCGAAGGTGGCGCGCAGGCCACCGCTGGGGAAGGAGCTGGCGTCCGGCTCGCCCTGGATGAGCATGCTGCCGCTGAAGCGCTCCGTCACCTGACCCGGCTCGTCCCACATGATGAAGGCGTCGTGCTTCTCAGCGGTGGCGCCGGTCATGGGCAGGAACCAGTGGGTGAAGTGGGTGCAGCCCTGCTCGATGGCCCACTCCTTCATGGCCAGAGCAACGCTCTTGGCCACCTCCGGCGAGAGGGGCTCGCTGCGCTTCAGGGACTGGCGGTAGGACTTGTAGACGTCCTTCTGCAGCCGCTCGCGCATGGTGCGCTCGCTGAAGGTGTTGCAGCCGAAGTACTGGCTGATCTTGATCTGGTCCAGCCGTGAGATGCTGGCGTTGTCTGATGCCTGGGCCTTGGCCACGGGTCCCCCCCAAAAGGACGTTAAAGGTTATGAAACCATATGAAACTGGACCGATACCCGCTGCTCGGAAGCGGTCATCGGATTTCCATGTCCATCTGGATCCTGCGATCCAGACCCAGGATAACAGGATTCCCCCTGTGACCACAGGGTTTTTGGGCGACCCCCGGGCCCAGGCCCTCCTCGAATCCCTCCGCCAGATCCAGGCTGGACTCCCTCGCCCCCCGGCGCAGGCCTGGGAAAGAGTCGTCTTTTGCGAGGCCTTCGACCACCCGGAGCCCGGAGCCCGCATCCGCTCCTTCCTGGAAGGCGAGAGGTCCTAGAATGGCTCCATGGATCTGACCGCCCCCTACGTCCCCGACCTGGAAAGCATCCCCGCCGGCCTCGACCTGCCGGCCGAGATCCGTCGCCTCAAGGCCGAGCGCAAGGCCGTCCTCCTGGCCCACTACTACCAGGAGCCCGAGATCCAGGACCTGGCCGACTTCGTGGGCGACAGCCTGCAACTGAGCCAGCAGGCCGCCCGGGCCGATGCCGACGTGATCGCCTTCTGCGGCGTCCACTTCATGGCCGAGACCGCCAAGATCCTGAACCCCGCCCGCACCGTGGTGATCCCCGACATGGACGCCGGCTGCAGCCTGGCGGATCGGTGCCCTGCTGACTACTTTGCCGAGTGGCTGAAGCAGTACCCGGACCACGCCGTGGTCAGCTACATCAACTGCTCCGCCGGCGTGAAGGCGCTCAGCACCATCATCTGCACCAGCAGCAACGCTGAGCGCGTGGTGAACAGCCTGCCGCAGGACCGCAAGGTGGTCTTCGCCCCGGACCGCCACCTGGGCAAGTGGGTGACGAAGCAGACGGGCCGGGACATGGTCCTGTTTCCAGGCTTCTGCATCGTGCACGAGCAGTTCACCGCCAAGCGCCTGGCCGTCCTCAAGGCCCAGCATCCCGAGGCCAAGCTCATCGCCCACCCCGAGTGCGACGCCACGGTGAGCCAGCTGGCGGACTTCGTGGGCTCCACAGCGGCCCTCTTGAACTATGTCGCCACGGACCCCGCCCAGGCCTTCATCGTGGCCACCGAGGCCGGCATCCTCCACCAGATGCGCCAGCGGCGCCCCAGCGCCGAGCTCATCCCGGCGCCCGCCGACAGCGGCTGCAACTGCAGCCTCTGCCCCTACATGAAGCTGAACAGCCTGGAGAAGCTCTACCTCTGCCTCCGGGACCTGCAGCCGGAGATCCACCTCGAGGAGGGCCTGCGCCTCCGCGCCCTGAAGCCCCTGGAGCGGATGCTCGCCCTGGGCTGAGTGGCGTAACCATTCTGGCCGGGGCGAATCCCGGCCAGAATGGGGCATGGCGTCCTGGAACCCCCACAGCTGGCAGCACCACCCGGCCCTCCAGCAGCCGGTCTACGAGGATCCCTCCGCCCTGGAGGGCGCCCTCGCCCGCCTGCGCCGCCTGCCGCCCCTGGTGGTACCCCAGGAGGTGGACCGTCTCCGGACCCTGCTGGCCGAGGCCGCAGAAGGCCGGCGCTTCCTCCTGCAGGGCGGCGACTGCGCCGAGCAGTTCCAGGACTGCACCCCGGAGGCCATCGAAGGCAAACTCCGGGTGCTCCTTCAGATGTCTGTGGCCCTCACCCACGGTGGCCGCAAGCCGGTGATCCGGGTGGGCCGCATCGCCGGCCAGTTCGCCAAGCCCCGCAGCAGCGCCACCGAGGAGCTCGGGGGCCGCACCCTCCCCAGCTACCGGGGGGATCTCATCAACGGCCCGGAACCAGCGGAGACCTCACGCCGACCCGACCCGGAGCGCCTCCTGCAGGCCTACTTCCATGCCACCGCCACCCTGAACCACCTGCGGGCCTTGGCGGCGGGCGGCTTTGCCGACCTGCACCACCCGGAGCGCTGGGGACTGCCTGGGGCTACCGGAGAGGTGCCCGCCTACCGCCGGACCCTGGAGCAAGTGAAGGAGTCCCTCGACTTCCTCGAGGCCCTCGGCGGCGTGCAGCGGGAGGTCCTGGAGCGCATCGACTTCTTCACCAGCCACGAGGCCCTGCTCCTTCCCTACGAGGAGGCCCTCACCCGGTGGGTCGAGGCGGGGGCTGGCCACTACAACCTGGGCGCTCATACCCTGTGGGTGGGGGAGCGCACCCGCCAGCTGGACGGAGCCCACATCGAGTACCTGCGGGGCATCCGCAACCCCCTTGGAGTGAAGGTGGGACCCTCGGCCAGCCCGGCGGACCTCAGCGCCCTGCTGGACCGCCTGGACCCGAGCCGGGAGCCTGGGCGGATCACCGTCATCCCGCGCTTCGGCGCCGAGCGGATCCAGGGAGCCCTGCCCCCCCTCCTCCGGGCGGTCCAGGCCTCCGGTCACCCGGTGCTCTGGAGCTGCGATCCCATGCATGGCAACGGCGCCAGCGTCCTGGTGGACCTGGGCGGGGGCGCCACCCGGACCATGAAGACCCGGGACTTCGGGGCCATCCTCTCGGAGCTCAAGCAGGCCTTTGAGATCCACCGGGCCCACGGCTCCCACCTCGGCGGCGTCCACATCGAGCTCACGGGCGAGGCGGTCACGGAGTGCACCGGGGGCACGGAAGGGCCCTCCCGCACGGACCTGGCCAAGGCCTACCAGACGGGCTGTGACCCCCGCCTCAACGGCACCCAGAGCCTCGAGATGGCCTTCCTCATCGCGGGCCTGATGCGGGCCTGAGGTCCCTCGGCCTATTGCACGGTGGGGTGCAGGCCTTCAGGCCCCAGCCGTGCCGTCAGCTGGTCGAAGGCGGCCCCGAGCTGCAGCAGGGTGCCTGCCGCCAGGGAGGGAAAGGGCCGGAGCCTGGGGGGCGGGAGGAGCATGACCTCCCCGGCCCGCAGCGGGGGCAGGTCCAGGCCTTCCCAGGCCCGGATGGGCACCGTGCGGCGGGCGGCCCCGGCCCGGAACTCCAGGCTGCCCTCGGGCCAGGCATCGCTGAGCCAGGCCCCCAGCAGCGGACCCGAGCCTTCCTCCAGAGCCAGGCAGAACCCCGCCACCCCACCCCCAGCCAGGCCGATGGCGGCCAGGGTGGGCAGGGGAACCGACCCCACTTCACCGTCCGGGCCACGCAGGCTGAAGCGGTCGAACTGGGTGCCATCGAAGCGGCGCAGGAGGGCAGGCCGGGGCAGACAGGGGCCCCTGACTCCGCTGGCCGGCGCCAGGCTGTCCGGGAGGGTGCCCCGCCGGTCCCACTTCTCGGCATAGGCCACGGTCTGACGCACCCGGGCCAGGGCCCGGGGACCACCCTCCAGGACCTGCCTCAGACTGGCGGGCACCAGCACCGCTGCCAGGCGGTCCGGGTCGGCCTCCCCCAGCTTGCGGAGACGGATGCCCTCGATGCGGTTCAGGTCCGCGATGCGACCGGAGGCCAGGCGGGCCACCAGGGCCTGCCGCAGGCCCCCGCCCTCCGCCCAGACCGCCGTGCCGAGCAGCATCAGGACTGGGCCTCCAACCACTCCCGCGTGACCGGCGTGAGGGGTTTGGCCCGGTTGGTGGCGAAGTCCAGCATCACCTGGACGGACTTGCCCTCGGCAAACAGCTCGCCGCCCAGGCCCTTGGTGACCCGGTAGCTGAGCTCGAAGGAGCTGTTGCCCACCCGGGTGCAGTGCAGCTCCACCCGCACGTCATCGCCCAGGAGGATGGGCATGCGGTAGTCCAGCTCCACCCGGGCCAGGAGAAAGCCCTCCTCCTGGAACTTGCGCCCCCCCAGGTAGCTGCGCCACCACTGAAAGCGGCCCTGCTCGAGGTAGGTCACGATCATGGCGTTGTTCACGTGGCCCATGGCGTCCAAATCACCGAAGCGCACTTCGATCGGGTGGGAAAAGGGCATGGCAGCCTCCGAATCTTCCACCATAGCGCACGCCCAGAAGGACGACACCCCAACGCCCTGCAGCCATGGCATCATCCCCCGATGCCCGCCCCGCTGATCCTGGCCTACGACCCTGCCTGCACCCTCTGCTGCCGGATGACGCTCTGGCTGGCCCGGCGGGACCGACTGGGGCTCATCCTTGCGGTCTCTCTGCGGGAGCCAGACCTGCTCCAGATGGCGCCGGAGCTGGCGGGCCTGCCCCTGGAGCGGGAGATCCACGGCATGGACCTGGGCAGCCGCCAGGTCTGGGCCGGGGCCGACCTCCTCCAGCCCATCGCCCGGCGCCTGCCGGGGTGGCGCTGGCTGTCCCCCCTGCTCGCCCTCCCCGGCCTGCCCCGCCTGCTCAACCGCATCTACCTGCGCTGGGCCGAGGCGCGCTACCGCCGCACCGGACTTCCGCCCTTCTGAGGGCGGCCAGCGTAGGCTGAGAGCATGGAACCTCGTCCCGCCGCTCCCTGGCAACCAGACCGCCGCTGGGCCGACCCCCTGCTGGTCCTGCTGGCGCTGTTGGCCCTCCTGGTGGCGGGCACCACCCTCCGTCTCCGGAGGGCGGCCGCCCGCAGGCCCGCACCCATGGCCTCCCTCCAGGGACGCTTGGCCGAGACGGCCCTGGAGGCTTCCCGCCTGCTGGGGAGCGGTCGGGCCGGGGCCATGAAGGCAGAGCTGCCCCTCAAGGAGCCCTGGGACCGGGCCCTGCTGGCGGTGCTGGAGGCCGAAGGGGGCCGAGCCACCACGCCGGCTGCCACCTGGATCCAGGCCGCCACGCCCGCCGGGCCTGGCGGACAGGCCTTCCAGAAGGCCTGTCTGGCCGCCCACGCCGGGGCCCCCCTGCCCTCAGCGGCGGACCGCCGGGAGGTCCACCGGCGCCTGGGGGGCGGGTATGCCGCCGACCTTCTGGAGGCCCGCCTCCTGGACCGGGAAGGCGGGGGCGACCCGCTCCGGGCCCGGGCCCGGGCGGCCCTCCTGGGCCGGCTGGGGGCCCTCTCCCTGCTGGCCCTGGTGGGCCTGGGGGCGGCGGCGGGCGGCCTGGGCTTCGGCATCTACCTGCTCTCTGCGCCGCGCCAGGCGCCGCCCCCACCCCTGCCTTCCTGGGACCTCTCTGGGCGGGCCGCCGCCCTGGTGGCCCTGGTGTGGTTCCTGGGCTTCTTTGTGGCCGGCCAGGTGGCGGCGGCCCTCCTCCTGCCCTGGCCCAGCCTGCGCTGGGCGGCGGTACCCCTCAGCTATGGCCTCCATGCGGCCCTGGGCCTGGCTCTGGTCAGCCGGGCGGAGGACGCCTCTCCAGCGGAGCTCTGGCGGCGGGTGGCCCCGGGTCGAGCGGGTCGGGACCTGGCCTGGGGCGGCGCCTTTCTCTGCCTGGCGGTGGCCCTGGTCCTGGTGGTGGCGCCCCTGTCCAGCCTGATCCTGAGGCCCGAGCAGAGCCCCCAGCGGGACCTGCAGGAGCTGCTGCGCAGCGCCGCCGGCCTCGGCCCAGGCCTGCTGCTCTTCCTGACAGTGGCCGGCCTGGCCCCCCTCTTCGAGGAGTTCCTGTTCCGGGGCTTCCTCCTGCCTGTGCTGGCCCGGACTGGATGGACCAAGGTGGCCCTCGTCCTCACGTCCCTCCTCTTCGGCGCCATCCACCTGCAGCCCGCCGGTCTGCCGGTGCTGGCCACCCTGGGCTTCGCCATGGGCCTCGCCCTCCGCCACACGGGCAGCCTGCGGACCCCGCTCCTGGTCCATGCCTGCTGGAACGGATCCCTGTTCCTCCTGATGCGGACCTTCGCCTGAGGCCCCCTCAGGGGTGCGTGAGATCCCGCAGGATCAGGGACACCACCCAGCCCGCCACCAGGAGGAAGCCCAGGACGGCCGCCAGCCAGCGCCACTTGCGGCCCGGGTCCGGGACTTCGGCCTCGGGTGCCGGGGCGGGGGTCCGACGAGACGACAGGTAGGTCTCCACCGGATCCTCTGCGAGGTGGATGCGCAGGGGCTGGGTCGGGCGCTTCTGGGCCTCGGGGGGC
>Ga0208613_1000295_pt1 | contig 17263 bp, 9 predicted proteins | sample CryBogmetaGMA6M_FD_184543 | JGI IMG/M metagenome (GOLD analysis project Ga0208613, IMG submission 184543) | Freshwater microbial communities from Crystal Bog, Wisconsin, USA - MA6M (SPAdes) | ecosystem: Environmental > Aquatic > Freshwater > Lake | place: Crystal Bog, Wisconsin, USA | collected... | reverse complement strand
AATGAATACCGTTGAAAAATCTTACAAAATATACGAGTATAACACAACTACCAATGAGTATGATCATGAAAGAAGTTCGTTTGATTTGTATCAAGTATTTTTTGATGAATTTTGGGTAAAGAATCCAGTAATAAATGCGACACCGATTGATTATGTTGAAAAAATTGTAGTCTTAAAATCGGCAACCGATAACCCAATTAAATTTAGTGTAGAAAAAGCTGAGAGTTTTATAAATTTAGAATCAAAAGAAATTTCACAATTTCAGATTCCTTTATTTAATGGTAATGGTTTTGGCATGCATCAAGAAATTATGACATTTACGGCTAAAAATATTGATACTGTAAACTGGAAGATTAGAAGACTATTTTTAAAAGATGTTGAATTCTCTACTGAATTTAATACTTATAATAATGTATTTTATAGTCATAATCAATCACTATATAATGATAAGGTTAAATATAAAACGTCTGAAGCTCTCGTATCTATCGTGGGTGTGGTGCCATCTGAAATTTTAAATCAACAAAATGTATTAAAAAGTTATTTTAAGGAGAAATCAACATTTAGCGATATTTCAATCTATAATCGTTTTTTTGATGCAGTTTCAGCAAAATATTTGGAGACTTTTATAAACAATGTTAAAATTGATTTTTTAAACACAACTATTCAGAATAAATATCTCACACCCGAAAATATTGGCATTGATCTTGGTCTACCATCGCAGGTGTTATTATATGAGCCTAGGAGTTATCTTATTGAGTCAGTATTAAGTTGTCGTTGTGGGGATGATGTATACTTTACACCAAATGAAGTTATGAGTTTAAATTTAGATTTATATATTGGTGTAAATGTAATTGCACGTCTCTGGGGAATTTCACAATTATATATGAAAGGAAACGCTGTTATGTCAATTACAAACGATAATAATGATGTGAAAGATGTTATAATCCCAATTAATTGTGGTGTCCATATAAAAAATAATGTTGTAAATAGAAATATAAAGACAAATGGAAGTAAAAATAGCCTCATCTGATTTGGTGATACCAATACTATTAGAAAGTAATACTATAATACCTGGGTCTTGTATCGATGCAACTTATGATCCAACAATAGTTGCAATTGAAGCAATAGTAAATAATTCTGACCTAAACGTGTCAACATATGATCAAATTATTGAACATTTTAAACATGGTATTTTTGTTACAGGTACCACAGACTCAAAGTTTGATTTGATTATAAAATACGCAGATAAAACATCTGTAAGTCTGTTTAGTGAAAATAGAACAATGATAAAATTTGATTTACCTGGCTTGAATAGTTCGGCTATGATATTAAAAGAAACATTGGATGGTATTGGTAATGAGTATGTTCTATATTTGGACACACAAAATCCAATAAAATACATTGATTTAGATAATGGAATGAGTATATTTACTTATAAAAAAACAAATATAGACGAAGCGAATCTACCTTATGTTGTATATTTTGAAGGTATTGTTGAAGAACCAAAAATCGTAAGTGAAGTATTTATAGATAGAGGTTTAAATAGTGCATTCGAAAAGATAAAAAGACTAAAGAATGTCAGAGACATTAACGAATTAACTAAGATAGGTCTCGGATTTTATAAAATAAATAAAAAAGGTTATAATTTTAAAAACATATAAATAATGTCAATAGGTCAATTTGGAGTAAAAAGGGCGGCAGATGTCGATCCAAGTGATATAGAAGTTATTGTTCTATATTCAAAAACAAGAAATTCGACAGAAACACAAACTGTCACTAAATTAAACGGTGTGGATGCCATCAAGCCAGTAATGAGCACAACGGCATTAGGTGGAACAGATCTAGAAATATTAGGTGGGTTATATAATTTAACGTTACCTAAAACAATATTTGCTATAAAAGGGTTTTATACAGTATATATTAGACCTACACAAATAAGAATACCCATTAATGATTGTGCTGAATTGGCGACTTTCCCTGATATAAAAGGTTTAGTCTTCGATGTTAGTACGGCACCAGTTAATTTTATTAATAAATTTGTAAATAATGGCCTGGATGGATATAGAATTGAATATCTTAATAATGATGGTACTAAAATTCCGAATTTATATAGAATTGTAACATCTTCATTTCTATCAGAACCAACAAATGTACAAACCGCTAATTCCTCACAGAAAGCAGTAAAATATATCTATTATAGTAATGGGTCAAAATTATTTTGTACAGTCACCCCAAATGCGGCACCAAGCTTTAAACCAACATCAACACCATATATCGGAAAGATTGGTCAGAATGTAATTATAACCAATACCAATTTTTCACCACAAATAATTGAAGTGGAAATGGTAAATTATGATATCGAAAGTCTAGCAGTTGCATTATATGGAAATCAAAGTAAAAATATAGATTCGGGTATTTATTCTCTCTATGATGATGATGGAAATATTTTCGCTCAATATGATCTATATGAAATTAGAGATAGTGTTGATAAGAAATTATTTGAAATGAGAATAAAACGCACAAACATTGATCATACGTCGGATTTAAAGAATATAGTTAAATAATATAAAAGACCTAATAATAAAAAATATAATATAATAAAATGGCTGATCTCACTTTTACTACTAACAATCAAATCATACGTGATTTATATAACACACCCGATGAGGCAATTAAAGCATCCAAAAAGCTTGGTTGTAGTGGGTATCGCGTATACATTATCAACGGTGAATCAAAATATGTACCATGTTCATCATTCGTTCAATATGAAAAAGCTTTAAGATATACTATCCTACAAGGAAAAGTCGGTGCATTTGGTAGTGATACTTTTGGTGACAAATTAGTTGGTCTCCAATTTGCGAATAGTAAATCAGAAATACAAGGTGATCCATTTTTTACCTTGGGTAATTTTGGTATTGAAAAAAGTGTTAATTATAGCGAAGTACAACAAAGACAAGCCGAAACTCCGAAATCGGCACAAAATAATGCTGTTAAATCTTTCACAGTAGAAGATATTGCAAACAGAAATCTTTCATATTTTAAAGGTAAAGAATACGTTTCGACATTACAAGCCAGGGTAGATGAAAAAATAAAGGTTAAGGTTTTATTTGATAAAAGAAAACTTGATAAATACGTTCTTTATTCTTCACTGAAAGAAAGAATAAAAAATTCTTTGATTGAGATATATAATAATTACCCAGCAGCAATTAAAGCGCAGGCCGTTTCTATTTCAATACCAACAGTAACAAATTATATTACATATTCTCTTGAAAATAGATCAGATTTTAAGGTCAATCTTTATACACTTTCTAATCCATTTAATATAGAATATACTGTGAATGGGAAAACTTTAACTGATAGTGAAACTGTAACCAAATATAGGAATTTCTCAAAAACATTTAAAGATTATGTTATTTACTATAATGGTGTTGAATACCCAATTATTAACGCTAAACTTCCAACCAATATAAATGACGATATAACGGGAATCTTCTTATCAGTTCAAGGTGATCCATTTAGTTCGGTTGCAACATATAGTTCTGGGAATGCAAATATTAATTTTTTTATAAAACCAAAAAGTTCAGTTGTTAAATTATTTTATGATAATTTAACTGACTTATCCTCATTCTTATTGAATGTGGATGATAATGGAAATTTTGTTTCTGAATTTATTTTTCCAAAATTAGCGGATAACGGTATTACCTCTAATGTAAAAGAAATCATTTATTTCCCCACATATGATATTTTTAATATTGATATGTTTTCAGATAAATTTGATAAATATACAACAAAATTAAATGATATCGCTGATAGCTATGACACCATCAAAACTAAACTTATTGCTAGATTTTTAACAACTGATTCACTTAAAGAATATGATACTGAAGACAGGAAATTTAATCTTTTGTTAGAGTTATATGGTCGAACATTTGATGAAGTTAAGAAATACATCGATGGCATTACATTCATGAGAAATGTGAGCTATAATAAAATCGAGAATGTTCCTGATTTACTTATTAAGAATTATGCAACAATGCTTGGGTTTAAAACATATGAAATTCAAGATGAAGATACTTTGATTGCATCATTATTTGATTTTAATAATACGACACTTGAAAAAAGTACAACACCTGCCGAAATAGATATTGAACTATGGAGAAGGATTTTGATAAATTCATTCTATCTATACAAATCTAAAGGTACCAGAAAATCAATTGAATTTATATTAAAATTAGTTGGTCTTCCAGATGATATTTTTGATTTAAATGAATACATTTATGTTGCCGAAAGAAAATTAGATGTTCTTGATAGTTTGAATAAAATATACCAGACCTCAACAATAGATGACCCAACGCAATTATTACAAAATGTCCCATTTGACATTAATGGTTTCCCGACTGTACCAATTGGAATTCACTTTCAACAAAACGGTGGGTATCTATATGAAGATAAATATAATGTCGGTGAATTTGATTTTGGTAAAACATACATCAATGCGTATAAAAAATTTAATAATGTTTTTTTATTCGATCTTCAAAGAACGGTAGATAACGTTAAATCGTGGGTCTATTCAACAGAAATAACTGATCATGTATCAGACATTAGAAATGGCTACACTGAATACACAATTGATCATTCAGACTTAGCTATCAACTCAAAAGAGTTTGAAGTTTATCTTGGATCGAATAGGATTCAGGATCTTTCAATTTATAGACAATATGTTAGAAATATTGGTGTTGTTAATATTGATCTTAATATCGATGATTCTTTAAAATTTGATGCAAAGGATGTTTCTTTTAATGTTTTTTTAAAAAAATGTTTAGATAATTTCATAAACCCAAAAAATAGAAAAACCATAAAGGTTTATCCTACTCTATCAAAAGTGTATTTTGATTATCTAGCTTCATTAGGAAATCCGATGACGACAATGAGAACGTTAGAATTTCTGAATAAATTTGATACATCGTGGGTAAAATTAATCGAGCAATTTGTCCCAGCAACTACAATTATAAATGCTGGTAATAAAATACAAAATTCCATATTTTTGGATAACAAACACATATATAAACATGGTTTAAATAATGATGTTGAATGGTTGGGAACAGATGGTTCTGAATTTCAACAAAAAGCATTAAAACCTGTTATGTCTGGTGCGATTAACCCCATTGAAAATGTTGGTATAATAGGCGAAACAAAACAGGGTACAATTGAACCTTATATTATTCAAGCTAAACTTGGTGCAAGAATAAGTGGTACTGACCCGACAGTAAATGAATATTTTGGCGTCTATTACACAATGTTTGATTATTGCGATGAAAGTGAAGGTAGTTTTTATCTTTGGGAATCTGGTATTGATTATGCTGATGTAACCTATGGTGGAAATATTAACACACCAGGAACAGGTGCAACAAGATATGGTGTTTTTGTGTTTTATAATGATAATTTATATAGATTAAACACATGGACTTTATTTGGGAAAAATCAAGAAATTCATACTGATACATCATTTGCTGCATACCCACCAAATAGTGCATATATTGTATCTGGTGGTACCGAATATAAAATATGGGATAAAATATCGTTAGATGCCGATTCGAGAACCATCACATTCAGTGATTATATTGGTGGTATTGGATATACGATAAGCGATGAATTGCGATCATTCTTTATGAATAGTATTGGACGAGGATTGGCGTATGTTAGGATTCAAATAGATTATGATTGTCCACCACCAAAACCACATGTTTGTTATTATAACATGACTGGCGTTACCATAGGTAGTATTTCACCAATAATTCACGCAACCTATATAGATGAGTTTGGTTCATCATTAACTTTGAATCAACCTAAATATTATGGATATAGTAAAAATATGGATGGTTTGAAATCAATAGGTGTTCTATATGGTAACAAATATAACTGGACAATTCCATATAAGAAAAGATTTTCATGGGTTGTTGGTAAAATATACTATCAAGGTGAAATAATAGCTAATAATAGTCTTACCGATTTTACTAAAACAGTTTCGGCAAGTAATATCTATATTGTAACTAGCAGTACCGTTACAGGAACATCATCCTACCCAATAAGTGTCATTGATGGGTTAGCTCTTATTGGTACCGAAAGTTCAACTACAACAGGCACAACAGGTGGGTTATATGAAACATATGATGAAAGAACGAGAACAGATCCTTTTATGCATATTGATCCTGCCTACATCTCTTATATTGAGTTAGACCCTAAAATTGATAAATATTCAATAAACTTAACACAATCTTTAAAATTATTACATATTTTTAGTGGCGCAACACCACAAACCACATTTAGAGTTGCAGATAATGTTGTTAATAATGAATTGTTTATATCAGATTCAATAAGTCTTATATTCGATGGTTTATATCCAATCGATTCAACTAAAATAGGTCCTTTCTACACAACAAATGATGAAGAGATTTTCACACATACTTTAAATGATAGATTAGAACTCATTGCTGATAAGGATAATTATGTATCCATTGAATCACTTAATAATAATTTTGTTACAATTGGTGATGATTTAACATTAGGTAGTTCAAATCCTGGTTACTATAAAATCATCAAGAATTCTTACCTTAATTTTAACTTTAATTTATATTTTGAATCTGTATTGAATACAGAACAGAGTGTAAACATAAAACTAATAGGATCATCTGGAATAATATACGATGTACAGATGATTTCATTCACTGGTAGTGATGATGCTTCATTGAGAGAGCGTCTATATCAATATTCAGGATTCTTTAATGCTGGTGAAAAGATTTATCTTGTAATTGAACCAATTACTCAGAATTGTACCTTATCACGATATGAAAAAATTGAATATTTACATGACGATCCGAACGAAACAGATTATGTTAAATTAAACGATCCTAGATTTAGAGTCTTCTTCAATACTGGTAATGTTCAGAATGGTTATTTCGATGAGGGTTTCTCAATCAAGCCAATTTATAACGATCTCAATCTTGATACATCTAATTTAATCCTTAATACGGCAGATGGAAAATATAATAATATTCCACTAGTTAATGTTAAATATAATACTGAACCGAGTTATCTGTTTAATAAATTATTTAAACCATATTATGATAAATTTGCACCCACAGAATTCATATCTGATGTAACAAGTTATGATAAAAATATTAATTTTGATAAAATATCATTCACCCTCAAAGTAAGAAGTAAAAATTCAAATATTCCTGCGAATTCGATTACTATCATTAATAACAGATCGATAAACGTTGGGTTTGAAACAAGTGATTTCGAAAAAGATCTAACCTTTATTGATTATCACCTTGGAAATACTATAAAGATCACAGAAAATAGTGACGTGACGAACTCAATTTCAATTGGCAAAATTATATCCAAAAGACTTTCTGACCATACGAGAACTATTAACTATATTCCAAAATATAGTTTTTATAATGAAGTTGCAATGGGTACTGGCGCAACAATAACGGGCGTTATATTCCAGAGTCAAAATAGTGGGTTAAAGGATTCACTTGGACTTGATTATTCTAATAATATTCTTAATGAAATAAAAAGTAAAAGACGTTATGTCTCAACAACTGGAACAACAACTGGATTTTACGCCTTGGAAAATGCCGTCTATGATACCGAAATATATAAAGCCATATTGAATGTCGTGCCGCAGTTTAATTCACAAGTAATCAACTATAATCTTAATGATATTGTTAAAGTGTCAGTGGGTAACTATAAAAAAGTCGTAAGTGGTAATACAATACAAATTGAAACGGTAGATAAGCTTTATGTTTGTATAAATGAAATTCACACAGAACACTGCATAAAATATTATGATGCTACAACTTCAGCAACAACTATATCCGAAATACACGAAATCTATCAACCAAGAGGTTCAAGATCGTGTTTTATCGAAATTGAGAAATATAATACTACCAACTTTACACCTTGGGGTTATGAGGATTTAAAATCCTTTAATACGCCTAACACAAATTTATATGATTATATAAATAAAAAAGAAGTTGCATATGGTACAACTGGTTATACTGATTGGCAACTTGGTGACATTTTAATATCAAAAGTCACTGGTTCAACCACTGTTCCAACAGAATATTATGATGAATATTTTAAATATGTTTATCCTAAGAATGTAATCTGGGTTTCAGGTCAGACATATCAAGCTGGTGAATTTGTATATTACCCAACAGGCAACACAAATACATATAGGTTTTATGTTGCAAGGACACGGAATACGAATTCGACTCCGAGCGGATCAACCGCAAACTGGAGAATTTTACCAAGTCCGTTGATTTTTGATCACAAATCTATTGGTACATACGGTGGCGCATTGGATGGGCTTATTGATGGTGTATATGAATCAGCATCACATCCTGGGATCCCAGATCCGACAGTTAACTTAAATTATTGTTCTACAGCTGTTAGACTACCAAAAACCTTGGTGCTTAGTCTTAATGGTAGTATTATGCCACAAATTAATAATAATGGAACAGGAACTGCTGGTACATCAGGAACTGCTGGAAGATGGAATAAAATATTACAACCATTAAAACATTTTACGGATACAGCTTATACATATTTGTCAAATGGCGAGGTTATAAATACATATAATTTATATAGATCAGCAGCTGCTGGATTTCCAGGAACTTCGGGAATTTATACTGGAATTACAACTGGTTACGGAACAGGCACTTCGGTAACTGATAACTACAATGATGTAAATGGTACATCAAGATATGGAATAACGAATTTATATATTAAACCATCTGAAAATTCAACCACATACTTTACTCACCCAAGAGCAAATGAAGCACGAGGCATTTATCCGTTATTCGAAAGACTTTGTTTAACAACAGAAAGGAATAATCCAAAAAATTGGTTTATTACTGATAGTATTTACAATAGTGTTAGTGGCACAACTTATACAGGTACCACACTTTATATGGGAAATAAATATGTTGTTAATAGGGGTGTATTGTATAAATATGTAGGTACTGGATTTACAGTAACAACTGGTGGGATACAACCATATGCCGACATTGATAATTGGATTGAAAGGGATTTTTGTTTGGTTAATAATTTTACTTTTTATAAAGACAGAACAAAGGTTACTGTATTTGAATCAACCATTAATAGTTTAACTGATGATGTCAAAAATTCTCTATACATGTTCAAATCGAATCATGAATTAAAAACTGGTTTTACAAATAGATCGTTTATCGGAAGTGGTACAACTGATAACAATATTAATAATATGTTGATGACTGGATTAAATAAATTTTATGATGTAACAGATAGTAATAGAATATCAGTTGAACAACAAGGTACTGCTGATTTTAGACAAGTAGGAAATGATATTTGGATGGATTATTATGTAGATAAGGATGTTGTTGGTTATCCGTTAACTGGTGAGTTTATGGGTAAATTAAAAATTTCAAATCCATGTGGTCATGTAGCAACAACAATATTTGGGTTGTTATTCGACACTGATGTTACTAAACTTGATAGGCAGATAATGTTTTCTCCAAATCTAGTTACCGTTCCGCAAACAGCTGAAACATTTTCATATATTGTAAATGTTGTTGTTGGGACAACAGCGCAAGCATCATCAAGTTTATTAATTACAACAAGTGATTTAAATAGTATTGATACAACGACAACGACATATAATGTAACAACGAAAGGATTTAATAAATCTCTTAACGTTAATCCAGGAACTAATTTAGTAATTAGTATTTCATATGATACTAAATCTAAACAAACACAATTCAAATCAGCCAAATTGGATAATTTAGATCTTTATGTAAAAAATGTTACTGTAGATAATAATTTCTTGAAAACTGAATTAAGTACTTCAGCACAAATTGAAACAAGAACAATAACCATTAAAGGTGTTACGTCTAACGCAACATTAGTTATTAACTTGAAAGGTATTGAAGATGGCACAACCACGAATATTTTAAATTCCTCAATATATGATGTAAGTAAGATAAATATTAAAAATGTGGGATTATAAACTAAAATAAATCTATTTATAGAAAAAACATAAATGAGTTATATAATTAAAAAAAATGAACCATTAGTTAATTTAAAGTTGACTGATATAGGGAGAAAAAATATTGCCTCTGGTAATCTTAAATTTAACTCTTTTGGACTTGGAGATGGCGAAATGGACTATAGTTCAGACAACCCAACTAATATTAATATATTAAGACCTGCTGATAATGCGCACGATATCCAATACCCCGTCCCAAGTGAAGGTGGTATATATAAAGTTCCAATTTCAATAATGAGTGCATATCCAAATGAAATTCATGCATCGGCAAAAGAAAGAGGTTTTTTTTATTATAATACCGCAGGTGGTGTTACCACAGGTGTAACCACTGGCATAACAATAAATAGTTCATTATGGTTAGCGGGTAATTTAACTGGTTATACATCAGGAAGTACCTTATATATCACATGTAACACGGGATCAATCATCAATTCTAATTATAGCTCCGTTATTAAAAGTGGTGATTATCTCTTCACCAAGATGCTTACAAGTGGTTATACAACGACTTATAGTGGAACAACACAAATTGTAAATGACTTACCTAAAGATCCTATTCCGTATTTAATGTATGTAATACAAAAGGTTAGTGGAAATACAAGTTATGATATAAGTGGGTTTACTACAGGAACAACTATCGAAATAACTGTTGATAGGGATATGCCATCATTTGATTCATATAAATTCAACGCATTTATCTATCCTGGAATAAACACGATAAAGGATTATTATGATAAAGATATTCCAATTGCTTATTGGAGTAGTGGTTTATTAGATTTCACGACAAACTGCACTGAGGTACCAAATGATATCCCAGTGTGGAATATGTCAATAATTACAATTGAGGATATTATCGGTCTTGATAGTACAACTTATAAGGGAAAATATACTGCAACCTCAAGAGATTATTGGGGTACAGCAATAAATTATGATTATTTTGCAACAAATGCTTTAAATAAAGTCGGTGTTATTCATTACACAAATAATACTGTAAGTAATTTTTACGGTGAAGGTTTTTATAGCAATACATTTAAATTGAAAATACCATATTTAATGTGGCATAAAAAACAATTTAATGGTGTGGGGTTAGCTAATGAAATTGGTTATACATTTATATGTGATACACAGGTCCATAATACGCCAACAAATATAAAATATTACAATCTCATCGATCAGGAGAAAAACCCAACAATTGTAGGAAAGGTATTAATAAATGAAAAAATTATATTGATTGAACATCAAGAACTTTTAACAGCAATGTGCTATAAATCGAATAGAAATTGGACGCTTCCAAAACCAAAATTAACCTTGATTGAACCAGGTGTCTGTAATGGTTCTAGTGTAGTTGGGATACTTAAAACGGGAGAATCATTACATTTGACTTATCTTTTTGAAGATGATAAAGGATTAACTGGAATTCAATGTGAGGACTATGCTACAGCAACTAATACAACCACAACACCTAAAGATGTTGTTTTTGAATTTCCTAATGATAATTCTGATCCGACATATAGTGAATTTAGTTATTTGAAAAATTATACAGATCCAAACGGTTATGGTTTTAAAACCAATAATATGTTATTGTTATGGCAAAAAACACAAGAAAATGCGAAACCAAATCCAACCACCTGGAATTACATGAACGTTAGTCGTTATATTGGTGCAAATGGATGTATTGATTCAACTTCAGATTTGTGTGATAATTTTGAGCTTTATACTGAGGCAACCATATACCCAAATAGTTTTACTAATTATGCTTATACATTAAAAAATAAAGAAATTGGTGATGTATTAGTATCTTTAAATGGATTAATTTTAAAAAAAGCAACAACAGGAACAACCATAGGCGTAGATGGTGATTATTTTACATATACTTCCACCACACCAAACAGAACAGATATTCTGATCAATCCAGCAATACTTAATATGGGATATACAGTTCAGTTTCATTATCTTATTGGGGATACAACTTCAGCAAGTACGTTTAAAAAAGATTATATTGTTCCTATTGGTGGTGTTCCATCAGGTAGTACATATTCAGACGGAATTTATTTACGGGGATCTACAGTATCTTTAGCGTTGGAAACACAACCTAATAATAGTGTTGTTTATTTGTTTTATAATGGATTATTAATTAGCTCCAACAACTATGATGTTTTTCCAACAGGTTCAACAGCAGATAGACGTGTAGAATTAACATTTATACCTGCAGATGCATCACAAATATCTATATTTTATTTAGATGCAAGTGGTTTAGGTGGTAATCCAATATCAACTATGTATACAGCCATCGCAATAAATAAATTAAGAATAAATTTAGATCAATCTAAACTTACAGAAACAATAAATAATGATTATAATTTAAGTGATCTTATAACATTAACACCAAATTCTAATACAACAGGACATACATTTGGAGATGAAATATTTTTTTATGGTAATGTCCAGACTGATATTAAAGCAACAATTTATAAATCGCTTATTACATGTAATGTATTTCCGAATAAATTTATAAACTCAGCAAACCAAACCTTCAACCCAAATCAAGATAAAGTTGCTTTTACTGAAATCGCTATTTATGACGAAGACGATGATATGGTTGCAACTGGTAAATTTAGTCAACCATTACAGAGAAAATATAATTCGGATATGTTAGTAATACAAGCAACAATAGACTTTTAATAAAAATAATATATTATGGGATTTATATACGACAATACTAATACATTTCAAGTTTATCTAACAGATTTAGGTAAACAAGCTTTTTTTGATGAAGGATTAAAGGATTCAATATTATATTTCTCTATTTCAGATAGAGATGCTAATTACAATTTGTTTACCACCGATCCTAATCTGGTTTTGCCTTTTGAAGTGGCAATAATATATAATGTGGGTGATGTAGTTCAATACGCAGACGACCTTTATTATATTCTTAAAATGCAATATTCAGGGACAACACCAATACCAACAAATCAAACGTATTGGGATACAATTACACTCTATGATCCAACAATATTAACTCCACAACCAATACCATCTATAAATCATGTTATCGGAAAGAAGACATCGATCACCAATTCAATAAATGGTGTTTATGTGCGTGATGTATTTACGCAAACACCACTTAGGGGTGCTAAAGCTGATAATATAATTTATAAAAGAGCATTACTCGGAACCAGGAATGATACGTGTAAAGAATACATCATGTATGAACCTGATTTTAATACTAATGAAACATTAAACATAATAACGTATATTACAAGATAATGGTAAAACAATATAATTTAAAAGATTTTAATGGTTTGTATTTAAAATATGAACCATCAGTCGCAATAACCGAACTTAATTTCAGGAATCAATTGATTGAGGATCATGATTTTTATCCCATTAACTCAAAAAACCTTAACTTATATTCGTTCAAAAATGCTGCATATGAATCAGATAAATTTACTGGTTCAAATTTAGCGGTAAAAGCAAACTCTACATTAAATTACAGTCAATTTACAAAGAAAGATTCATTAACCATTAACGAAAATTATACAAATGAATTTTACTTATATTTCAGATATTATGGAAATACGATCCCGTATGTTGCTGATGGAAATTTATCATTAGCAAATTCGGTTGATTATAGACAACTTCAGGTTAAATTTGAAGTACAACTTGGATCAGCGACATTTCCATGCGAAGTTGTGAACATTGAGACTAATCCTGGTTCATATAATAATATGGGTGTTTTATTTCAATACAATATAACTACAAATACGTATACAAAAAAAGTCGATTTTAGTGGCCTTAACGGTAGTTACCCATATTCTCAAATGATTGAATATACAGGTAATACGGGGGTTCTTTTTGGCACAACACCAGGAGGTGGTGCTTATAATTGTGGTATTATATTTGAATACGATACAAATACAAATATGTTAACTAAAAGAGCTGATTTTGATGGAACCGCTTTAGGTTCTGAACCAGTTGGTAGTTTAGTTTATCATACAACAAATGGTAAAATGTATGGTTTAACACGATCAGGTGGTGCTAATGATGCTGGTGTTTTATACGAATACGATCCAACAACATACACCATTACTAATAAAGTAAATTTTGATTCTGTCTATGGCACCACAGGAAGTACAGGATCGCATCCAATGGGTTCTTTAGCTATTGAACCATTTGGTTCTTATAGATTATGTGGAACAACTTTTGAAGGTGGATTAATGCAATATGGTACATTCTTCAGATATAATCCAAGTGGTAGTGTTTTTACAAAAATATTTGATTTTTCTGGTACAACAAATGGTGCATGCCCAATGGCTGGATTAATATTTTACAATGGTATTATGTGCGGAACAACATATATGGGTGGGGCATCAGATAAAGGAACTTTTTACACTGTTGATGTTAATGGAACAGATACCTATACAAAAATAGCAGATTTTAAAGGTACATCTTTAGGTAAATTACCTTATGGAGAATTAACTATTGATTCGTATGGTGATTATTTATATGGAACAACACTACTGGGAGGTACTATCGATAAAGGTGTGCTATTTAAGTATGACCTTACTAGTGTAACAAAAGTTGCTGATTTTGTGTCAGTAACAAATACTCCGCAGGGTGTTGTTTTTGGTAGCGATGGGAATCTATATGGAATGACACCAGAAAATGGAATTCCGAGTAATTCTGTTGGTTTAATATATAATATGTTAAAAAGTTGGGATTTTGCTTTTGCGGAAACCATATATGATTTTGATGGGATAAATGGTGGGTTACCACAAGGATCACTAACTGCACCTTCTTTTGATAGCAATAATATGTATGGATTAACATCAAGCGGTGGTTATTCGGACGGCACAACTTATAATCCATCCATTATAAATCCATGGAATGGTACAAGTGGTATTGCAATAAATAACAATGGTGATGGTATTTTATTAGGATATGGAGGTACAGATGCCACAATATTCGAAGATTATAAAACAAAATCGAATAAATATAATTTCAGAGTTAAATTAAAACTTCCTAATACTCAAGAAAAATGTCTTGGATCAAAGGATTATAAATTAAATATAAAATATTATAATAAAAATGGTACTGTTGAAAGGATGTCGAAAACAATTTCATATCAAAAATGGATTGATTTGACACCACCACCAGGTTATTAAAAATAAATGACATGACAAACCCATTAGGATATTACCAAAATAATACGGTCTCTATGCCAATTTTTGATTTCATGATACCAAAAGAAGATTTTTATATATCAACACCTGGTATTAGTGTTACTGAAAAAGATAAATCTTATAGCTCTGCAAGTGATGGTGCTTTTTCCGTGTTAAACAAGAATACAGTTCCAGTATATTTTAATTCACTAAATTTAACGTCAGTTAAAATTAGAAATGATTCCATGACACCAAATGGTAATATGAAAATAGTTTACAGTGGTGCAACAATAGATATTGATGAAGTTTATCTTACTGAGAAATACAAGATCCAATTTAAATCAAACACCATTGGCGTTGTATCAATAACAAGACTTTTGAAACACAAAAACGAATTAAACGTTAAATTAGAACCATTCCAATCTATTAAATTTACTGCAAGTTATGAAGTGTACAATCTAAGTAACTTGGCGATGCAATATTATGGAAAAAGTACAACAAATCCTAATAAAAAAATTGGTACTCTTGATTTTGATATAACTATCAAAATCTATGGTGATAAAGAATTAACCATATTAACTACAAATCACATGGCGATGACGGTTAATTTGGTAAATAATGGTTATGTAGGAACAACACAAAGTTAATATGAATTACGAATTTTACGATTATACCGATATAATATATGATAATAATCTAACCAAAGATGGATTTAAAAACTTCTGTACCGAATTATTTAGAATTAATACTTTAAGTCTTGACATATATGTTGTGGGTTCATATGCTGGATATCTTTGTGACGGCCGAAAATATAATGATGTTAATTTTTTTATACTTAGTAAAAGTATTATAGAAATAATTGACTTGGAAATGTTTATGCTCGATTTTCATGAACTTTGTAAAAAACAAGGTATTCCCTATACATTATTTTACTGTTTGAATTGCGATGTTGAAGACATTAATTTCGACTCCAGTAAATATTGGAGTTTTAAAAAACCAATAGACATATTAACTCTATATAAACCAAAATTATTCAGATATATAAACTATAAGAATACTAAAATGTATAAGGTTGATAACTTTGGATCAAAAAAACAAACAATAAAAGATAAAAATAAAATAACTACAGAAACAAAGTTTTATAAACCAATAAAAATAAGTTAACTACTATTTATTAGTGATAACAAATAATTAAATTTAAAAAAAAAGTATAATATGGGCTTAATAAGTACAGGCACAACAGTCGAGATGAAAGTATACCTAACAGAATTAGGTAGAAGAAGATTGTTGGAACAAGGGTTTATTCCAGTAAATTTTTCAATGGGCGATGAAGACGTCAACTATAATGCAAGTATTTATGTTGAACAAGTTGTACCCGATTTAACTGGTGATTATAATGATAATGTGTATTCATTATCCAAAAATGTTAAAATAAAAAATCAAATAATACGAGATAAAGACAAAATCTAATGAGCGCAATATTAAAAATAAGAATACCTTTTTATGAAAGAGTGGTCGGTAACGGAAGCGATGGCCTCGCTACATTCTATTTGGCTTCAGACCCAAAATATAAACCAGAAATTGGACAAAAAGTTATAATTACACATACTGATGTGTCACCAGGTAGTGGCTTATTAACATTATTAAAGAGTATCTCAACTAATGCAGTGTTAGGTAAGTTTCAATACCCTGATTCAAACAATGCAGCAGCAAGTGTTTTAACTGATGGATATACAAATTTTTTCACCATTAGTTATAATGATACAAGATTCTCCAATTTTGGTGCTGGTAATTGTACTGGATACATTGAATATGATATTGCCGAAGCTAAAAGTACGTACTCGGTTTTAAAACCAATAGAAAGTGCTGTCATTATCAACGAAAGTATTCCTTTTGATTTACAAGATGGTATTGCTAACCTAACAAACATGGTATCGGGCGCAACATATCCCGATTATTTTTTGAAAGGTATGTTAGTGAAAAGACAAGATACAAATACTGTATTTGCTAATTT
>Ga0208613_1000291_pt1 | contig 17457 bp, 12 predicted proteins | sample CryBogmetaGMA6M_FD_184543 | JGI IMG/M metagenome (GOLD analysis project Ga0208613, IMG submission 184543) | Freshwater microbial communities from Crystal Bog, Wisconsin, USA - MA6M (SPAdes) | ecosystem: Environmental > Aquatic > Freshwater > Lake | place: Crystal Bog, Wisconsin, USA | collected... | reverse complement strand
GCCTGGCGGCGCGCAAGGGCCTGGCCAAGACCAGCTCCACGCCCGGCAAGACCCAGAGCGTCAACTTCTTCCACATCACACCCGGCGGGTACACGCTTGTGGACCTGCCCGGCTACGGCTACGCCCGGCGCTCCCAGGCCGAACGCGCCAAGTGGGGCGCGCTCATCGAGCAGTTCCTGACCAAGAATTCGGGCCTCAAGGCCGTGGCCGTGCTCCTCGACGTGCGCGTTCCCCCGCAGAAGAGCGACCTCGAAGTGGTCTCCTGGCTGCGCCATGCGAACATCCGCATCCTGCCCGTGTTGACCAAGTGTGACAAGGTCAACCAGCGCGAGGCTTCGGCCCGGCAGCGGGAGTGGCGCGACTTGCTCGGCGGCGCGGCCACGCCCCTGTGCTTCTCCAGCACCACGGGCCAGGGCCGCGAGGCCCTCTGGGCCGCCCTGGACGGGCTGGCCGGCCAGCCCGGCACCGAACCGGCGCAAAATCCCTAGACTTCAAACCTCTAGGCTTCTTCGGGCGCCAGGAACCGCTGCAGCTTGACGCGCAGCCGGTGCGCCCGGATGCCCAGCCAGTACACCGAGACCCAGGTCAGCCTGAGGCCCGCGAGCGAGCTGAAGAGCAGATTGGCCAGCCAGGCCCCCACGAGCGGCGGCAGGATGCCCTTCTGCCCGGTGGTGATGCCCAGGACATACACGCCGTAATAGCCGAAGACCACCAGCAGGCTTAAGATCAGGTTCACGTAGAGGTTCTCGAAAATGGTGCACATGGCCAGCGCCAACAGCGCCATGGTCACGATGGAGAAGGCGTAGGCCCACTTGCCGTGCCAGGCCGTGCGCAGCCGCTCCACGTTGGACCCGGACTCGCGCAGCTCCTCGATGATCTGGGCCAAGCTCCACAGGGGCAGATCGGCCCTGTCCCCGGAATCCGCGGTGAGGAACCCGCGCATGTCCTGGCGCAAGGGGATGAAGTCCGTCAAAAGCTTCGTGGTCGCAAAGTCCCCGGTCTCGATCTCCCAGACATCGAGCAGGCCCCAGCCGTGCTCGTCCACCAGGCCCTTCTTGGCCGTGGTGATGCGCTTGAGCCTGCCCGTGTCGCGGTCGAACTCGTACACCGTCACGTCGTTGACGCGGCTCTGGGTGGGCATGGCCTCCCCGGCGTGGACGATGTACAGGCCCTCGCGGAACCAGAGGTTCTTGAGCACACGCTTGTCGAGCTGGCGCTTGCGCACCTCCTCGCGCCAGATGCGGCTGGCCTCCTGTTCGCCGTAGGAGGCGATGAACTGCGAGAACACGAGCTGCCCGGCGCTCCAGACCAGGGCATAGACGGCGAAGAAGCGCACGAACCAGAGGATGGACACCCCGCCCGCGCGCAGGGCCATCATCTCGCGGTTGCGCACCATGAGCCCGATCTGCAGGACCACGGCCAGCAGGAACACCGCGGGCAGAATCTGGGCGAAGATGAGCGGCATCTTCACCGCGAAATAGGTCAGGATCTGGCGCGCGCCAAGGCCAGCGTCCAGGAAGTGCTCCAGGCGGTCGGACAGGTCGGTCAAGAGATAGATGAAGGTGCCCGCGCCCAGGCAGGTGGCCATGAGGAACAGGTTCTGGCGGACCATGTAGCCCGAGAGGGCAGAAAGGCGAACGCCGGGCAGCCTCATGCCGCGCTCCCGGCGCGCAGCCGCTGCAGCAGGCGCAGCAGGCCCTCGGGCACACGCTCGCGCACGGCCTGGCGCAGGAACATGATGCCCGTGCAAAGGAAGAGCAGGTCCGGGACCCACACGCCGATGTACGGCGGCACGAGCCGGGACTCGCCCAGGCTCTCGGCCACGGAGAGCAGGGAATAGTAGACCAGGAACACGCACATGGCCAGCACGATGCCCTGCTGCTGCTTGACGGCGTGGAACACGCAGGCCACGGGCACGGAGAACAGGCCCAGGATCAGGCAAGCGAGCGGCAGGGCCAGGCGCTTCTGGATCTCCACCTTGACCTTGAGCTGGCGCGTGACGTCGAACTCTTTCATGAGTTCCGGGTCGGAGTCGTAGGCGAGGAGCTGGGCAAAGGACAGCTCTTTGGGCGAGGTGCGCTCAAAGCCCATGCTGCGCAGCATGTTGCCGAGCGGCAGGCGCACGGAATAGGTGCCGAAATGCAGCACGTCGAGCGTCTCGCCCAGGCGGCGGAAGATGCGGCCGTTTTTGAACACGACCTTGATCTGTTCCTTTTCAGAGTCCGTGGAGACCGTGCCCTCGGGCGCGATGACCGTGGTGGTGAAGGCGCTGTTGGTCTTGTCCTGCACGAAGACGAAGCGGATGTCGCCGGAATCCAGGTCCACCTGCTGGGCGTAGATGGTCAGGCCCGGGAACTCCTGGTTGAACACGCCGGACTGCAGGGACAGCTTGGTCTTGGTCCGGGCGAACTCGAGCAGCGAGTGCTTGAAGTTCTCCATGCCCCAGGACACGCCGTAAAACCCGATGTACAGGCTGAAGAGCGAGCACAGCGCCCCGAACACCAGGGGCGCGGGCAGGAGCTGGTACAGGCTGAGGCCGCTGGCCTTGAGCGCCGTCAGTTCCCGGTCCGCGCTCATGCGCAGGAAGGTCAGGAAGATGCTCAGCATGCAGGCGATGGGCGTGAGCAGGAGCAGGAACACGGGGGTCAGGTACAGGAACAGACGCAGGATGTCGAAGACGCCCAGGTTCTGGGACAGGAGCATCTCGCGCAGCTGCAGCATCCGGCCCACCAGGATGAGTCCGAGCAGGCAGGAGCCGATGAGCAGGAACAGCGTGAGGTGTTCCTTGAATATTTGTCTGTGGACAATCTTCAACGATTCTAACCAGCTTTGCTTTCACCCTTAAAGAAACGCTCGAGGAATTCCTCTTCCAGGGGGCCGAGGTTGAACCGCGCGGCAGCCTCCTCGATGGCCTTTTTCCGGGCCGCCGGGCTGTCCAGCTGGCCGCAGTGCTCGCTGATCCAGTCAATGGCCCGTTTCGTGAGCTCGCTCTTGGGAATCACTGTGGTCATGCATGTCCTCCCTTGCGCCAGCCTTGCTGACATGCAAATGCTACACCAGCAAGGCCATTCTGGCAACGGATGGCTGGTTGCCTTTGGGCAGGGCCAGCCTCCCGACTGTGCAGGAATTGACGCGCCCTCCCCTCTTGCCAAGCGTCTGGAGAATGGCTATAAGGCCCTTCCCGTTGAGGGAAACGTGGCGAGGTAGCTCAGTCGGTCAGAGCATGCGGCTCATATCCGCAGTGTCGGGGGTTCAATTCCCTCCCTCGCTACCACAACAGATCAACCCCCTGCCTTTGGGCAGGGGGTTTTCTGTTTCCTGGGGCCAGGCGCCTTGGGAGAGGGCTTGGGCGCCCCCGGTCCACAGGCGCTCTGCGCCCCACAGGGAGCGCCCTCACAGGGGGCGGCCTCACAAGTAGCGTAGAACGAGCGAGAGCAGGGTGCGGGCCTCGTTCGTGAACACGCCGTCCCCGCGCAGCAGCGCGCCGATGTCCGCCAGGGTCAGCCAATACAGGCCGCTGCCCGGTCGAGCCTCGCCCAGATCCCACAGCCGGTAGGTGGTCACATCCTGGTAAAAGCGTCCGCCCTCGTCCGACTGCCGGCAGGCGGCCAAGAGGACCGCTCCAGCAGGGATGCCCGCTGCTGGCTCCGGTTCGCCGGGGGCCGCGGCCTGCGACGGCCCGAGCTCGACGTGGCGCGAAAGTCCCGGCTCGGCCAGGGCCTGGAAGCCGAAGTGCAGCACCTGGCCCAGGCGCGCGGCAAAGAGTTCGGCGCGGCCCTCGCCCAGGCTGTCGACGATGGGTTGATCCCAGCATTGCACCTCGCGCGAGCGCGAATGGACCTGCACGTGGCGCACCAGGAACCCGGCAGCCTCGGCGCGCACAAGGCCCGAGGGCTCGACGCGCACGCCCGGAACCTCCTCCAGGGCACAGAGGCGCGGGCCAGCGGCAGCTGCGCGCAGACGCTCAAGTCCGGTCTTGAGGCCGTGCAGGCGCGGCCCGTCCGCCCGGGCCAGGAAGGAGCGCCGCAGCTCTGCCGCGAGGGGCTGGCTGTCGGCAAAGGGCTCATTCCCCGCCAGGAACTCCCAGGGCGTGCACACCAGCACCGAGCGGGCGTCGGTGTTGATCAGGCAGTCCTCGTGCAGGGCTTGCAGGAGCTGGCGCACCGGCAGCCAGCGGTGCAGCCCGGGCTCCAGGTCCTGGCTGGAGACGGACAGGGACAGGTTGCGGTTGTTCTTGCACAGGAACCGGCTGCCCTGCTCGCTTTGCAGGGTGGACGACACGGTCTTGAGGCCGGGCAGGTGCAGGAATTCGGCCCCGGGCGGGGCAGTGCCCCCGTGGAGCCGCTCCAGGTTGCTCGCCGTGGCCTGGAGGCTGGGCGCAAGCTGCGCGCCGCCTATGTTCCCGGGCTCGACCTTGGCCTGCACCAGGACCTCCGGTCCCGCGCCCTCCGCAGCCGGAGCCCGGAACACGAAGCACAGGGTGCCGATCTCGCGCTGCTCCAGCAGCGGCTGCGCCACACCTTGGCCCCTGACGCCGACAACGTTGAAGAAGCGCCCGCTATTGTGCCGGATGGCGCCGCGCGTGTGCGCCCAGGCCGCGGACTCGCGGATGTCCATGGGGGTGACGGAAAGCTCGTCGTCGGCCAAAACCTGGCGCAGCCACTGGCGCAGGGCAGGCGTTTCCGGGTGCCGGGGTTCAGCAGCGGTGGCGATGCTTGTCATACACATCAAAGAGGCAACAGGTTCAAGGGCTGCGTTAGCGCTTGCAGTCGCACAAGAGCTCCACATCCGGCGAGGCGTGGAGCACGGTCTCGATCCTGGTGCGCAGGTGCAGGAAATCATGCACGACCCGGGTGCCAAAACGCGCGCAGACAAGGGCCCGGTCCGCGGGATTATCCAGGGCCTGTTCCAGCACGCGCTCGGCAAAGAGCGCATGCATGGGGCTGCGCGGTGCCGAATCAAGAGCCAGCGCCACCCTGCGCTCAAGCCTTGTCATGTCCTGGCTCACGATCCGCGGAAAGACCCTGGCCAGCTGGTCCACAAGGGGCGCCTCAACATAGCGCAGCAGTACGCGCACATACTCGCGCATGATGCGGCGCAGGACAGGCGGTTCCAGGCGGCTTGAGTTCTGGCCGCTGGTGAAGCGCATGGCTGTCAGCGGTTCGTCCAGGACCAGGAATTCCCCCAGGGCGGCCAGGCGGACCCAGAGGTCCAGGTCCCCGAGCTGGACCAGGCTCTCGCAAAACCCGCCCAGGCCGGAGAGCAGGTCCGCGCGGACAACGGCCGAGGTGATGCACAGGCAGTTGCCCAGCTCGAAAAAACGGTGCAGCCACTGTTCCGGCGCCAGATTCCCGGTCGTGAACATGCCCTCGAAAAACGTGCCGGGCGCTGGCCGGGCGTCCGGGCCGATGATCTCCACAGCGCTGAAGCAGGCCGCCAGCTCGGGCCGCGCCTCCAGCAGGCTGACCTGCTTGAACAGCTTGTCCTTGCGCCAGACATCGTCGGAATTCTGGAAGGCGATGTACTTGCCGCTGCACCCTGCGAGCGCGACATTGCGGCCGTGCTGCAGACGGTTGGCCGGCGACCGGATCAACCGGAGGCGGTCGTCCTTGATGGCCTCGACAATATCCGGCGTCCGGTCCGTGGACGCGTCGTCAAAGACGATGAGTTCGAGATCCTCGAAGCTCTGCGCAAGGACGCTCTGCACGGCTTCCGCAATGAACGGCTCGTGATTGTACGCTGCCAGGACCACAGAGACCAGCGGACCCTGCCGCACTTTGCCCATTCCTGCGGCCACAGACGCACCTCCCGCAGCACTGAATTCGACCCAAGCTCCTGAAACAGGTGCCCTGACGGGTCTGCTGCATTCCGGCCCCAGTGCTTGCGCTTGGCTCCAGCATGGGCCTGGGGCCTTCTAGCATATCGGGCGGCAGGTGTCATGGGCTCCGGGTGCGCGCCAGTTGTTGCGGATTTCCGGCTAACACAGGCCGCGGCCAGGGAAAAACGTGCGCCCGTGAGAATTGGCCGTTGCCTAAAGCTCGCAATAAGTGTTAGATACTAATGCTGGCAGTTCAGTGCACAGTTGACCGCAACAAGAGGGCGCCATGCAACAGAGCGACTACAAGATCGGAACCCGGCTCAGGGCCGGATTTGCCCTGATGCTCTTTTTGACCCTGGTCCTCGGCGGCCTGGCTCTCTTTCAGATCAGGAACCTGTCCGACCTGACCGAGCAGATCTTCGTGCACCCGTTCACCGTGAACATGGCCGAGCGGGACATCCGCGACCAGGCCCGCATCATCGAGATCACCCTTGCCGATCTGGACCCCGGGGTCCCGCTGTCCACCGTGGAGGTGCACCAGCATGAGATCGCCGTGGCCGAAAAAACAGCCTTGGAACTCTTCGCCCTGGTTGGCGAGCGCTACCTGGGCCCCAAGGCCGACGTTGAACGCTGCCAGGCGTCCTTTCAGGAATGGTCCGGGCTCATCGACGAGGCCATCACCGCCCACCTGCATGGGCTCGGCCGGGACGAGCAGGTTAGAGCCGTGGTCAAGGCCAGAAATCACCTCCAGAAATTTTTGTCCACGGTCCAAACCATCATCAGCTTCTCCAACAACAAGGCCAAGGCGTTCCACGAGGAAGCCCTGCATGAGAAGGACTTCGCCTACCTGTTCATGGGGCTTTTGCTGGCCGTCCTGGTCCTGACCGGCGGGGGCGTGGCCGCGCTCATCACCCGGGGCATCGCCCTGCCCCTGCACCAGGTGGTGGCGCGCCTCAAGGACGTGGCCGCCGGGAAGCTCGGGGACGATCTGGAGATGCAGCGCCAGGACGAGATCGGCCAATTGGCCGACGCCTTCCGGGACATGCGCGCCGGGCTCAAGGCCAAGGCCGTAACGGCCCAGGCCGTGGCTGCCGGGGATCTGTACCAGGAGGTGGCCCAGGCCGGGGAACGCGACGTCCTGGGCCAGGCCCTGGAACACATGATCCAGGCCCTGCGCCGGGCCTCCGAGGCCATCGCCCGGAACGACTGGCTCAAGACCGGCAAGAATGAGCTGGCGCTCTTGCTCATCGGCGACATCGATCTGCGCACCCTGTCCGACCGGGTGCTGCGTTTTCTGGCCCCGTACCTGAACGCCCAGATCGGCGCCCTCTATGCGCTCACAGAGGCGGACACGCTGGTGCTCACCGGCAGCTACGCCGTCACCAGGGGCGAGGGGCTGCCCGGCTCCTTCCACCTGGGCCAGGGCCTGGTGGGCCAGGCCGCGGCAGAGGGCAGGCTGATTTCCGTCACCGAGCTGCCCGGAGACTACCTCCGGGTGAACTCCGCCCTGGGCCAGGCCGAGCCCCGGCACATCGTGGTCGTGCCCCTGCTGCACGAGGGCCGGGTCAAGGCCGTGCTGGAGCTGGGCTCCTTCGAGGAGTTGACCCCGGCCAAGCTCGAACTCCTGGACATTGTGGCCGAGTCCATCGCCCAGGCCGTCAACAGCGTGGAGAACCAGAAGCGGCTGCGGGAGCTCCTGGACCAGACCAGGCTCCAGGCCGAGACCTTGCAGAACCAGCAGGAGGAGCTGCGCTCGGTCAACGAGGAGCTGGAGCAGCAGGCCCTGGCCCTGCGCAGTTCCGAAGAGGAGTTGCGGCAGCAGCAGGAGGAGCTGCAGGTCGCCAACGAGGAGCTGGCCGAGAAGAACACGTTCCTGGAGCGCCAGAAGTCCGAGATCAGCCTGAAGAACGTGGAGCTGGACAGCATCCGCCAGGGCCTTGAGCACAAGGCCCGGGAGCTGGAACTCTCCAGCCAGTACAAGTCGGAGTTCCTGGCCAACATGTCCCACGAGCTGCGCACCCCGCTGAACAGCCTGCTCCTGCTCTCGCGCAACCTCATGGACAACCCCGGCGGCAACCTCTCCGCTGACCAGGTGGAGTACGCCCGGATCATCTTCCGCAGCGGCAACGACCTGTTGTCCCTGATCAGCGAGATCCTGGACCTGTCCAAGATCGAGGCCGGCAAGATGACCTTCACCGTGGACGAGGTGTCGCTGAGCGATCTGGCGGCCCCGCTGCTCGCGACCTTCAAGCCCATGGCCGACGAAAAGGGCCTGGCGCTCACCGTTGACCTGGACGGGGGCCTGCCCGGCTCCCTGCGCACGGACGCGCAGCGCGTGGAGCAGATCCTGCGCAACCTGCTCTCCAATGCGATCAAGTTCTGCGACCAGGGCGGGATCAGCGTGCGCTTCCACCGCCCCGAGCCCGACTGGCGGCTGCGCGGCAGCGGGCTTTCCCCGGACAAGGCCCTGGCCGTGTCCGTCACCGACACCGGGGTGGGCATCCCGGAGGAGCGCCAGCAGGAGATCTTCGAGGCCTTCCAGCAGGCCGAGGGCGGCACGGCCCGCAGATACGGGGGAACAGGCCTGGGGCTGACCATCTCCCGGGAGCTGGCCCATCTGCTGGGCGGCGAGATCCTGCTCCAAAGCGTTGCGGGCCAAGGCTCCACCTTCACCCTGGTTTTGCCCCTGGACTTCCAGCCCTGTGCCTGCGCCCCGGGCCGGGAAGGCGTGTCCCCGGCCCAGGGCCGCAAGAGCACCCTGCTCCGGTCGTCTGCCGCGCCCGCCAAGGCCCCCAAACCGGACCAGGCGCCGGACAGGCTCCTGCGGATACCCTCCTTTGCCGACGACCGGGCCTGCCTGCGGTCCGACGAGCCGAGCATCCTGATCATCGAGGATGATCCCGACTTCGCCCGCATCCTGGCCGACAACTGCCACGCCAAGGGCTTCCAGGTCCTGGCCACGGCCTCCGGCGAGGAGGGGCTCGAGCTGGCCCGCCTGACCCTGCCGAGCGCCATCATCCTGGACATCAAGCTGCCGGGCATGAACGGCCAGCAGGTGCTGGACGAACTCAAGAACGACCCGGCCCTGCGGCACATCCCGGTGCATGTCATGTCCGTGCTGAAGGAAGGCCAGGACGCCCTGCTCCGGGGCGCCGTGGGCTTTTTGTCCAAGCCCACCAGCCGCGAGGGCCTGGACCAGGCCTTTGGCCGCATGGAACAGATCATATCCAAGAAAATAAAGGACCTGCTCCTTGTGGAGGACGACGCCGACCTGCGCCGGGCCGTCATCGAGCTCATCGCCGACCCGGAGGTGAACATCATCGAGGCCGCCAGCGGGGGCCAGGCCATGGCCCTGCTGCACGAACGCCGCTTCGACTGCATGATCCTGGACCTTGGCCTGCCGGACATGTCCGGATTCGAGCTCTTGGAGCGCCTGGAGGCCGAGGTGGAGCTGAGCCTGCCGCCGGTCATCGTCTACACCGGCCGGGAGCTCTCCCGCGAGGAGGAATGCCGCCTGCGCGACCATGCGGACTCGATCATCATCAAGGGCGTGCGCTCGGAGGAGCGGCTCATCGACGAGACCGCCCTGTTCCTGCACCAGATGGTCAAGACCCTGCCCAGGCGCAAGCGCGACACCATCCTGAACCTCTACGACAAGGACGCCGTGTTCAAGGACGCCACCGTGCTTTTGGTGGACGACGACATGCGCAACCTCTTTGCCCTGGCCCAGGTGCTCCAGGACAAGGGCGTCACAGCCATCAAGGCCGAGGACGGCCAGAAGGCCCTGGAGATCCTGAACCGCGAGGCCAAGGTGGACCTGGTGCTCATGGACATCATGATGCCGGGCATGGACGGCTACGAGGCCACCCGGCAGATCCGCGCCCAGGCCCGCTTCAAGAACCTGCCCATCATCGCCCTGACGGCCAAGGCCATGCTGGCGGACCGGGAACAATGCATGGCCGCGGGCGCCAGCGACTACCTCTCCAAGCCCGTGGACCTGGAACGCCTCTTGTCCGTCATGCGCGTCTGGCTGCACAAGTAGGAGCCGCCCGTGGACCTGGCCGACCTCGAACACCTGGAGACGAACCTCTTTCTGGAGGCCCTGTTCCTGCGGCACGGCTACGACTTCCGCAACTACTCCCAGGCCTCCATCCGCCGCCGGGTGCGCAAGCTCATGGACACCTGCGGCGCGGCAAGCGTCGGCGACATGATCCCGCGCATCCTGCGCGACGAGGCCTTTCTGCCCCTGGTGGTGGAGACCCTGTCCGTCAACGTGAGCGAGATGTTCCGCGACCCCGAGTTCTTCGCCGTGTTGCGGCGCGAGGTCATCCCGTACTTGAAGACCTTCCCGTTCATCAAGATCTGGCACGCGGGCTGCGGCAGCGGGGAGGAGGTCTACTCCCTGGCCATCCTGCTCCGGGAGGAAGGCTTCTACGACCGGACCACCATCTTCGCCACGGACTTAAACCCCGTGGTGCTCGAACAGGCCAAGTCCGGCATCTACCCCCTGGACGCTGTCAAGGGCTACACGGCCAACTACCAGCAGGCCCACGGCAAGACCGCGTTCTCGGACTACTACCTGGCCCGCTACGATTCGGCCATCATGGACTCGTCGCTGCGGGAGAACGTCACCTTTGCCCCGCACAACCTGGCCACGGACGGCGTGTTCGGCGAGATGCACCTGATCCTGTGCCGCAACGTGCTCATCTACTTTGACCGCGCCCTGCAGAACCGCGTGCTGCGGCTGTTCGACGAGAGCCTGGTGCACGGGGGCATCCTGGCGCTCGGCAGCAAGGAGAGCCTCAAGGGCTCGGAGGAGTCCGCCAGCTACCTGCCCGTGAACGCCAAGTGGCGCATCCATAAAAAAGCAGCCACCCAGGGCTTCCCTGTTCCGAGAAAGCCGGGCCTTGCCAAAACAGGAAAACCGGCATGAGCGAACACGGCCTGACAGGCCTGGCCAACGCAAAAATGGCCTGCGATCCAGGCCAGATGCGCTACAGCACCGTGGTCCTCGGCGGCTCGGCCGGGTCGCTCAACGCGCTCATCGACCTCATACCGCGGCTGCCCAGGGACTTTCCCTGGCCAATCGTGGCCGTGGTCCACCTGCACCCCCGGCAAGAGGGCGGATTTACGGAGCTCCTGGACCGCCACTGCTCCCTCAAGGTCAAGGAGGCCGAGGACAAGGAGACCATCCTGCCCGGCCACGTCTATTTCGCCCCGCCCAACTATCATCTGCTTCTGGAGCCGGACCGCACCCTGTCCCTGTCCTCCGACGAGGCGGTGAACTTTTCGCGGCCGTCCATCGACGTGCTCTTTGAGAGCGCGGCCGACTCCTGCCGCGCCGCGCTCATCGGCATCGTGCTCACCGGGTCAAACGACGACGGGGCCAGGGGGCTTGCCCGGATCAGGGAGTTCGGCGGACTGGCCGTGGTCCAGGACCCGGCCCAGGCCGAGCATCCCCTCATGCCCGAGGCCGCCGTGCAGCTCGCCAGGCCCGAGTTCGTCCTGCCCCTTTGCGAGATCGCCAACCTGCTCAACACCCTGGCCGGATGCCTTCCGGCCACTGCGGGCCGCACGGCGCCCGCGAACTCAAAGGATAGGCCATGAACGCGCTGCCGAACATCCTCATCGTGGATGACAAGCCGGACAACCTGGTGGCCCTGGAGAGCGTGCTGGCGCCGCTTCCGGTCAACGTGGCCAAGGCCACCAGCGGGGAGGAGGCCCTCAGGCTCACGCTGAATCAGGACTTCGCCCTGGCCATCCTGGACGTGCAGATGCCGGTCATGGACGGCTTTGAGCTGGCGCAGCTCCTGCGCGGCGACGAACGCACCAGGAGCATCCCGATCATCTTCCTCTCGGCCATCTATTACGACGCCATACACCAGTTCATGGGCTACCAGTCCGGGGCCGTGGACTTCCTCACCAAGCCCTTCAACCCCGAGGTCCTGCTGTCCAAGGTCCGGATCTTCCTCGACCTGTACCGGCGCGCCCAGGAGGCCATCGAGCTCAGTAAGCGCCTGGAGGCGCTCCTGGCCGCCCAGGAGCTGGCCAACCGGGAGCTGAACCGGGAGATCGCCATCCGGCTCCAGGCCGAGGAGGCCCTGAAACTGGCCAAGGACGCGGCCGAGCTGGCCAAGGAGGAGTGGGAGCGGACCTTCAACACCGTGCCCGACATGATCATGCTCGTGGACCCCAGGCACCGCATCATCCGGGCGAACAAAAGCATGCTAAAATTGTTGGGGGCCACAGCGGAGCAAGTGGCCGGGAAACCGTGCTACGAACTCGTGCACGGCCTGAACGCGCTGCCTGCCTTCTGCCCGCACGCGAAGCTTCTGGTCAGCGGCAAGCCTGAGCATTCTGAAATATTTGAGGAAAGAATTTCTACTTCCTTCGATGTCAGCACAACGCCAATCTTTGATGCCAATGGCAAATTGTTGGGCAGCGTCCACGTCATGCGCGACATAACGGAGCGCAAGCGCAACGAGGAGCTGCGCGACCACATCCAGCGCATCATCCAGCACGACCTGCGCTCGCCTGTCTGCAATGTCATCAACATTGCGGCCATGCTGCGCCAGGAAGCGAACCTGACTGCCGATCAGCTGGAACTTCTGGGCTATTTCGAAATCTCCGGCGAGCAGATGCTGGACATGATCAACAACACGCTGGATTTGTACAAGATCGAGACCGGAAACTACACCTGCGTCCTGGAGAGCATCGACTGCCTGCCCATCGCGCAGGAGATAGCCGACAACCTGATGCGCATGCACCATTTCAGGAAAAAGAAGATCAAGCTGGTGCTCGAGGCTTCCGCCAATGGGCATCCGGAGGCCCTCTTGTGCCAGGGCGAAGCCCGGCTGTTGCGCACGGCCTTGCAGAACATCCTGGAGAACGCGCTGGAGGCCACCCCGGCGGCCGTTCCCGTGACCGTGAGCTTCCCCCCGGGCCCGGACTGCCGCATTACGGTGCGCAACCAGGGCGTTGTGCCTCCGGGCATCCGCGAGCGGTTCTTCGACAAGTACGTGACCCACGGCAAGCACAAGGGCACCGGCATCGGCACCTATTCGGCGCGGATGATGGTCCAGGCCATGGGCGGCGAGGTCACCATGCGCACCGCGGACGCGGACAACGAAACCGTGGTCACGCTGGTCCTGCCCCGGTAGCCGTTTCCGGCCAGGGCCCTGCGCCACACCTCCCGGGACCATGGACGCACGGCCCACGGCCTGCGCGCCTGGAAAACCGTCAGCCCCACCCCTTTACGCCTGCATTTGTGTCTGAACAGACATACTTTGCCCGGAATATTCGAAAATCATTCTGCATTCCCTTGCCATATCCGGCCTTGCACCAGCTCCGGCCTTGCACCAGCCTGGCCTGCCTGCGCCGCCTGACTGTAAATATTTGCAGGAAGGGATGATTTTAATTGACTTCTCCGGGTGTATCGATGATGAGGTGAGGTAATGAGGTTTGTCATGGATGGAACACCAGCCCGGCAACGGGCAAACACGGCACTGGACCCGGCTGCGTCCGGCCTGCCCTTTGCCGGGCTCGGCCTGGACCTGGCAAAGGTCCGGCGCAAGGTGTCCGGCCTGGTGCTCCGGGTCTTTCCCAGACAGCACCCCCCCCTGATTCCGCCTTGCCGCGAGATACCCCCCCTGCCTTCCGGATACGGCCTGCTGGTCAGGCTCAGCCGGGAAACCCGGGGCCGTTGACCTGCACACCAACCCAAGGAGGCTCTATGTCGCTTTCACGCCGAGGGTTCATCAAACTCTCCGCCGCCGCCGCCCTCACCTCCGCCTTCGGGGGGCTCGGCCTGGCGGCCAAACCGGCCGCCACCAAGGCTGCGGTGGACCGCATCTCCCAACTCAAGCCCGAGTGGAGCAAAGAGACCACCAGCGTGTGCTGCTTCTGCGCCGTGGCCTGCGGGCTCATCGTCAACACCTCGCTGAAGACCAAACGCGCGCTAAACATCGAGGGCGACCCCGAGTGTCCGGTCAACGAGGGCTCGCTCTGCCCCAAGGGCGGCAGCATCTGGCAGCTGGCCGAGAACCCCCAGCGCGTGACCAAGGTCATGTACCGCAAGCCCTACGGCACCAAGTGGGAAACCAAGAGCTGGGACTGGGCCCTTGCGCAGATCGCCAAGCGCGTGAAGCGCGACCGCGACGCGGCCTTTGAGGTCAAGAACGCCAAAGGCCAGCTGGTCAACCGCTGCGAGAACATCGCCCACGTCGGCTCCGCGGCCCTGGACAACGAGGAATGCTGGGCCCTGCAGGCCTTCATGCGCTCCCTTGGCCTGACCTACATCGAGCACCAGGCGCGGCTGTGCCACAGCTCCACCGTGCCTGGCCTGGGCGAAAGCTTCGGCCGCGGGGCCATGACCAACCACTGGATCGACATCAAAAACAGCGACTGCATCCTGATCATGGGCAGCAACGCCGCGGAATGCCACCCCATCTCTTTCAAGCACATCACCCGCGCCATGGAGGCCGGGGCCACGCTCATCCACGTGGACCCGCGCTTCACCCGCACCAGCGCCAAGGCCGACATCTTTGCCCAGCTGCGCTCGGGCACGGACATCGCGTTTCTCGGCGGCATGATCAACTACATCCTGGAGAACGACCTGATCTTCAAGGAGTACGTGGTCAACTACACCAACGCCCCCTTCATCGTGGGCCCGGGCTATGACTTCAAGGACGGCATGTTCAGCGGCTTCAACGAGGCCACCCGCAGCTACGACCGCTCCAAGTGGGCCTTTGCTTACGACGAGGCGGGCATCCCCAGGCGCGACACCACGCTCTCTGACCCGCGCTGCGTGTACCAGCTCCTGAAGCAGCATTATTCCCGCTACACCCTGAAAAACGTCTCCGACACCACGGGCACGGCCCAGGACAGGCTGCTCTAGGTGTACAAGGCCTTCAGCGCCACGGGCAAGCCGGACCGCTCCGGCACGTGCATGTACGCACTCGGCTGGACCCAGCACACGGTGGGCGTGCAGAACATCCGCGCCATGGCCATGGTCCAGCTGCTGCTCGGCAACATCGGCGTGGCCGGCGGCGGGGTCAACGCCCTGCGCGGGGAGTCCAACGTCCAGGGCGCCACGGACCACGCGCTGCTCTACAACAGCCTGCCCGGCTACTTCCCCCAGCCCCTGTCCACGGACGCCACCCTGGCCGACTACCTAAAGAAGATCACGCCGGTGTCCAAAGACCCCCTGAGCCTGAACTACAAGAAGAACACGCCCAAGTTCGTGGCCAGTTTCCTCAAGTCCATGTACAAGGACGCTGACCTGCAGACGGCCTACGACTGGCTGCCCAAGCTGCAGCCCGGGCAGGACGCCTCCTGGCTGACGCTCTTCGACGAGATGCTCAAGGGCCGCTTCAGAGGCCTGTTCGCCTGGGGCATGAACCCGGCCTGCTCCAGCGCCAATGCCGGCAAGACCAGGCAGGCGCTGCAGAAGCTCGACTGGCTGGTCAACGTCAACCTCTTCGACAACGAGACCGGAAGCTTCTGGAAGGGTCCGGACGTGGACCCGAAGAAGATCAAGACCGAGGTCTTCATGCTGCCGGCCTGCGTGTCCGTGGAAAAGGAAGGCTCGGTGACCAGCTCCGGGCGCTGGATGCAGTGGCGCGTGGCAGGGCCCGAGCCCCTGGGCCAGACCAAGCCCGACGGCGAAATCATTTACGAGCTGGCCACCAGGATTCAGGAGCTCTACAAGAAGGAGGGCGGGCCCGCGCCCGAGCCCATCCTGGGCCTGAACTGGGCCGACATGACCGAAAAGGACGTCTACTCCGGCCAGGCCACGGCCCGGCTCATCAACGGCGCCTACACCCGCGACGTCACCGTGAAGCTGCCCGACGGCAGCGAAAAGACCTACAAGGCCGGCACCCAGGTGCAGAGTTTCGGCGACCTGCGCGACGACGGCTCGACCACCAGCGGCTGCTGGATCTACACCGGCTCGTACATCGCCAGCGACCCGCAGAAGGGCAACCTGGCCATGCGCCACTCCAAGGCCCAGACCCCGGAGCAGGCGCGCGTGGGTCTGTTCCCCAACTGGACCTGGAACTGGCCGCTGAACCGCCGCGTGATGTACAACCGCGCCAGCGTGGACAAGACCGGCCAGCCCTATGCCCCGCAGAAGCCCATCCTGGCCTGGAATACCGCGGGCAAGAAGTGGGACATCGACGTGGTGGACGGCCCGGGCGCGCCGGGCTCCATCCATCCGTTCATCATGAACACCCACGGCATGGGCCAGATCTATGGCCCGGGCCTGCTCGACGGGCCCTTCCCGGAGCACTACGAGCCCATGGACTGCCCACAGTCCTCCCAGGTGTTCTCCAGCGTGCTGAACACCCCGAGCGTCATCAAGTTCGCGGGCGAAAAGCACGCCCAGGGCGATCCGCGCTTCCCCGTGGTCTGCACCACCTACCGCGTCACCGAGCACTGGCAGACCGGCGTGGTTTCGCGCCACATGCCCTGGCTGGTGGAGGCCGAACCGCAGATCTACTGCGAGATGAGCGAACAGCTGGCCGCGGAAAAGGGCATCAAGAATGGCCAGAAGGTCTGGGTGGAGAGCATCCGCGGCAAGGTCTGGGCCATCGCCATGGTCACCAAGCGCATGCAGCCCATGCAGATCCGGGGCAAGACCGTGCATCAGGTGGGCCTGCCCTGGCAGTTCGGCTGGCTGACCCCCCAGGACGGCGGCGACGCGGCGAACCTGCTCTCCGCCTCCGTGGGCGAGCCCAACAGCAGCATCCCCGAGACGAAGGCCTTCATGGTCAACGTCCGCAAGGCCTAAAGGAGGCGCGCCATGAGTACCAAGAGCTTCCTTGTCGATCTGACCAAATGCATCGGCTGCCGCGGCTGCCAGATCGCCTGCAAGCAGTGGAAGAAGCTGCCGGGCGAAAAGACCAGGAACACCGGGAGCCACCAGAATCCGCCGGACTTCTCCTTCGACACCCTGCGCACCGTGCGCTACAGCGAGCAGGTGCTGGACGGCAAGCTGCGCTGGCTCTTCACGCCCGACCAGTGCCGCCACTGCATCGACCCGCCCTGCAAGGCCGCCACCAACGACCCGGCCTCCGTCTTTGTCGACCCCGAGACCGGGGCTGTGGTCTACAACGACAAGACGGCCAAGGAGCCCTTTGAGATGATGCGCTCCGTGTGCCCGTACAACGTGCCCCGGCAGAACAAGAAGACCAAGGTCGTGGCCAAGTGCGACATGTGCAACGACCGTGTGCATGCGGGCATGCTGCCGGCCTGCGTGAAGTCCTGCCCCACGGGGACCATGAACTTCGGCGACCGCGAGGCCATGCTTGAGTTGGGCGCAAAGCGCCTGGCCGCAGCCAAGGCCAAATTCCCCCAGGCCCAGCTGGTGGACGCGGAAACCGTGCGGGTCATCTTCCTCGCGGGCTTTGACCCCAAGTTATACGCCAAGAACCTGATGGCAGCCGACGCCTCGCCCCTGCCCGGCCAGCGCGGCTACACCAGGCAGGAGGTCCTGGCGGCCCTGACCCGGCCCTTCAAGACCCTGCTGGGCTAGAACCTCGTCCATGAAACAGGAGGCCGCCGAAGGATGCATCCATCGGCGGCCTTCTCATTGGTGCAGCCCGCGCAGGGCGGGGCACAGCAGCGCGGCTAGCCTTGCT
>Ga0208613_1000288_pt1 | contig 17525 bp, 4 predicted proteins | sample CryBogmetaGMA6M_FD_184543 | JGI IMG/M metagenome (GOLD analysis project Ga0208613, IMG submission 184543) | Freshwater microbial communities from Crystal Bog, Wisconsin, USA - MA6M (SPAdes) | ecosystem: Environmental > Aquatic > Freshwater > Lake | place: Crystal Bog, Wisconsin, USA | collected... | reverse complement strand
CCGGCACCTCCACCCCCACCACGGCCAACTACCAGTACACCCCCGCCAGCTTCACCTACACCAACCTGCAGGCCAACCAGACGGCGCAGAACTTCAACGCCATCCCCGTGATCACCGTCACCGGCAAGGTCACCTCCGGTGTCACCAATCTGGCCGGCGTCACCGTCACTGCCAGCACGGGCCAGACCGCTACCACCGATGCCGGCGGCCTCTACACCCTCACGGTGCCGAGCCCCTTCACCGGTACCGTCGTCGCCACCAAGGCCGCCTACTTCATCACGGCAGCCACCAACCAGACGGCCCGCACCTTCACGGCCGCCACCACCAACCAGACGGCTCAGAACTTCAGCGCCGTCGCCGGCATCGCGGTCTCTGGCCGTGCCACCCTCGGCACCGCTGGCCTCGGGGGCGTCACCATCGCCCTGACCAACGGCTACACCCTCACCACTGCCAGCACGGGGACCGCTGCCCAAATCGGCACCTACACCACCTACGTTCCCTCTGCCTACACTGGGACGATCTCGGCTGCGGCGAACGGCTATGCCTTCACCCCCGCCACCGTCGCTCTGAACAACGTCAGGAATGCCCAGACCGGTAAGAACTTCGCCGCTCGCGCCGCCTGGTCGGTCAGCGGTACGGTCACCACCATGGGTCTCCCGGTCTCCGGTGTCACCCTCACCTTCAGTGGTAACGCCGCCTCCAACGGCATCACGACTGCCATCACCACCGGCGTCAACGGCACCTACACGGCCCTCGTCAACCAGGGCTGGACGGGCACCATCACCGCCACCAAGGCTGGCTCCATCTTCAGTGCCCCCCTCACCGGTGTCACTGTCAGCGGCGCCAACCTCACCGGCAAGAACTTCATCACCATGCAGACCATTGCCGGCACCACCAAGCGGGCCAGCAACAACAACAATGTGAACGGCGTCGTCATCACTGCCACCGGCGCCACGGGCTTTAGCAGCACCACGGCCACTTCCGCCGCGGGCGCCTTCACCCTCACCGTCCCCACGGGCTGGGCTGGTACCGTCACCGCAGCAGGCGGCGGGTTCACCAACTGGTACATCGGTTCGGTGGCCCTCAACACCAAGCAGGCTGTCTACACCTCGGTCATCACCAACCAGACCGGCCTGGCCTTCGTCGGCCAGTAACCACCCCCACCCCGGGTGGAGCGATCCACCCGGGGAACTTGAACCACGCAGCACCCACCAAGACGGCCCGCTTCGGCGGGCCGTCTTTTTTTTGGATCTTCCGGGATTTCAGGGAAAGAAGTCTCATGCCAGGGGCCACCCCGAACTCAGTGGCCGAGGCGTGGCATGTTGCCCGACGAGCCCCATCGCAGGAGCGATTACACTATCCTTCATCTTTGGATTATTCCTACACGGCTTGAGGTGTTCATGCGGGTGCTGGTTCGTGGGTTGTCGCTGCTGGTCCTTGGCCTGGCGTTGCTGGGTCTGGGTTGCAAGGATTTGGTCGAGGCGCCGACGGCCCTCACTTACGGCACCAACCCCGCCACCTACTATCTGGCCCAGGCCATTGCTTCCAACAGCCCAAGCCACACGGGCGGCGCCATCGATTCCTATGCGGTGAGCCCCACCCTGCCCACGGGCCTCAGCCTCGATCCGAAGACTGGCATCATCACTGGAACCCCCGCTGCGGCGGCAGCCGCCACCACCTACACCGTGACCGCCACCAACACTGCCGGCAGCACCACAGCCTCCCTTAGCATTGAAGTGCTCGATCCGAGCATCACCATCACGACCCAGCCCGCAAGCCAAACCATCCTGGTGGGCGCAACAGCCACCTTCAGCGTCACCGCCACCGGCACTGGCACCCTGAGCTATCAGTGGCTCAAGAACAGTGTGGCCATCACGGGGGCCAACTCGGCCTCCTACACCACGCCGGCAACCCTCCTCGCGGACAGCGGCAGCACCTTCAGCGTGCACATCAGCAACGCCTATGGTGGAAGTGCGACCAGCATATCCGCCACCCTCACGGTGACTGCCAGCCTGCCGCCCACCATCACCACCCAGCCCAGCAACCAGTCCGTTTCCGTGGGCCAGACGGCCACCTTCAGCGTCATCGCCACCGGGCAGGGCACCCTGACCTACCAATGGAAGAAGGACGGCGTGGACATCTCTGGCGCCACTTCCGCGTCCTACACCACCCCAGTCCTGGTGTTGGCCGACAATGCCAGCACCTATAGCGTCAAGGTCTCCGACAGCACCAGTGCCAGCGTGACCAGCACCTCCGCCACGCTGACGGTGCTCGCCTCCTCGGGCGGACCCGGCACCTTCATCGCCACCGACAACCTCAACGACTACCGGGCCTACCACACGGCCACCCTGCTCTCCAACGGCAAGGTGCTGGTGGTCGGCGGCTACAACGGGTCCTACATGCCTGTCGCGGAGCTTTACGACCCGGCCACTGGACTATTCACGGCCACCGGCAGCCTCATCAACCCCAGGTATTCCCACACGGCCACCCTCTTGACCAACGGCAAGGTGCTCATCATGGGTGGCACCAACTTCGGCGCGGTCAGCAACAGCGCTGAGCTATACGACCCGGCTACAGGCCTCTTTACGGCCACCACCGGCAACCTGCTGACAGCCCGCGCCGACCATACCGCCACCCTGCTACCCAGTGGCAAGGTTCTGCTGGTCTCCGGGCGCAGCCAGGCTGGCTATGTTTCCACTGCAGAGCTTTACGACCCCACCACAGGCCTCTTCACCACCACCACGGGCGCTCCGCTGGCATCCCGCGCAACGCACACTGCGACCCTGCTTGGCACCGGGAAGGTCCTCATCGCCGGCGGTTTCCGCGCGAGCAACCTCAATACCGCCGAGCTCTACGATCCTGGAACGAACGCCTTCACGGCCATCACGGGCACCCTCAGCACACCCCGGGCCTACCACACCGCCACCCTGCTCTCCAACGGCCAGGTGCTGGTGGTGGGAGGGGCTGCCTCCGCGGTTGCCGAGCTGTACAACCCCACCCTGGGCACTTTCTCGGACACGGGCACCCTGCTCCAGGCCCGGGATCACTGGCACGCGGCGGCCCTGCTGCCCTCGGGATTGGTCCTGATCACCGGCGGCATTGGGCCCGGCTCGCCCGCTCCCCTGCTGGCCTCGGCCGAGCTCTACGATCCCGCCACGGGTCACTTCGCTTCCACGGGCAGCATGACCACCGTTCGAGAGCTCCATACGGCCACAACCTTGCCCAACGGGAAGGTGCTTGTCGCCGGTGGCTCAGGCTTCGGCTATCTGAACACCGCGGAAATATACTATTAGACCCCCCGCGAGATCCCCAGTCGGCCTTGTAAATTTACGTGGGCTGAATCTGCCGACTTATTCGAGCCAAGCCCAGCGAAACGGCGGTTTCGTTGGGGACCTTGGTGTGATCTAGGGAGAGCTATCGGCCCATGAATGCTCATTCTACGTGGGCCAGGCAGAGCCCTGTCCCCGTTTTCTGACCTTGCCCGGACGCCACAAAGTAGATCAAAACGGATCTATGGGTACGTGGTTTTACTTAGACAAATGGGTAGAACTCCCCATATCGTAGTCAGGCCAATGAACCGATCGTTAGGTGCATAAGACAATTCGTCCAGCTCTGGCGTGCCTCTTTTTTCTGAATGCCACCTTTTTTGTCATCTTTTCTTTCCACCCCGAGGTGAACCATGTTGAAGAAGTTCAACCGTCTGCTGGCCCTTGCCGCAGCCTTGTTCCTGGGACTTGATGTCCAGGCTCAGATGCCGGAAGGTGCCAACCGCACCAGTCCCCCCACCACCGGCGGCGACCAGGGCGCCATCGTCGAGCGGGCCACCCGCCGACGGACCCTGCAGGATGCCAGGGCCGCCGCTGCCGTCCGCACCAAGGCCGCCCTCAAGGCCAAGGGCTTCAAGGTTGACCCCAAGTCCCTGGGCACCAACCCCTCCACAACCCCCATCCCCAAGGTCGTCGGTGCCTTGGCAGGTGCAGCCAATGGCCCACAGGCCGGACTGGCGGTGGGCCCCCAGGTCGACTCCCCTGGCTTCAAGCTCCAGCAGCCGGACTACATGTTCGGCACCGCCAGCAACTGGCACAACACCAAGCCCCTCCGCAAGTTCCTGGACCCGCTGCCCGGGATCATCTCCACCACCGACCCCACCAGCACCGGCCTCAAGCACGGCATCCCCGTCGCCATTCCCAATCGGCAGAAGTATGCCGACAGCGACTACTACGAAATCGATGTGGTGGACTACACCCAGCAACCGCACTCTGAGCTGAATCCCACCCGCCTCCGCGGCTACCAGAACCACAACGCCGCCTCCGAAGGCCAGGTGAAGACCGGGGCCGTGAACTACCTCGGCCCCATCATCATTGCCAAGAAGGACCGCCCGGTCCGCGTAAAGATGTTCAACTACCTGCCTACGGGCGGGGTGGACGCCAACGGCCGACGCCCCGGCGACCTCTTCATTCCCGTGGACAAGACCCTCTCGGGTGCGGGCCTGGGCCCCTTGAGCGCCACCGAGACCTTTACCGAAAACCGCGAGGAGTTCCACCTGCACGGTGGTCTCAGCCCCTGGATCAGTGACGGCACGCCCCACCAGTGGATCACTCCGGCCAAGGAGACCACGCTCTACCCCAAGGGCTACGTCTTCCAGAACGTGCCGGACATGTCTGCCGTTAACGAAGCTGGCGCCGCCACCTACTTCTGGTCCAACCAGCAGAGTGGCCGCCTCATGTTCTACCACGACCACGCCTTCGGCCTCACCCGCCTGAATGTCTATGCCGGCACCGCCGCCGGCTACCTGATCGTGGACCCCACCGAGACTCGACTCATCAACGCAGGCATCATCCCCAGCCCCGGCTCCAAACTGCCGATCTCGGACGATCCCTGGGACATGAAGCCGTTCAATGCCACCACCCACCCCGTCAACCCTCCCCTCGTGGACGAGGTTGCCGGTCTTCAGAATGTCTACACCTACGGCATCCCCCTGGTCATCCAGGACAAGACCTTCGTCGATACCAGCACCATGAACATCGACATGGCCAATCCTCGCGGCAGTCGAGGTGTGGTCGGCATGACGCAGATCGAGCCCGATACGGCCAACCCCGGCAACCTCCTGCGGGACAAAGCTCTTATTGATCCCGTGAACAATCCCAATGGCTATGTCCTCAAGAAGTTCGACGCGATCACCGGCGCCTATATCCCCTACACCGGTGCGACCAACACAGTCTGGCTTGCGGGCGTTGGCCTGCCTGCCACGGATCCCACCTGGGATGTGGATGCCTACGGCGGCGACGGTAGCCTCTGGTTCCCCCATGTCTACATGCCCAACCAGAACCCGGCTGATCTTTCTGGTGCCAACGCCATGGGCCGCTGGGACTACGGCGCATGGTTCTGGCCCCCGCTGGTTCCCACCTCCGCCGGCGGCACGCTGGTCCACGGAGAAGTCCCCATTCCCAACGATCCCAATGGGACCACCATCCCCGGCACGCCCAATCCGTCCCTGACCCCCGAAGCCTTCATGGACACGCCGGTGGTCAACGGCATGGCCTACCCGACCCTGACCGTGAATCCCATCGCCTACCGCTTCCGGATTCTCAGCGCCGGCAACGACCGCGTCCTCAACCTCTCCTGGTTCAAGGCCGATTCCACGGGGTTGGAAGTCCCGATGGTGCCTTCTGCGCCCAACGCAGCTTGGCCGGCCTACTGGCCCACCGACGGCCGCGATGGTGGCGTCCCCGACCCGGCTGCCGCAGGACCTTCCTGGATCCAGATCGGCAACGAAGCGGGCTTCATCCCCAACCCAACGGTCATCCCCCCGGCTCCTGTCCAGTACAACTACAACCGCCGCGACATCGTGGTGCTGAACATCGCCAACCACAGCCTCCTGCTCGGCCCTGCTGAGCGCGCCGATGTCATCGTGGACTTCTCGGCCTTCGCCGGGCAGACCCTCATCCTCTACAACGATTCGCCCGCCCCCGTGCCGGCCTTCGATGCCCGCCTCGACTACTATGCTGGCGACCCTGACCAGCAGGCCTCGGGTGGCGCCCCCACCACGATGCCCGGCTACGGCCCCAACACCCGTACCATCATGCAGGTCAAGGTGGCCGCTGGCACACCTGGTGCCCCCTATGACGTGAATGCACTTAACGCCGCCTGGGCTTCCACAGCCACCTCCAAGGGCGCCTACGAGGAAGCCCAGCACATTCCCGTCGTGCCCCAGGTCGCTTACAACAAGGCCCTCAACCGCAATGTCACCAAGGACACCTGGGCCCGCATCCAGGACTACAGCTTCTTCCCCAATGCCGCCAACCCTGGCTTCATCGCCACTGAGAATGGTGCCCAGGTCAATCCGATGTTCCACAATGCCGCCATCCAGGAACTCTGGGAGCTTGACTACGGCCGCATGAACGCCACCCTCGGCATCGAAATCCCCAAGACCACCAACAACATCCAGACCACCATCCCCCTCGGCTACGTGGATCCCACCACCGAGAACCTTCAGGACGGCACCAGCGGCTTCTGGAAGATCACCCACAACGGCGTGGACACCCACCCCGTGCACTTCCACCTCTTCGAGGTCCAGGTCGTGAACCGTGTGGGTTGGGATGGCGCCGTGCGCTTCCCCGATCCTAACGAACTCGGCTGGAAGGAAACCCTGCGGATGAACCCCCTGGAAGACATCGTTGTCGCCTTCCGGCCCATCTCCCCGCGCATGCCCGCTGCCATGACCGGTTCTACGGGAACGGCCCTGCTCAACAGCAGCCGTCCGCCCGATGTCCTGGTGAAGATTGGTGACCCCATCACCGTTGCGGATCTTACCAATTTCCCCGCCACGAATGCGAATATCGGGAACCCGATCACGATCCCGAACAAGGAAACCTCCTACGGCTGGGAATACGTGTGGCACTGCCACATCCTCGGTCACGAAGAGAACGACTTCATGCGTCCCCTGGTGCTGAACGTCGCCACCACGCTACCCGCTGCGCCGACCCTGCTGGCTGCCATCCCGGCTGATCCTCTGGCGGTTCCTCCCGTGGTTGGGAACCCTCAGCCCTCGCTCACCGTGGTCAGCCCAGGCCGCATCGACCTGACCTGGAATGACAACTCCACCGACGAGACCGGCTTCCTGGTGAAGCGCAGCCCGTGGGATACCACTGCTACTGGCCTCGATACCATCAACTGGGCCACCGCTCCCACGATTGCCAGCCTGGTCCCGAATCAGAATCGGTACACCGATTTCACCCTCCCCGCCGGTACCGCTGCAGCCTACTGCTTCATCGCTTTCAATCAGTGGGGTGAATCTGCTCCCTCCGCGCCAGTCACCGTTGGCGGCGCAGTCGCAGTCGAGGTTTCTGGCGTCATCACCAAGGCAGACCTCAAGACACCCATTGCCGGCGTACTCGTGACCCTCAGCAATGGGGGTGGCACCGCCACAACCGATTCGACTGGAGCCTATGTCACCCATGTCAACTCGGGCTGGTCGGGTACCGTCGCCGCTGCCCTCGGCGGCTGGAGCTTCACCCCGAACCCCGCAGCCCTTGGGCCGCTCACTGGGGCCACCGTCCAGGACTTTATCGGCGTGCCCACTGCAACCATCACGGGCAACGTCACCACCAACAAGGGTGTGCTCTTGCCTGGTGTGAGCATCACGGCCAGCAGTGTTGCCTCCGCGTCTACGACGGATGCCGCCGGCGCCTACACCTTGAACTTTGCCGGTATCCCTTGGACCGGCACGGTCACGGCTGCTCTTGCGAACTATCTCATCGCCCCGACACCTTCGGGTTCCCTGAGCTTGCTGCTCCCCGGCGACCACCTCGTCCAGAACTTCACCGCCACCCAGGTGGTGACGATCTCCGGCCAGGTCCTTGGGATTCAGCCTACTGAGTCCGTTGATGTCACCTTCACCAATGCTGACTTCACAACCGGTGCTTCTTCGGTAACGGTCGCAGCACCGGGTGGAGTCTACTCCCTGATGGTACCGGCACCCTACACCGGGACCGTGACCCCCAGCAGCAGCCTGACCGGCGTGTTCTTCTCCAGCGCCAGCCGTTCCTACACCAACCAGGCCGCTGATCTGACCAACCAGAACTTCCAGGCCCAGGTCAATATCGCGGGCGTGGTTAACTTCACCGGCCTTCCTGGCGGTGCGTTCCCCCTGCCGGGTGTGGTCCTAACTGCCACTGGCGGAGCCACGGCCACCACTGACGGCTTTGGCGCCTACACGCTGACCCTGAACCGTCTCTCGACACCCACGGTCACTCCGGTCCTGACGGGCTATGTCTTCGGCCCTGTCTCCAGGTCTGTTGCCAGCGCCCTCCTCAACAGCAGCACCACCATGAACTTCTCCTACTCGGGCGGTATCGAAGTCTCCGGCCAGGTCTACAGCAACACCCTGCCGATTACCCCGATTCCGGGCGTCACCATGACCTTCAGCAACGGCGGCGGTCTCGGCGTCAACACCACCACCACCACAGACGCCAACGGCTTCTATATCCAGTACGTCCCCCGTGGCTGGACCGGCACCGTCACTCCAGACCCAGCGAAGGGTGTCTTCAACCCCCTGACCCGGAACTTCACCAACGTCACCACCATCCAGTCCGGTCGTAACTTCGTGGCCGCTGCCTCCGTGACGCTCTCTGGCACGGTGCTCTCCGGCACCACCCCGCTGGTTGGCGTCCGCATCACCCTCAGCAATGGTGGCGGCGCTGTCACCACCGGCGCTGGTGGCACCTACACCATCACCCTGAACTCTGGCTGGACGGGCACCATCACGCCCACCCTGCGAGGCCGAATCTTCAGCCCGGTCTCCATCCTGACTCAGGTCGTGGTGAACACGGTCGTCAACTTCAACACCTATCAGACGATCACAGGACAAGCTCGGATTCGGGTTGCTGGCCAGAATGTCGGTCTCGCCGGAGTCACCATAACCTACACGGGTTCGGGTGCTTCCGCTGGCGTGAGTGGCACTCAGATCACCACCGCTACCGGCAACTTCACCCTCCAGGTTCCCACGGGGTGGACCGGCAATGTCACCGCTGCTGATCCCACCCTCGTACCCTCCCACACCTGGACTCCCGCTGGCCCCACGGGCTTCAACTACACCACCACACCCGTGGTCACCAACATCACTGGCCTGAGGTTCAACGGTATCTAGATGCCGTCCCCCCGGGCGGAGTCATCCGCCCGGGGTTCCTCACTTCCTGTCCTTTTGCAAACACCGCTTTAAAGGTCTCTACATTTCTAAATTATTTTTCGAAATCGCCCGATGGGGGAAGGAGCCAATCCTTCCCCCATCGTCGTAAAAAAGGTTTGGTTTCATCTGGTCATGTAACATCTTCGGGCCCGGTCCGAATCCACAGTGGAGTTGAACATGTCCTCGGTTCTTGCTCGGCGCGGTACCTTCCGTGAAGCCTGCGTGGCCTTGGCCTTCGGGGCCCTGGTGACCTTGCTTCAGTTCGCCTGTGGTGGTGGCTCTCACCCGCCGCCAGTCCCCGTCATCTCCAGCTTCACCGCGGCCAAGTCGCCCATCACCACGGGTACTTCCACCACCCTTACAGCGGTGTTCAGCAATGGCAGCGGTAGCGTGAACAACAGCGTGGGTACCGTTAACTCCGGTACCGCCGCTACAGTGAGCCCCGCCGCCGATACTACGTACACCCTCACGGTGACGAACAGTGCTGGAGTGAGCGTCACCGCTACCGCTCCAATTGCCGTGGTGGCAGTTCCCGTAGCGACCAGCCTCGTGCCAGCAGTGAATCCCGTGCCCTACGGTGGCACCACCACCGTCACCCCCACCTTCACCGGGGGCACCGGTAGCGTCGATCAATCCGTAGGCACCGTAACTAGCGGAACGGGTTTTGGCAGTAGCGTCATCACGGCCGCAAAGACCTTCCTCCTGACCGTCACCAACGCGGCTGGCACCGCTGCCACCACCTCGGTGACGCTGACCCCCCAGACCGTGGTTGTGGGCGCTGTGACACCCGCCGCTCCGATCCGCACGGCAGGCACCAGCACCACGTTCTCCGCAACCGCCACTGGTGGCGTGAGCAACACCCTGACCTGGTCCGCCAGCGCGGGCACCATGAACCCGGCGACCGGCGCCTGGACGGCCCCGGCCACCGCCCAGACCGTGACCATCACGGCCACCTCGGCCGATGACGCCAGCAAGTCTGCCAACACCAATGTCACCGTGGCGGCCACGCCCCTGCTGCCTGTCATCAGCGCGCCCACCACCGTCATCGCTCACACCACGGGCAATGTGGCTTCCGTCACCTCACCCCAGGCTGGCATGGCCTTCACCTGGGGCATCACCGGGGGAACCATCACCTCGGCCACCACTGGCGTCAGCATCACCTTCACGGCCGGTAGCACCGGCGCGGTGGCCCTGACCTGCACCGCCACCAATGCTGCCGGCGCCGCTTCTGCGGCTGCTGCCGGAAGCAGCACCGTCGTTCCCGCCGCCCCCACCGTGCCCGTCATCGCCGCACCCGCCTTTGTCAGCACCGCCAAGACAGGCAACACCGCATCGGTCGCCTCGCCCCAGCCCGAAATGACCTTCGCCTGGAGCATCACCAACGGCACGATCACCTCGGCTTCCACGGGCACCAGCGTAACCTTCACCGCCGGAATCTCGGGGACCGTCACCCTCCGCTGCATCGCCACCAACTCGCTCAGCGTGGCCTCCACAGCTGGCACTGCCACCAGCGCCATCGTGCCCTACGCCACCATCTCGATCATCTCCGCCACGCCGGAGCAGGTTGCCTCCGGGGGCGCCGCCACCCTCTCCTGCGCCTACAGCGGCGGGACCGGTGCCTTCGACCACGGAGTCGGTGCTGTCCTCAGCGGCGGGACCGCCGTGGTCCACCCCACGGTCACCACCACCTACACCCTGACGGTCACGAACCCAGCGGGTGATCCGACCACGGATACCGTCCGCGTCACCGTGCCGGTGCTGCCCCGGATCAGTGCCTTCAAGACCGCCTCGGCCGCCATCACGGTGGGGCAGGGCACCCTCCTCAGCTTCAGCTTCACCGGTGATGGCGCCATCGACCATGGCGTAGGGACTGTCACCAGCGGCAGCCAGATCGCCGTGACGCCAACGGTAACCACCACCTACACCCTGACCGCCACCAACTTTGTGGGGGCCACAGTCACCGCTGCCGTTACCGTCACGGTCAAAGCCTTCACCGGGAAGTTCGTCTATGTCGCCAACGCTGGTGGCGGCGTCTCCGGCTACGCCCTAAACGACGCCACTGGAGCCCTCACTGAGTTGGCCAACTCCCCCTTCGATGAAGCCACTGCGGCCCTGCATGTGACCACCGACCCCGCAGGCAAGTTCCTCTTCGTCGTGAACGGCGATGGCGTTACCAACCTGGATTCGCTGACGGTCTTCAGCATCGACCAGGCCACTGGTGACCTGTCCTACCTGGAGTCCTACGCCACCGGGGTGGATCCCTGGACCTGTGCCGTGGATCCTAGCGGCCAGTGGGTCTATGTCCGCTGCGACAGCTCCATCTCGGCTTACGCCCTCGACGCCACCACCGGCGAGCTCTACCAGCAGGCCACCACCGACATCCCCACCGCCGGTGGCTCTGGCGAAGTGCTGATCCATCCTTCGGGCACGCTGCTCTTCACGGTCGGCCGGACCTCCGACCAGCTGGAAGTCTTCACCCTGGATCCCGCCACCGGCACCCTCAGCTTGGATAGCACCACCACGCTGCCCGCCGGTGCCGGCCCCCTGTCCCTGGCCCTCAACCACACTGGCGAGTACCTCTTCACCAAGAGCGAAGGCGCTTCCGGCAGCGATCCCATGGACTGCGTGGTCTACGGGTACCACGTCAATGTGCAAACCGGTGGACTCCTGGCCCTGGCCCCCTTCGATACCCACCTACAGAACTCCGATGCCTGGCACGGGGTATCGGGCAACCCCACCCAGTCGGTCATCTACATCACGCTGGTGAATGGCGATAGCGACTACGCAGCCTACGCCTTTAACGTGCTGACAGGCACCCTCACGGCCCTGCCCGCCGCCACCTACGACCTCTTCGATGCTGCCGGTTCCGACAGCCTCGTGGTCAGCCGCAACGGCAAGTGGGCCTTCCTCGCCGACTACAACAACGCCCAGATCGCCGTCGGTGCCGTAAATCCCACCACTGGCGTCATCACCGCACCCACCTTCAAGGAGGCTGGCCAGTTCCCTGTCTCCATCACCGTCGTGGGAACGGTGCAGTAAGTCTCAAACCCGTCAGACCAGCGCGCAAACACCAAGGCCGGCCCCCTGGGGCCGGCCTTGGTGTGCCCGGGGTCGGGGTAGACAGACCCAAATGAGCCTGTTTTTTCGCGCCAACGGCCAAGTGCGAGGTAGTTTTTTCTGAGCACAAAGACGTTTTTTAATGAGTGCTGCCGGGTCGACGAAATATAAATATTTTATAAATAGTAATATAAAACGATTTAACAAATTTTAATAATCTTTGTATAAGAATAAAACCGGATAAAAAACAATACATTCCAATAAATTTTTTAGTCATTTTGCTGAATTTGAAGAAAAAAAGTAGGGAATTCCCCCCCCCATGAATGGGGAGTTCTACCCAGTTCAGGGGTAGCGATCCGTATTTTGGATGATAGGGTAGCCTAAGCCGACCCGGCTTTGGGTGTTAGCCTAACTCATATTTGGTCAATAATTAGACATCAAGGTGCGGACAATCGTTGCAGGCTGGGGAGGAGAGTTTTTGATAAGTAAAAATACTTAAGTAGTTCTGCGTATAGATCGGGAAGCACTGGGGGGTATCTAATTGTGGTTGTCGTGACGGTTTGTTTACCTTTTGGTCGAAATACTTACCAAAGAACCCTGACCACCCGAACCATCTATAGACCCGTAGGCCCATTGACGTGCACAGCAGGGCGAATCGTGCCCACAACGAGGTTTTTCATGCTCAATCCCCTTCGTTCCATCGCCGCCGCTGCCTTTGCAGTGGTTGCCACGCTGTCCCTCCAGGCTGACATGCCTCAGGGCACCAACCGGACCGCCGCCCCCACCGTCGGCGGTGACAAGGATGTCATCGTGGAGCGCGCCACCCGCCGGGCCGTGTTGGCCCAGGCGCGGGCCGCCGCCGCCAAGCGAACCCGCGAGGCCCTCCTGGCCAAGGGCGGGAAGGTGGATGTCACCAAGCTGGGGGTGAACCCGGCCGCCCCGGCGGGCTCTGCCAAGGCCAAGGGGGCCCCTGTCGCAGGCGCCAAGGGCGTGGCGGGTGTGGCCATCCCCGGCCCCGGCTTCCAGCTCCAGCAGCCGGACTACATGTTCGGCACCGCCACCAACTGGCACAACACCGTGCCCATCCGCAAGTTTGTCGACACCCTGCCGGGTCTGGGGGCGGCCAACGCCAACAACCTGGGCAACTACATCCCCGTGGCCGTGCCCGACCAGACCACCTTCGCCGGTGCCGACTATTACGAGATCGATGTCGTCGAGTACTGGCAGCAGCTCCACTCGGAACTGGCGCCCACCAAGCTGCGCGGCTATGTCCAGCACAATGTGCCGGCCAATAACACGGTCAGTGGAACCGTCACGGCAAGCACCTCCGCAGGCACCGTCACAAGATCCGTCAACTCCAACTACCTCGGACCCCTCATCATTGCCGAGAAGGATCGCCCGGTCCGCGTGAAGATGCGCAACCTGCTGCCCACCACGGCCAATGGCGGCGACCTCTTCATCCCCGTGGATACCACCATGATGGGCGCCGGCACCGGCCCCAACGGCGGCGCGGCCGTGTACACCCAGAACCGGGTGGAGTTCCACCTGCATGGTGGCCTCAACCCCTGGATCAGTGACGGCACGCCCCACCAGTGGGTGACCCCCGCTGGGGAAGCCACCAGCTACAAGAAGGGTGCCGTCTTCCAGAACGTGCCGGACATGGCCGCCGGTGCCAGCGATGGTGACGGCATTGCCACCTACTTCTGGAGCAACCAGCAGAGCGCCCGCATGATCTGGTACCACGACCATGCCTACGGCCTCACCCGCCTGAATGCCTACGCTGGCATGGCCGCGGGCTACCTCATCGTGGACCCCACGGAAAAGAAGCTCATCACCGACGGCGTCCTGCCCAACAACGGCGGCGGCCTCTACAACTTCGGCATCCCCCTGGTCATCCAGGACAAGACCTTTGTGGACACCACCACCCTCGGGACCGTGGGTCAGATGAACACCGACCCCGCCACGGGGCTCCTCATCCCGGCCACCGATCCCACCTGGGACATCACCAAGTACGGTGGCGATGGGGCCCTCTGGTTCCCCCACGTCTACATCCCCAACCAGAACCCCGCCGACATCAGTGGCGCCAACGCCATGGGTCGCTGGGACTACGGCCCGTGGTTCTGGCCCCCGCTGACCTCTGCCGCTGGCCTGCAGCATGGCGCCGAGCCGATTCCGAACGACCCCAACGGCACCGAAATCCCCGGCACGCCCAACCCCTCCCTGACGCCCGAAGCCTTCATGGACACCCCAGTGGTCAACGGCGCAGCCTACCCGCGCCTCAGCGTGGAGCCCAAGGCCTATCGCTTCCGCATCCTCAATGGCGCCAACGACCGCTTCTGGAACCTGAGCTTCTTCCAGGGCGATCCTGCGCAGCCTGATGCCGATGGCCGCCTCACCGAAGTCAAAATGGTGCCTGCTGGACCGACTGCTGGCTGGCCTGCTAACTGGCCCACCGATGGCCGTGCGGGCGGCGTTCCCGACCCCGGCACCCGTGGTCCCGACATCATCCAGATCGGCAACGAGAGCGGCTTCCTGCCGTCTCCTGTGGTGATCCCCGCCCAGGCGGTCACCTTCAACTACAACCGCCGCGACATCGTGGTGCTGAACGTGGCCGACCACGGCCTCTGGCTTGGCCCCGCCGAGCGCGCCGATGTGATCGTCGACTTCTCGGGCTTTGCCGGCAAGAGCCTGATCCTCTACAACGACTCCCCGTCCCCCGTGCCTGCCTTCGACCCCCGGATCGACTACTACACCGGTTCCCCTGACCAACGCGACAGCGGTGGTGCTGACACCACGGCCCCTGGCTACGGCCCCAACACCCGCACGATCATGCTGGTGGAAGTGGCGGCGGGCACACCTGCAACTGCCTTCGACCTGGGCAAGCTCCAGACGGCTTTCGACTCTTCCCCCACGAGCAACGGCGCTTTCGCTGCTTCCCAGCACCCACCCATCGTGCCTTCCCCTGTGTACAACAGCGCCCTCGCCCGGACCCTGACGGAGGAGTACGTCCGCATCCAGGACAGCCAGTTCCGTCGCCCCTTCGCTTCCATGGAGAACGGCGACCTGGTACAGCCCATGCTCGAGTCCAAGGCCATCCAGGAGCTGTTCGAGCTGGACTACGGCCGCATGAACGCCACCCTGGGTGTCGAGCTGCCCCGCACCAACTTCAACATCCAGACCACGATTCCCCTGGGCTACATCGACCCCGTCACTGAGATTCTGACGGACGGCACCACCCAGTTCTGGAAGATCACCCACAACGGCGTGGATACCCACCCGGTCCACTTCCACCTCTTTGATGTCCAGATCGTGAACCGCGTGGGCTGGGACGGCGCCGTGCGCATGCCCGATGCCAATGAATATGGCTGGAAGGAAACCGTCAAGATGCACCCCCTCGAGGACTGCATCGTGGCCTTCCGTCCCCTGTCGCCTCGCCTGCCCTTCGTCCTGCCCAACAGCAGCCGCGAGCTGGATGTCACCAAGCCGAACAATGCCATGGTGACCTTCACCGATGTGGCCACAGGCAACCCCATCACCGCCCCGAACGTCCACCAGGACTTTGGCTGGGAGTACGTGTGGCACTGCCACATCCTCGGTCACGAAGAGAACGACTTCATGCGCCCCATGGTCTTGAATGTCGCGGTCAGCGTTCCCGCCGCAGCCTCTGGCCTCACCGCCAACCTGAAGAACACCAATTGTGTGGACCTCAGCTGGCTGGACAATGCCACCAATGAGACCGGCTTCACCATCCAGCGCCGGGCCGGCGGTACCAGCAGCGCCTGGACCACCCTCGGCACCGTGGTGCCCAATGTCCGCAGCTTCAGCGACTTCACCGTCGCCGACCCCGCCAAGTACGACTACCGGGTTATCGCCTACAACCAGGCCGGCGATGGTGCCCCCAGCAACATCGCGAGCATCGGCGTGGCCACCGTGAAGGTCTCCGGCCACATCGCCAATGGCGCCACTGCGCTGCAGGGCATCATGGTCAGCGTGAGCAATGGCCAGTCGGCCCTCACCAATGCCGCTGGCGACTACTCCTACACCGTGCCCATGGGCTTCAGTGGCACCGCCACCGCCGTCACCCACGGCTACACCTATGCTCCGGTCAGCTACACCTATAGCAACCTGGCTGCAGATGTGACGGCCCAGAACTTCGCCGCCACCCCTGTGATCACGGTCTCGGGCAAGGTCACCTCCGGCCAGACCAACTTGGCGGGTGTCACCATCACCGCCAGCACGGGCCAGACTGCCACCACTGCGGCGAACGGCACCTACTCGCTGGTGCTGCCTTCGCCCTACACCGGCACCATCACGGCCACCAAGGCCCTCTACTTCATCACCCCGGTTCCCATCACCTTGACTGGGGCCATCACGGACCAGGCGGGCCAGAACTTCAGCGCCGTCACGGGTATTGCGGTGTCGGGCACGGTCACCCTCAATGGCGCCGGCTTGGCTGGGGTTGCCGTCGCCTTCAGTGGCGGCTACACCCCCCTCACGGCTGCCAACGGCACCTACACCACCTACGTGGCCCGCAACTACAGCGGCACCCTCACGCCCGCCAAGGCTGGGTATGCCTTCACGCCCACCACCCGCACCCTGAACCGCATCACGGCCACCACCACCGGGCAGACCTTCACCGCCCGGGCCTCCTGGCCCATCTCCGGCACCATCACCACCAACGGTGCGGGCCTTGCCGGAGTCACCGTCACCTTTAGCGGCGGAGCGGGTACTGCCACCACCAGTGGCACGGGTGCCTACAGCTTCATTGCCAATGCCGGGTGGACCGGAACCATCACACCGACCTTGCGCGGCTTCACCTTCCTGCCGGCTTCGGTCGCCATTACCAACCTGGCTGCGGCCCAGACCAAGAACTTCGCCACCGCCCAGACCATCGCCGGCACCACGCGGCGCAGGTCCAACAACGCCAACGTTGCCAATGTGACCCTTACGGCCACCGGGGGCTACACCGCCACCTCTGCCGCCAACGGCACATTCACCCTCACCGTGCCCACCGGTTGGACCGGGACCATCACCGCCAGTGGTGGCGGTTTCGCCACCTGGACCACCACCACCCGCATGCCTGTGCCCGCCATTGCCGCCAACATCACCGGCGTGGCTTTCCTCGGCCAGTAGTTTCCAAGGCCCCCCGGGTGCTGCCCAGCACCCGGGGGATTTTCTACCCAGGGTGTCTAGAGTCCAATGCTTACTCCGTCTTCAGAACGACCTGTTTGAGGGGGGGGATGCGTCCCTCCCCTTAGCCGTTTCGCCCGGCGCCTTTACC
>Ga0208613_1000282_pt1 | contig 17641 bp, 18 predicted proteins | sample CryBogmetaGMA6M_FD_184543 | JGI IMG/M metagenome (GOLD analysis project Ga0208613, IMG submission 184543) | Freshwater microbial communities from Crystal Bog, Wisconsin, USA - MA6M (SPAdes) | ecosystem: Environmental > Aquatic > Freshwater > Lake | place: Crystal Bog, Wisconsin, USA | collected... | reverse complement strand
GTCAATGCCCTGAATGTTGTGTAAACTCAAGGCATGCGACGCCCAGCTAAACGACCGGATGGCTTTCCTACACGACTCCAAGCGGTGGTGGACCGCTACGGATCAATACAGTCCGTGTCTGATGTCACCGGCCAAGCCCCCAAGACCATTTCTGATTGGTTGAGAGGAGTCCGCGTCCCACACTCTTCGACCTTGAAGAAATTTTGCCTGGCCGTTGAGATTCTTCCGACCTGGCTCCTGCATGGAACCAGTGACCCCGATGATGGCGTGATCAAAAGTACATCAGCACTTCCAGGACAGACCGCAAACACCAAAGTGCTCTCCCAGGATCGGCGGGAAAGTATTACAACTGCCTCCCCGACATGGCTGGCCTGGCGATTTGGTATTCAGCCTGGCGACCGGGTTGGTGTTCTTCATGCCACAGCCGAAGATGCAATACCCGGCGAGATTGAGGTCGAAGAGCCAGTCCTGTTTCTCCTGGAAGGTTACGATGGGCTGCCGAGGCACGAGGGCGGGGTCGGGGAGATAGTTCTCCTCGAGGATGTCAATGGCCGACGACAGATATTCAAGATCGGGGAGGACGGGTTTGTTCCTGGATTCATCTGGGGAACAGCGCTCTGGACCGGAAAAACCCTGAATCAACGAACATCGAGATTCAAGAAGAATGGCTAGAAGGCCGGATTCTCCCGCAGCGGGATATGTACGTGGCTTGAAGGCGCACACCCGCGTGGGCGGAAGCATCGTCTACTACTACAAATTTGAGTTCCGTGGGGAGGGCTACCACGGCAGCACCGATGAGTCGTCGGAACGGGAGGCCGTCAAGTTTCTGGAGGCATTGAAAACGGACCTCCGAAACAAAGCAAAACGGGGTGAGCACTCCCGACTCTCATTGCCAAAATTGACGGGCATCTACGACGACTGGAAAGAGGTTGTGAGGGCGCAGTTTTCCGAGCGCCATCTGAAGAGTTTCGATAGCTACATGCGGCTCCATATCGAGCCGCTTTTAGGCGACCTTTCCCTGGATAAGATCACCACAGAAAAGGTGGAGAAATGTCGCTCTGCGTACCTCGAAAATGGGGGGTCATCGGGAGGCGCAAACGCACTTGTTAAGACCCTCAACACGCTGTTCGGCTTCGCCATTCGACGGAAGTACCTGGTGGTTCGTCCATACGACATTTCAAGGCTTCGAGTTCAACGAAAGCCGAGACCTGTTCTCCCCGCCCAAGCAGTACAGAAATTCCTGGCCGAGATTGACCGCTCCAGGAACCCAAATGTCAGCGGAATCGTTCGCTTGATGCTTGGACTTGGTCTTCGGGAAAACGAGGCTCTGAACGCTCGCTGGGAGCACCTCAACCTTCGAGGGGAAACCTACCAGCCGCCTAAGACAAGGGGCGGAAAGGCACCCGTTCTTTCTGTACCCGACTGGCTGGCGGAGTTTCTCAAGAAGGCGAAGGGAAAGAAGACCGAGGGCTGGATGTTCCCGTCTGAAGATGGGGAACCCCATCGAACTGGATTCACCAGGAAGCCCATTGACAGGGCGGGGAAGAAGGTAGGACTCGTAAAACTTACACCCCATAGACTTAGAGCAACATTTGCCACAATGCATGTCGAAGCTGGAACCGCCCTTCCCAAGGTCCAACGAATGCTAGGGCACAGCGAGATCTCTACAACCATGCGATACGTCGAGGATAGTACTGCTGGACTGCGAGAAGCGCAGGCCAAGGTAGCGAAGGCGATGGGCCTTGGGTTATCATCGAAGTCCGCCCAAAAGTCGGCGGCCTCCCGAAATGCAAAACCTGGCAAAAATCCTGGCAAAGCTAAAATTGGGAAGAGCAGCAAAAAGAGTTAAGTCATATAAATGCAACACTAGTACCCGTAGCTCAGTTGGATAGAGCGTTGGCCTCCGAAGCCAAAGGTCGCTGGTTCGACCCCAGTCGGGTACACCAACAAGGCAAGGGGGGCCATCCGGCCCCCCTTGCCTTGTTCCTGTCTTGGGGGCGAACCAGCGAGTGCATCGCCCGAGCCGCGCCTAGATGGCGCGGCGAAGCGAGGCGGCAGGGCGAAGCCGTGCGGTTCGACCCCAGTCGGGTACACCAACAAGGCAAAGGGGGCCACCCGGCCCCCTTTTGCCTTGTTCATGGCCTGGGGTCGAACCAGCGAGTGGACCGCCCGAGAGGCGACTAAAGGTCGCCTCGAAGCGGGCCGGTGCGGCGAAGCCGCACGGTTCGACCCCAGTCGGGTACACCAACAAGGCAAGGGGGGCCATCCGGCCCCCTTACCTTGTTCCTGCCCTCGCCCCGAACCCGCATGTGGCCGAAACGGCCGGGCGGTCACCCTGCGGCGTCCTGGGGAACCTCGGCGAGCCTCCGGGCCTCAAGCTTGGCCACCTCGGCCAGGAAGCGACCCAGGTCCAGGGGCAAGGGGTGGGGGCTCGGCTCGGCCAGGCCCTCCCGCTCCTTCAGCTCCTTCTGGCGGAAGTCGATGGCTGCCTTGATATAGGGCCAGTAGGAGGCCAGGCCCTGGCGACAGTCCTCCCAGGGTCCCCTGGGCCGAGCCACTGCTGGGGGTGCGGGGTGCGCGTCCATGCCTGGAAAGAATAGGCACAAGGGGCGGGTCGGCAACTCCAAAAAATCTAGTAATACTAATTATATTTGTATATAGGTAAAATTACTTACAGGTCGTGTGACACCCAATGGGTGTTTTCCCCGGGCCCCATGGCCATACTCCTGTCAGAACACCTGAATCGGTCAATCTGGGCTACCCTGGTGCCTGAGGGAATGCCCATGCGCAAGCCGTTCAAGTTCAAGGTGGTGTCGGTCTCCTTTGTGCTGATGCACCTCGCCTGTGTGGCGGCGCTGTGGGTGGCCTGCTCCTGGAAGCTCCTGGCCCTGTGTGCCGGGATGTACCTGGTGCGCATGTTTGCCGTGACGGCCGGGTACCACCGGTACTTCAGCCACCGGGCCTACCGCATGGGCCGGGTGCCTCAGTTCCTCATGGCCTTCCTGGCCCAGACCTCGGCCCAGAAGGGCGTGCTCTGGTGGGCGGCCAACCACCGGGACCACCACCGCCACTCGGACACCCCGCTGGACCCGCACTCCCCTGTGACGGACGGCTTCTGGTGGTCCCATGTGGGCTGGGTGCTCTCGGATGCCTATGACGCCTACGACCCCAAGGCCATCGAGGACTTCGCCCGCTTCCCGGAGCTGCGCTTCCTGGACACCTACCACTGGCTCTGTCCCTGGCTGCTGGGGGCGGCGACCTTCGGGTTCGGTCTGTGGGCGGGCCTGGGTGGCTGGGCGACCCTGGTGTGGGGCTTCGTCATCAGCACCGTCCTGCTCTGGCATGGGACCTTCTGCATCAACTCATTGACCCACGTGTGGGGCACCCGCCGCTTTGAGACCGGGGATGGGAGCCGCAACAACTTCGTCCTGGCCCTCATCACCTTGGGCGAGGGCTGGCACAACAACCACCACCACTACCAGGCCGCCAGCCGGGCGGGCATCCGGTGGTGGGAGGTGGATCCCACCTTCTACCTCCTCAAGGTGCTGTCCTGGCTGCGGGTGGTGCGGGACCTCCGCCCCTTCCCGCAGGCCGCCACCGAGGCTTCCCGCTCATGACCGCCCCCCCTCCGGGACCGACCGGGGGTTGGCTGCGCCGCCGCTTCCTCGACCCCATGCTGGCCCTGCTTCGGCAGGGCCTCAGCCCCTCGGGTCTGGCCTGGAGCATGGCCGTGGGCTTGGCTTTCGGTGTGTTCCCGGTGCTGGGCACCAGCACCCTGCTGTGCGCGGTGGCGGGGTTTTCGTTTCGACTCAACCAGCCCGCCATGCAGCTGGTGAACTACCTGGCCTATCCCCTCCAGATGCTGCTCCTCATTCCCTTCATCCGGGTGGGGGAGCGCCTGACCGGGCAGCTACCCCTGCCGCTCTCCCTGCCGGCTCTGCTGCAGGGGGCCAAGGCCGATGCCATGGGCACCCTGGCTTCGCTGGGCAGCCGGCTCCTCCCGGCCTGCCTGGCCTGGGCCCTGCTGGCCCTGCCGGCGATGGTCCTCCTGGCGCTGGTGCTGCGCCCGGTGTTCGCCGCCGTGGCCCTGCGCACCCGCAGCGAGGCCCCATGACCGGCACCTTTCTGCTGGGTCTCGGCGCACTCTGCGCCCTGCAGGCTCTGCTCTGGCTGGTGCAGCGCCGCACCCGCAATGCCGGCTGGGTCGATGTGGGCTGGGCCCTGGGCCTGGCCATCATGGCCCTGCTGGCGGCAAGCTGGGGCAGCGCCCCCGCAGCCCGCCGCTGGCTGGTGGGGATCGCCGGGGGTCTGCACGGCCTCCGTCTGGCCTGGCACCTGGGGCATCGGGTGGCCACGGACCCTGCCGAGGATGGCCGCTATGCGGACCTGCGGCGGTCCTGGCAGACGGCGCTGGATGCGAAGTTCTTCCTCTTCTTCCAGGCCCAGGCCCTGCTCGGGGCCCTGCTGAGTCTGCCCTTCCTGCTGGCGGCCTGGAACCCAGCCCCGGCGCTGCACCTGCTGGAGCTGGCCGGGGCCGCCCTGTGGGTGGTGGCCTGGGTGGGCGAGTCCCTGGCGGATCGGCAACTGCGGCGCTTCAAGGCCCGGCCCGAAGCCCGGGGCCTGGCCTGCCGAGAGGGCCTCTGGCGGTGGTCCCGGCACCCCAACTACTTCTTCGAGTGGCTGGCCTGGGTGGCCTTCCTCCTGCTGGCCCTGCCGGCCCCCTGGGGCTGGGCGGCCCTGCCGATTCCCCTCCTGATGCTCTACTTCCTGCTGCGGGTGACGGGGATCCCGGCCACCGAGGCCCAGGCCCTGCGCAGCCGCCCGGAGGACTACGCCAGATACCAGCGGGAGACCTCGGCCTTCGTGCCCTGGTTCCCCCGGTCCAAGGTCTGACGCAGCGATCCATCCGCAGGCATCCAAACCCTTAGCTGGCCCCCACGTCCAGGGTAGCCTGTCTAGGTGAACCCCTTGGAGTGTCTGGCATGAGTGAAGTCCTCGTCCGCAAGTCCGCTGTGATCCGCAAGCGCTTCCCCTGGGGCTGGGTGGTGCTGGGTGGCCTCGCTGTCCTGGCCCTGGGCGCCCTGGCCGCGTCCAAGGGGGCACCGGTGTCTGTCTCCGTCTCGGCGCCCACGGTCTTCAAGGCGGGCGAGCGCAACCCCCTGGTGACGGCCTCGGGCTACCTGGTGGCCCGCACGCGCGCCACGCTGTCGAGCAAGGTGCTGGGTCGCGTCAGCTGGCTGGGGGTGCAGGAGGGCAGCCGCGTCACCAAGGGGCAGGTGCTGGCCCGCCTGGAGTCGCCGGACCTCGCCGCCAGCCGGGACCAGGTGAAGGCCCAGCTGGACCAGGCCAAGGTCGACCTGGACCGGGCCATGAAGCTGCAGGCCCTGGGCATCCAGGATGCGGCTACCGTGGACCGCCTGCGGAGCCAGAAGCTGACCCTGGAGGCCCAGCTGGCCTACCAGGCCGCCCTCCTGGACAGCATGGAGCTGAAGGCGCCGTTCAGTGGCATCGTCACCCAGAAGCTGTCCGAAGTCGGTGAGACCGTGGCTCCGGGCAGTGCCGGCGGCGCCAATGCCATCAATGCCGTGCTGGTGATGGCGGACTTCGACACCCTGGAGGTCGAGGTCGAAGTGAACGAGGCCTCCATCGCCAAGCTCACCCGCAACATGCCCGCGGAGATCCGCGTGGACGCCCTGGAAGGGCAGGGCAAGCGCGCCGTGCTGAAGGGCCGCCTGCGGGAGATCTACCCCAGCTCCAACCGCCAGAAGGCGGTGGTGGTGGTGCGCGTGGCCATCGTGGACAAGGACTCGCTGCTGGTGCCGGACATGGGCGCCAAGGTCACCTTCCTGGGCGAGCCCTATCCCCAGGATGTGGTGGTGCTGGGCCGGGAGCAGGTCAAGAAGCAGGACGGCCGGGCCTACGCCTGGGTGGAGGAGAACGGCCTGGCCGTGCAGCGCTTCCTGACGGTGGTGGCCGAGAACCCGGTGGGCCTGGAAGTGAGTGGCCTGGCCAAGGACGCCCGGCTCATCGTGGCGCCCCCGGAGTCCCTCAAGGCTGGGGCCAAGGTGAAGGTGCGGGGCTGATGAACGCCAACGCTTTCGACCTGGGTGAGGGCGAGCCCATCATCACCCTCCGCGGCATCGCCAAGAGCTACTGGCGGGAGACCCTGGAGATCCCTGTGCTCCAGGGCATCGACCTGGAGATTCCCAGCGGCGCCTTCGTGGCCCTCATGGGGCCTTCGGGCTCGGGCAAGACCACGCTCCTCAACCTGGTGGCTGGCATCGATCGGCCCACCGGAGGCACCCTGGAGGTCTGCGGCCACGAGCTGAACGACCTGGACGACGATGAGCTGGCCGCCTGGCGGAATGCCCACGTGGGCTTCATCTTCCAGAACTACAACCTGGTGCCGGTGCTCACGGCCTTCGAGAATGTTGAGCTGCCCCTGCTGCTCACAGGCCTGGGTCGTCGCGCCCGCCGGGAGCTGGTGGCCGAGGCCCTGGACCTGGTGAACCTCACGGACAAGCAGTGGAACTACCCCCGCCAGCTCAGTGGCGGCCAGGAGCAGCGGGTGGCCATCGCCCGGGCCATTGTCACAGACCCCGACCTCCTGGTGGCCGACGAGCCGACCGGGGCCCTGGATGCGAAGAACGCCGAGGAGGTCCTGGGCCTCATGAGCCGCCTCAACACCGAGATGGGCAAGACCATCGTCATGGTCACCCACGACCCCAAGGCGGCCCATCAAGCCCGCCACCAGATCCACCTTGAGAAGGGTGTGCTGGACCGGGCGGTTGAGGTGAACCGGTGAGCGGGGAGCCGACCTGATGCGCTGGCTGGCCCTCATCTGGAAGAGCCTGCTGCGCTCCCGGCGGCGCACCCTGCTCATCGTGGGCAGCCTCGTGCTGTCCGTCTTCACCGTGGCCGTCCTGCAGAGCCTGCTCACGACGCTGGACTCCGTGACCAACAACCCCAACTCGGGGAACCGCCTCGCCGTGCGCCACAAGAGCGGGATCACCCAGATGCTGCCCCGCAGCTATGAGACCTACCTGCGCCAGCAGCCGGAGGTGGAGACCGTCTGCGCCCTGCAGTGGTTCGGGGGCTACTACCAGGACCCCCGCAACTTCTTTGCAAACTTCGCCAGCGACGAGACCACCATCTTCCAGACCTTTCGCGAGGAGTTCGGCCTCTCGAGCATCACCGAGGCCCAGGTCAAGGAGTACCTGCGGGATGGCGCCGGCTGCATCGTGGGCGAGACCCTGGCCCTGAAGAACGGCTGGAAGGTGGGTGATGTGGTGCCCCTCACGGGGACCATCTTCCCCATCAACCCCCGCCTCACCATCCGCCTGATCTTCAAGAGCTCCCGGCCCTCGGACGAGAACGTCATGCACTTCCACTACAAGGTCCTGGAAGAGGGCGTGCCGCGCATGAAGGGCCTGACCGGGGCCTTCTGGGTGCGGGTCCACCGGCCTGAGGACATCCCCCGGCTCATCGATCGGGTGGACCGCCACTACGCCAACAGCGCCTACGAGACCCTCACCGAGACCGAGAGCGCCTTCAACCTGGCCTTCGTGAAGATGCTCGGCAACATCTCGGCCATCATCCAGGGCATCACCATCGCTGTGGTGCTCGCCATCCTCATCGTCACCGCCAACACCATGGGCACCGCCATCCGGGAGCGCGGCCCCGAGATCGCTGTCTTCCGGGCCATGGGCTTTTCCGCCAGCCGCGTGCTGAGCCTGCTCCTGGCCGAGGGCGTCCTGCTGGTGGCCCTGGGGGCCGCCCTGGGGATCCTGCTGGCCCAGGCCGCCGCCGGGGGTGTGCGCGGCGCCCTGGGGGCGGTGATGCCCTTCTTCGCCGACTTCGAGATCACCTCGGCCACGGCCCTGCTGTGCCTGGTGGGGGCCCTGGCTGTGGGCCTCCTGTCCACCTTCATCCCGGCCTATGCCGCCACCCGCCGTCCCATCACCGAGGGCCTGAGGTCGGTCGGATGATCCTCGCCGGCCTGCTCGCCCTGCCGCTGGTCGCCTACCTCCTCTGGCTGGTCTGGGCCCTGGTGGCCTACCCCATACCCCTGGCCTACAACCTGCGCTCCCTCTGGCAGCGGAAGGTGTCGACCCTCAGCACCGCCGCCGCCATCGCCCTGGTGGTGGGCATCTTCGTGGTGGTGCTCAGCCTGGCCCAGGGCCTGTCCCTGGCCTTCGTCAGCAGTGGCCGGGAGGACCAGGCCCTGGTGATGCGCCCCAACGCCCGCTCTGAGCTGAACAGCACCATCGAGCGGGACAAGATGCGGATCCTGAAGGTGCACCCCCTTGTTCTGCGGGACGAGGTGGGCCCCCTGGCCAGCGCCGAGGTGGTGGTGGTCAAGCTGTTCCCGGTGGCCGATGGCACCGACACCAATGTGACTGTCCGGGGCCTGGAGGCCACCGGCCGGCGCATGCGCCCCCAGGTGCAGCTGGTGGAGGGCCGCTGGTTCCGTCCCGGCCTGAGCGAGGTGGTGGTCCCCCGGAAGATGCGGGGGCGCTTCCCCGGTCTGGAGCTGGGGGGCAGCGTGCGCATGGGGGGGCGCGACTGGGCCATCGTCGGGACCTTCGACGGCGGCAACTCCAGCTATGAGAGCGAGGTCTGGTCCGATGTGAGTGATGTGATGCAGGCCTTCCGGCGCGAGGCCTACTCCACCCTGCTGGTCCGCCTGCAGGATGCCAGTCGCATGGACACCTTCATCCAGGCGGTGGATGACGACAAGCGGCTGAAGCTGGAGGCACTGCCCGAGAAGGCCTACTTCAAGACCCTGACCAAGGCCGGAGAGCCGGTGAAGGTGCTGGGCAACCTCATCACCCTGATCCTCACCGGGGCGGCCATCTTCGCCGCCATGAACACCATGTACGCCGCCGTGGCCGGCCGCACCCGGGAGATCGGCACCCTGCGGGCCCTGGGGTTCCGCCAGCGGGAGATCCTGGCCAGCTTCCAGTGGGAGGCGGTCCTCCTCTGCCTGGTGGGGGGCCTACTGGGGTCGGGGCTGGCCCTCTTTGCCAATGGCATCCGGGCCGGCACCACGAGCTTCCAGACCTTCAGCGATGTTAGCTTCGCCTTCACCATCACCCCGGGCCTCATGGCCCAGGGCGTGGCCTTCAGCCTGGTGATGGGGCTGGTGGGGGGCTTTCTACCGGCATGGAGGGCCAGCCGCCTACCCTTGACGGAGGCGATGAAGGGGGGCTGAGGCTTCCCCTCGGATAAGTCCCTGGGCCAGCGGATTGCTATTGATAGGTATAACTTTCCGAATTGACGGCCATCGCCTTGCGATGCAGACTGAGTAGGCAAATTCCATCATCAGGAGGCCCCGTGGATCGCGAACTCCTCAAAGGCAGCACCCCCTTGTTGCTCCTGTCGCTCCTCTGCGAGGGGCCGATGTACGGCTACCAGATCATCGAGACTGTGCGTCAGCGCACCGGTGGCACCTACACGCTGAAGGAAGGGGCCCTCTACCCGGCCCTCCACAAGCTGGAAGCCACGGAGTTCATCAGCTCCTACTGGGAGACCCAGGAGAACGGCCGCGAGCGCCGCTACTACGCCATCCTGCCCTCCGGCGAGGCCTTCCTGAAGGCCAAGAAGAAGGAGTGGAATCAGTTCGTGGCCATGGTCCAGGCCTTCGTGGGCCCGAAGGCCTAGCGCCCCATGTACCGGGCCCTGGAAGCCTACCTTGCGGATGTGGATGCGGGCCTGAGGGGCCTGTCGCGTCGGCGTCGCCTGGTCCTGGTCCGGGAGCTGAAGGCCCACCTCTACGACGAGGCGGACGCCCGGGGCATCCAGTCGGAAGCGGCCATGACGGATATGCTGGCCGAGAAAGAACACCCGGCCCTGCTGGCCGAGGGCCTGGCCTGCGGCGAGGTCGAGGACGCCACCCACCGGGGCGCCACGGCCCTGGCGGCGGGCATGATCATCGGCCTGGCCACGGGCTTCCACCTCATCCTGGAAGGCCGCCGCTGGTACATCGCCCTCACCTTTGCCGCCGCCCAGGGCTTGGCGGTGGGGGCTGGCTACTTCTGGGCCCGCCGCCACTGGCTGCGCCTAGGCCCCTGGGCCCGCACGGGCATGGCGGTGCTGGCCACGCTGTTGCTGTCCATCCCCCTCGGGTTCACCACCATGCACGGCTTCAAGCCCACCCGCCTCCTCTATGGGGCCTTCACGGGCTATCTGTTGGAGCGCTACACCCAGGAGCGCCCCCTCTGGCAGGTCATCCTGGAGCCGGTGGCCTTCACTGCGCTGATGTTCTTCGTCGAGGTGGTGGTGATGGGCCGGGTCCGCTTCATGTGGTGGAAGGTGCCCCTGGAGCTGAGCTTCAATGCCACCCTGGCCCTCAGCGCCCTGCTGGCGGTCCGCCTCCGCCGCTTCCTGGCCGAGCGCCGGGTACTGACCCCCCAGGAACAGGGGTAGCCCCCAGCCATTCCCCTTGAGTCCCGGGGCGTCTGGCGCTAGACTGGTCCTCTTGCGTGGACAAGCCGCGTGCACACACCCCATTTCAGGGGGCATCCGGTCGGTCCCAGGAGGAAGAGATGAAGGACAAAATTCACCCCGAGCTGCACGCCGTCAAGGTCCACTGCGCCTGTGGCAACGAGTTCGAGAGCCGCTCCACCAAGAAGGAGATGCGCGTTGAAGTCTGCTCCAACTGCCACCCCTTCTACACGGGCAAGCAGCGTCTGATGGACGCTGAGGGCCGGGTGGAGAAGTTCAACCGCAAGTACGCCAAGAAGGATGCCCCTGCGGCGGTCGAGGCCGTTGCGGCCGGCGATGCCCCGGCTCCTGCCGAAGCCTAGCTGCGCCATTCCAAAGGACGGGCCGAGCAATCGGCCCGTCCTTTTTCTATGCGCCCCCCCGCCACCTGCAGACCCGCCCTGGAGTCGCCATGCTCGATCAGCTTGAAGCCGTCGAAGCCCGCTTCCAGGAAGTGGAGGCCCAGCTCCAGGACCCCTCGGTGGTCTCGGACCCCAAGCGCCTGCGGGAGCTGAGCAAGCTCCGGGCCGAGCTCGAGCCCGTGGTGCTGGCCTTCCAGGCGCAGCGCACGCTGGTGAAGCAGCTGGAGGAGGCCGAAGGCATCCTGGCGGACAAGACCATGGACGCGGACTTCCGGGACCTGGCCGAGCTGGAGATTCCGGACCTGAAGAAGGCCATCGCCGAGGGTGAGACGGAGCTTCGGCGCCTGCTGGTGCCCAAGGACCCCGCCGATGCCAAGAACGTGATCCTGGAGGTGCGCGCCGGCACCGGTGGCGAGGAGGCCGCGCTCTTCGCCGCGGAGATCTTCCGCATGTACCTGCGCTTCGCCGAGCGGCGGGGCTTCAAGGTGGCGGTGCTGGACCAGAGCGATGCGGATGCCGGCGGGCTGAAGGACGCCACCGCCGAGATCCAGGGCGACGGAGCCTACTCCCTCTTCCGCTTCGAGAGCGGCGTCCACCGCGTGCAGCGGGTGCCCAAGACCGAGACCCAGGGCCGCATCCACACCTCCGCCTGCACCGTGGCCGTCATGCCCGAGGCCGAGGAGCTGGATGGCATCGAGATCCATCCGAACGACCTGCGGATTGACACCTTCTGCTCGGGGGGCAAGGGCGGCCAGAGCGTGAACACCACCAAGTCAGCGGTGCGCCTCGTCCACCTGCCCACCAACACCGTGGTCCAGTGCCAGGACGAGCGCAGCCAGCTCAAGAACATGGCCAAGGCCATGACTGTGCTCCGCAGCCGCCTGCTCCAGAAGGCCCAGGACGAGGCCGATGCGGTGCACTCGGCCATGCGCAAGTCCCAGGTGGGCAGTGGGGACCGCAGCGAAAAGATCCGTACCTACAACTTCCCCCAGGGGCGGGTCACGGACCACCGCATCGGCGTCACCCTCCACCAGATCGACGCCTTCATGGGCGGCGCCATCGAGCCCATCATCGAGCCCCTGCGCACCGCCTTCGAGGCCGAGCGCCTGCAGGCCCTGGAAGCCTGAGCGGGCTGACTCCAGGGGATGGGCCTGCGTGCCGTATAGTGGGAGAGAGTCGCCCCCATGTCCCAGCCCAACCTCAATCCCCGCGGCGAGTCCGTGCTGCGCACCCTGATCGAGACCTATCTCGAGGCGGGGGAGCCTGTGGGGTCGCGGCTGCTGGCCAAGCGCTTCCCGGAGACGCTCTCCAGCGCCACCATCCGCAGCGTGCTGGCGGACCTGGAGGACGCCTCCCTGGTGGCCCAGCCCCACACCTCGGCCGGGCGGGTCCCCACCGAGCGGGCCTACCGCTACTACGTGGATCGCTGGGTGCGGCCCCTGCCACCGGGGCCCGAGGTGGAGAGCCGTCTGGCCGCCGCCCTGCTGGGCCTGGAGCTGGATCCCGAGGCCTGGATCCGCCATGCCAGCCGGACCCTGTCCGAGGTCATGGGCGGGGTCTGCGTGGCGCTGCCCATGGCCCTCACCCAGAGCCGCCTGGTGCGCCTGGAGTTCGTCCCTGTGGGCCAGGCCCGCTTCGTGGCGGTGTGGGTGGGCTCTCTGGGGGAGGTCGAGCACCGGGTGATGGACAACCCCTGGAATCATCCCCCCGAGGTCCTGACGGAGCTGGGGAACTACGCCACGGAGCACTTCGCCGGCCTGACCTTGCCTGAGATGCGGTTCCGCCTGCTGGAGGTCCTGCGGGCCAGCGCCGCCGAGGGGGAGTCCCTGCGGGCCCGCCTGCGGGAGCTGGCGGCGGGCTGGCCGACGGACCCTGCCTCCGACCCCATGGTGGTGGTCTCGGGCCTCGTCCAGCTGGGCAGCCAGCCGGAGTTCGAGGACGTGGCCCGGTTCCGGGCCCTGGTGGCCGCCTTCGAGGAGCACGGTCGCCTGGCCCGCCTCCTGAACGCCTTTGCCGAGCGGGCCTCGGATGACATTCAGCTGCTCCTGGGCACGGAGAACCCCTACTTCGAGGCCTGGCCCCTGGCCACGGCCGTGCGGACCCTGGCTCTGGGGCCCTCGGGATTTGTCACCTTTGCGGTGGTCAGCCCCCTCCGCATGGACTATGGGCGGGTCATGGGCGGCCTCCGCTGGTGGTCGGACCAGGTGCAGCGGCGGCAGGGCTGAGGGCTTTGTCCAGTAAATCACCGGGGAAATGAGGCATTGATGCACTCCATAGCCTCCCGCTTGGTGCAAGGAATGACTATACTTCTGCGATGACCTACGAACCTCCCCAGCATCCCGAGCCCACGCCCGATCCGCCCAGCACCGACGCTGAGGATCTGGTGGATCTGAATCTGGACGAGCCCCTGGAAGGGGATCTCCAGTCCATGGCCGATGAAGTGGCCAGTGGCTATGCCACCCAGGTACTGCCCGACGAGGAGGCCCTGGCCGAGGCGGAGCCCAAGGTGGACCTGGAGTCCGCCCTGGTCCAGGCCGAGCGCCAGATGGAGGACCTGCTGCAGCGCGAAGCCGACCTCATGGACCACCAGCGGCGGCTGGCGGCGGACTTCAACAACTTCCGCAACCGGGCCCAGCGGGACATTGCCCTGGCCGTGGACCAGTCCGAGCGGAAGATCCTGCTGGAGGTGCTGCCGGTGCTCGACAACTTCGAGCGCAGCCTGGGTTCCAGCTATCAGGACGTGGCCTCCTTCAGCGCCGGTGTGGAGCTCATTCGGAAGCAGTTCGTGGAGGCCCTGCGCCGCCTCGGCGTGGAGCCCCTGGCCCTGCAGCCTGGCGATCCCTTCGATGCGCTGACCTCTGAGGCGCTCACCACCTTCCAGGATCCCACCCTGCCGGATGGGGTGGTGGCGGCGGTGTTCGAGCGGGGTTTCAACCTCCGGGGCCAGCTGCTGCGAGCGGCCCGGGTGGTAGTGAACCGCAACCCCGAACCGGAAAAACCCCAGTGACAGCGAGCACTGGGCTGGATTGAGGTAATCTGAACGCATAACCTAGCTGGGATGATCCCTCCGGAGTTTCACCTATGGCAGGCAAGCTGATCGGCATCGATCTCGGGACGACCAACAGTTGCGTCTGCGTGATGGAAGGTGGCGACTCGCGGGTGATCCCCAACCGCGAAGGCAGCCGCACCACCCCCTCCGTGGTGGCCTTCACCGACAAGGGCGATGTGCTGGTGGGCCATATCGCGAAGCGCCAGGCTGTGACCAACCCGCAGCGCACCCTCTTCGCCGTGAAGCGCCTCATTGGCCAGCGGTTCCAGAGCCCCAAGGTCCAGGAGGCCTTGAACCGGCTGCCCTTCCCGGTCGTGGCCGCTCCCAACGGGGATGCCTGGCTGCGGGTGGGTGACCGCGACTATGCCCCGCCCGAAGTCTCTGCCATTGTGCTGCGCAACATCAAGCAGGCCGCCGAGGCCTTCCTGCATGAGGAGGTCACTGAAGCGGTGATCACCGTCCCTGCCTACTTCGACGACGCCCAGCGCCAGGCCACCAAGGATGCTGGCAAGATCGCCGGGCTGAATGTCCAGCGCATCATCAACGAGCCCACCGCGGCCGCGCTGGCCTACGGCTTCAACCGCAAGGGCGTGAAGCAGATCCTCGGCATCTACGACTTTGGCGGTGGCACCATCGGCTTCACCCTCATGGAGATGAACGACGGCGTCTTCGAGGTGCTGGCCACCAGCGGCGACACCTTCCTGGGCGGCGAAGACATCGACCAGATCATCCAGAACTGGCTGCAGCAGCAGTTCCGCGACAAGACCGGTATCGACCTCTCCGGTGACCGCATGGCCCTCCAGCGCCTCAAGGAGGCCAGCGAGAAGGCCAAGTGCGAGCTCTCCACCCTCGACCGTGTGGAGATCCGCCTGCCCTTCATCGCCCAGGGCCCGGCCGGGCCCCTGCACCTGGAGGCCGGCCTGGACCGGGAGCAGCTGGAGAGCATGGTTGGCGGCCTGGTGGAGCAGACCCTGATCCCCATCCGGGACGCCCTGGAGCAGGGCCGGAAGACCCCCAAGGAGCTGGACGAGATCATCCTCGTGGGCGGCCAGACCCGCATGCCGCTGGTGCAGCGCCTGGTGCGCGACTTCTTCGGCAAGGAGCCCAACCGCTCCATCAACCCCGACGAGGTGGTGGCCCTTGGCGCCTCCATCCAGGGTGCTGTCCTGAAGGGCGACATCAAGGATCTGGTCCTGCTCGACGTCACGCCGCTCTCGCTGGGCATCGAGACCCAGGGCGGTGGCTTCGTGAAGATCATCCAGCGCAACGCCACCATCCCCACCCGGGACGCCCGCACCTTCACCACGGTGGCTGACAACCAGAGCCGGGTGGAGATCCACGTGCTGCAGGGCGAGCGGGAGCTGGCCGAGCACAACAAGAGCCTGGGGCGCTTCGACCTCATCAACCTGCCGCCCCTCCCCAAGGGCGTGCCGCAGATCGAGGTGGCCTTCGACATCGACTCCAACGGCATCGTCAAGGTGTCGGCCCGGGACCTGATGACCGGGCTGGAGCAGACCATGAGCATCCGGCCCAGCTCTGGCTTGTCGGAGCTGGAGATCCAGCGGATGATCCGCGAGGCCCTGGCCAACACCGAGACCGACGTCAAGAAGCGGGATGCCCTGAAGTACATCGCCTCCGCCGAGGGGTTGGTCTTCTCCTGCGACAAGAGCTTCATTGAGTGCGGCAAGTTCCTCACAGAGGTCCAGCAGTCCTTCGTCCGGGACATCCTCGCCCGCTCCCGGCAGGCAGTGGCAGCCCAGGACATCGAGGCCCTCCACGGCTGCGAAGCCCAGCTGCTCGAGGCCCAGACCCTCCTCACCGATGCGGTCCTGGCCGCCAGCGAGGCCATGATGGCTTCCCTGGACGAAGATGACGACGGCGGCGCAGGACCCAACTAGGGCCCTGCCATCGGCTATCCTGGTAGCCAGGATGGAACGATGAAACGCGACTACTACGAAGTACTCGGGATTGCCCGGGATGCCGGGACCGACGAGCTGAAGAAGGCCTACCGCAAGCTGGCCATGGAGCTGCATCCGGATCGAAACCCCGGCAACAAGGCGGCGGAGGAGCAGTTCAAGGAGGCCGCCGAGGCCTACAGCGTGCTGTCCGACCCCGAGAAGCGAAGGACCTACGACCAGTTCGGCCATGCGGGCCTGGGCGCCGGAAACGGCGGTGGGCAGCAGTTCCAGTTCGACCCCAACCAGTTCGCCGGCTTCGAGGACATCCTCGGCAACATCTTCGGGGGGGGCCTGTTCGGGGACATCTTCGGCGGCGGCGGTCGCCGGCGCACCAATGGCGAGGAGCGGGGCTCTGACCTGCAGTACACCCTGAAGATCAGCTTCCGGGATGCGGTCTTCGGCAAGGACGCCGTGGAGCTGGCCATCCCCCGCCTGGAGGGCTGTGGCACCTGCCAGGGCTCCGGCTGCGAGCCGGGGACCAAGGCTGACACCTGCCCTGGCTGCCGGGGCGCCGGCCAGGTGGCCGTGCGCCAGGGCCCCTTCCAGATGCTCACCACCTGCCCCCGCTGCGAGGGCCGGGGCCGCATCATCCCCAAGCCCTGCCGCGAGTGCCGGGGCGAGGGCCGCATCCACCGGAAGTCCAAGGTCAGCTTCAAGGTGCCGGCGGGCGTGGACCGCGGCAGCCGGCTCCGCGTCCAGAACCAGGGCGAGGCCGGCCGCTCCGGGGGCCGTCCCGGGGACCTCTATGTGGTCTTTGACGTGGAGCCGGATGCCCGCTACGAGCGGGATGGCGTGGACCTCCACCAGGCCCTTGAGGTGCAGTGGCCCCTCCTGGTGATCGGTGGAACGCTGGAGGTGGAGACCCTCTACGGCAAGGAGAACATCAAGCTGGCGGCGGGTACGCCGGCGGACCACAAGGTCCGGGTGGCCAACGCCGGGGTGCCGCGGCTCCAGGGCCACGGCCATGGGCGCGGAGACCTCTGGCTCCATGTGCGGGTGGCCGTCCCCAAGAGCCTCGACTCCGAGCAGCGGGAGCTGGTGGAGCGCCTGCGCCGCAGCTTTGCCGGGGAGCCCCTGGAGGGCGAGGAGGGCGGCTTCCTGGCCAAGGTCTTCGGGGCCGAAAAGGGCAGCAAGAACAAGAAGAAGTAGCTAGGGAAGGGGCGCTACCACCACCCGCCCCTTGCCCTTCTGCTTGGCCTGGAAGAGAGCGAGGTCCGCCTGCTCCAGCAGACGGCTGGCGCCGTCGGCATGCTCCGGGAAGGCGGCCACACCGACGCTGACGGAGATGGGGTGGGGCACTCCGCCCAGGTCCAGGGGGTGCGCCCGCAGGCTCTGGAGGAGGCGCTCCCCCAGCTTCCAGGCCCCCTGGGCCGAGGTGCCGGGCATGAGGATGCAGAACTCGTCGCCGCCGTAGCGGTAGAGGCGATCGTGGGCTCGACAGAGCCGCTGGGCGATGCGGGCGACGGCCTCCAGCAGGTGGCTGCCGGCGGGGTGACCGTGGCGGCTGTTTACCTGCTTCAGGTCGTCCACATCCAGGAAGAGCAGGGCCAGGGACTCCTCCTTGGTGGCGGCGGTCCGCACGGCCCGGGGCAGCTCCGCCTCCAGGCAGCGGCGGTTCTGGGCCACGGTGAGGTCGTCCTTGAAGGAGAGAGCCCGGCTCTCTTCCAGGCGCCAGGCGCTCACCAGCAGTGGCTCCATGTCGTCGAAGCCCCGCAGGAACACCTCCGGGGGGGCCTTGGGCTCCAGCAGGCGCAGGATGCCCAGTTGCTCGGAGGGGGCCAGCAGGA
>Ga0208613_1000281_pt1 | contig 17696 bp, 10 predicted proteins | sample CryBogmetaGMA6M_FD_184543 | JGI IMG/M metagenome (GOLD analysis project Ga0208613, IMG submission 184543) | Freshwater microbial communities from Crystal Bog, Wisconsin, USA - MA6M (SPAdes) | ecosystem: Environmental > Aquatic > Freshwater > Lake | place: Crystal Bog, Wisconsin, USA | collected... | reverse complement strand
AGCGGTTGAAGAAATTGCACAAACACAGTGCCGCGATAATTTTGTTATTGCATCCCTGGACGAATTTCGTAAAAAAAGTGATCTGTACCAGGTTCTCACCGCTGCAAGCCACCACAGTGATGACTATGTTTATGTAGAACCTTTTGCCAACAGACTGCGTGATTCGGTTGCCGATCATGCCAAGAAAAATCATATCAATATTCTTTATGACGGTACCGGCATCCCCTACCAACCGCGATATTCCACTATCGTCAATCAATTCAAAGCACACGGCTTTCATACCCAAATAACGGCAGTGGACGCTTTTATTGTTAAACCTGAAGGCCGTGAAAATGAATTAATAAGAGCCAGCGTTATCACCAGCGTAAAAGAACGTTTTGACACAACCGGACGTGCCTTGCCTTGGGTAGTGACGGTAGATAAACATATTCGTGCCCCCCGCTCATTCTTGAATGCCTTGGAACATGAAAGTTTGGACAAAATATCACTGTTTGCCAATGATGGCGAAAAAGACCGACATTATCTCGTTGCCGAAAGCTTTTCTTTTTCCGACAAAGAAGTCCATGCCCTCCAAAATCACCAGTTATCCGGTACATTAATGACCTACCTGACGGTACTCATCAGGCATCGTGAAGACTCTATTTTAAAAAAACTAGCCGAGGGTGATAACGATTTGCTTGATGCCTTGATCAACAGAAATACAGCGTTTACCGAAAACAACGTGGCTTTTCAAATTTACCCCAGCAAAAACGGCAACCGTGTACTGGTCATTTATAATGCTCGCCGCATGGTCGACTTTGTCGAAAAAAGACAATTGAACCCCAATGCATCGGGCGAGGAAGGCTTGTTACATAAACCGGAGTCGCTTGCCTTTCATATCGATCCTTATACCAAAGACCCTTGGTTAACCCGACTTCAGAATTAATTTAATTTTTTCGTAAAAATGCTTCAAACATTAACAACGACCTAATGGGTGAACTATAATCACACAAGCTACTGAGGTGCCGGTTAACCATCTGCTCCAAAAATGAAAGTTAAAAAAACCACATTGTGGCATGGTTTTTCCTAATAAAGCATCCCGTACTTTGTCTATTAGCTGGCCTTTAAAACAGGCGTCGAATGCTGCGGGAATAAGCCCTGATCGTCTTGGGCTTGAGGCGTTTTTGATAATTATGCTTAAAATCTGCTTCGGATAATGATGTCATTGCTTTGTAACCTCATTATTTGGCGTTTAACAATCCCCTCTGATTAAGAGGTTTGAAGTTACATTTTAATAGCTTAATCGGTGACAGGAATTTTTCTCGGCGATAGCGGCTTCGTCCAACAACCAGATTAAATTTTCGAGCGAGTACGAGGAGGATCTTTGGATACATTCACAGCGATTGCGTGCCTATTTGGCATTGCCGCGATTCTGAGTTTCATTAATGATCGCTATCTGCGTCTTCAGCACGACATTGGCCTGTTGTTGCTGGCCTGCCTGACCACCGCTGTCCTCCGCGTATTGGAAGTCTTTATCCCTTCCGGAGCCATCGGTTTGCTGCACCAACTCACCCAGTCATTCAATCTGAACGACACGCTTCTTAAAGGTGTACTCTGCTTCTTGCTTTTTCGAGGCAGTATGCGCGTCAGTTGGGTAGCACTGCACGAGCAACGCTGGCTGGTTCTTTGGTTGGCATTTGCCGGCACTGCGATGGCGTGTATTCTTACTGGCGGATTGGTCTATGCGGGGCTTTCTCTTTTCGGCGTGGCGACTACAATGGCCCAATCACTCTTATTCGGGGCGTTGATTGCGGCTACTGACCCTGTGGCAGCGCTGGCGATCCTGTCCAAAATCGGCCTCCCCAAAAATCTGGAGACAGTGGTGGATGGCGAATCCCTGTTAAATGATGGCGTTGCCGTGGTTTTTTTTACTATTTTCGCGGGTTCGGCAATCAGTGGCAGTGATGCCAGCCTGGCTGAGGCCGAATCGATATTTGTGCGGGAAGTTTTGGGTGGCGTGATGATGGGGGTGTTCGGTTGGCTGGCCATCCATTTCATGATGCTACGCTCGACGACCTTCTGTACGGGTCTGCTCGTCTCGCTGGGAGCCGTTGCGTCCATGTATGCAGCAGCCCAGCACCTTGATGTCTCCGGCCCTATTGCCACTGTGGTAGCAGGCTTACTTAGCGGCAACATTACCGGGCCGAGAATAAGCGAAAATACGCTCGCACCCTTACGTACATTCTGGTCGGGGCTGGATGAAGTATTGAACGCGTTGCTGTTTGTCTTTGTCGGTTTCCACGTTGTTTTAATCAATCCGCTTCAAGGTGTCGTGATGGGGGTTCCCGCGCTCGTTGCGATTGTCGCCGTGTTGCTTGCTCGCGCACTGACTGTGTCCAGTATCATCGGTGGACTCAATGCAACAGGCGTGATCCGTGCCGATTGCTTCGGCTTGACTCAGTTGCTGACCTGGGGCGGTCTTCGCGGCGGTTTGTCGCTGGCACTTGCGGTCTCGCTGCCTGATAGTTCCTGGAAGCCGCTGATCTTGAACATGACCTTCGCCGCCGTCATTTTCTCGGTCATTATCCAAGGCCTCACTATCCAGAAGATGTTCACCAAGGAGCGATTGGTCAGCTTATTGCGATGACATGCCCGTTGCCTTTCAAGATTCGCTTTTGTCCGGTGTTAATGGCCGACTATCGTAGGCCACAGTCGGCCATTTTCGCTCAGGTTAATCAATTATCGCTACGTTAGAAAAATCCTAAAGGATTAATGTCATAGCTGATAAGCATGTTTTTGGTTTGTTGATAATGATCCAGCATCATTTTATGATTTTCACGCCCCACACCTGATTTCTTATAGCCTCCAAAGGCGGCATGCGCCGGATAATGGTGATAGCAGTTTGTCCATACCCGACCCGCTTGAATCGCGCGTCCCATACGGTAGGCCCGATTCATGTCACGCGTCCAAAGACCGGCACCCAAACCAAACTGTGTGTCATTGGCAATCGCCAAGGCTTCAGCTTCATCTTTAAAAGTGGTTACCGATATAAAAGGGCCAAAAATTTCCTCCTGAAAGATACGCATTTTATTGCCCCCTTTCATGATCGTCGGTTCAATATAGTAGCCGTCAGAAAAGCCACTTCCTAAAGAGGCAATTTCACCGCCCATTAAAACTTCAGCCCCTTCATCCTTACCAATTTGTACATAATCCAGAATTTTGTCAAACTGTTGTTTGGAGGCTTGTGCGCCTACCATGGTTTCAGTATCCAAAGGATTGCCGCGTTTAATCTGCTTGGCGCGTGCGATGACTTTAGCGATAAATTCATCATAGATGGATTCCTGTACCAACAGACGTGACGGGCAGGTACACACTTCACCTTGATTAAAAAAGGCCAGTACCGCGCCTTCTACGCATTTGCTGACAAAGGCATCTTCTTGAGCCAGAATATCCTCAAAAAAGATGTTGGGGGATTTGCCGCCTAACTCAACCGTAGAAGGAATAATGTTTTCTGCGGCGCATTTTAAAATATGCGCACCGACAGGCGTTGACCCGGTAAAGGCTATTTTTGCAATCCGGGTGCTGGTGGCTAAGGCCTGCCCCGCTTCTGCGCCATAACCGTTGACAATATTTACAACACCTGCGGGCAGTAAATCGCCAATTAATTCCATCATTACCAAAATTGAGGCAGGCGTTTGTTCAGCGGGCTTCATCACCACGCAGTTACCCGCTGCCAAGGCCGGAGCCAGTTTCCAGCAAGCCATCAGTAAAGGAAAATTCCACGGAATAATTTGTCCAACCACACCGAGCGGCTCGTGAAAATGATAAGCCACGGTGTTTTCGTCAATTTCACCAATTGAGCCTTCTTGAGCGCGAATACAGCCTGCAAAATATCGAAAGTGATCGGCTGCCAGAGGAATATCTGCGGCTAACGTTTCCCGTACGGGTTTGCCATTATCCCAAGTTTCGGCAACTGCCAGCGTTTCAAGATTGGCTTCGATTCGGTCGGCAATTTTCAATAAGATGTTTGAGCGGGCGGTGACTGACGTTTTCCCCCACGCCTCTTTTGCCGCATGAGCCGCATCCAGTGCCAGCTCTATATCTTCAGTGGAGGAACGGGGAATGGCACAAAATACTTTACCGTTTACAGGACTTAAATTATCAAAGTATTGGCCTTTAACGGGATCAACCCAGTTACCACCAATAAAATTGCCATAACGGGATTTAAAGTGAACTTTACTGTTGGGTTGATTGGGATCGATGTAAAGCATTTCTTGCTCCTGACTTGCGTGATTGAAGATGACTTGTTTTTATAGCGTATTAACAGCATCAAATAATGACCTATTGCTTACAGATTATCATGCCCGTGCAATCTTGTTCTTATTGATTATCAATTTTTAAAAAAATAGCTAAGCGAGCGGCCGCAGTTTGCAAGGACTGCAATTTATGTTTTCAGGCCGTTATAGTCACCCCTTATTTTCAAGCTTTCTCATTTCAACCGGCGAGACTCTTCCTTTCGACGATATCTTGTCGTAAACCTCGTCGAAAGCTTGCTTACAAAACGGCAGTTGTTCCCGAATCTTGTCATAATCAGAATGGTCGAACATGGTTCTGAAATCTTCCCTGCTCAGGGTCGTTTTTGCATATAGCGCCTGGTAACCTTGATGATCCATAACGAATTTTTCGAGTAACGGCAAAGCAGAGGCATTATTAAAGTTTGCTTTGAGAGGTGTTCCATAGGCACCGATATCTACATACATTTCGTCTGTGGCGCCTTCTTTTTTACGAAACGGATGCACAAATCCAAGATGCCTGTCGTTGTCAAAAATCGCCATGGGTGAAAGCCATAACGGATATAGATTGAAATGGTCGTTGAAATAGTGGATGGATTGTTTCAGGTACTGAATTGGCACGAGCATGTCCTGAACCACATGATATTTTTCTCTGAGCTTTCGCGTAGTTTCAGTTTCCGTGTACTTCAGCAGCTCAATTCGGGGCGGCAGAGCCCAGCCCAATAAGCCGCGAAAAACAGGATGGTTGCCGGAAGGAATTATATCTTCCATTGTCCAAAAGTAACTTCGGGTGTGCCGATGATAATAATGTCTCAGCGGAATATACTCGATACCGGCCTGCCCTTTTTTCAAGTATGTCTCTACATGCTTGTAAAACCAGGGTTTGTACCATCGACCGAGGGCGTTAAAAGACCCGTCGGTGCCAATGCTATTGGTAAAATTACCTCGCATGATTACCGCGCTATCCCGACTATAAACCAATCCTTCAACAAAATCGTTTTCTCCGGTTAAGCGGGATGCCTCCTCGAAAACGTCAACGATATCATCAAGGCTATAGACAGGTTGGTAGTGAACCCGGATAAATTTTTTTGCCGGAATGATGTTCAGTTCGGCGGCGACCAGAAAACCCAAAGTACCATGGCTCCAAGGTATCAGGTAATATAAATCCGAATTTTCCAATGGACTGCAATGGACACATTGCCCGTCGGCAGTCACCAGATCAAATGATGCACAAATAAACTGGAATAATCCGTATTTGTGGCTGCTGGATTCTATCCCGAAGCCCATGATCAGTCCACCCACCGTCAAGTCATCAAGTTCCGGTAAAACGGTCAGCGTCCAGCCTTTGGCTATCAGATTGCGGGAAATCTGTCCCATGGTCGCCAAGGGCTCAACCTTGACGGTTCCGCGTTGTTCAGAAATCTCCAGTATGTCGAACATGCCGACATCGATTTTGTGATAAATGAGCTTGTATTTTGGTACTAATTCGCTCATGGTTTTCCAGCCGGATCTTGCAGTACAGAGCTTTTCAGTGGCTCCGTTCTTTTTCCATTCCTCAATTTGTCGAATCAGCTTTTGAACTCTTTGCTCATGTTTAACGGGAGCGCTCCTGAGGTTAAACACAATCAGGTTTCGGGTAGTTGTGTAAGCGCTATACAACGCCGAAACAGGCAGGAGAACGAGGGTGGCGAACAGGCCACGATAATGAGTCAGAATGTGTTCAAATAAAGGGTTGGTTTTTGACATTTATTGATCTCCTTAACTTTTATCAAAGCATTTAAGACAATAACCGGACAGATGAATATCATACCCGTCACACAGGTAAATGTTGGGTTGCTAACCTAAGTGACTAAAAAAGACCCAGCATAATGGGGTTAATGGCAACGTGAAGATCTGTTTGAAACTCGCAGGACTTCAACGCAGTGCCGTCTTTGCCAAAATGATCCAGTACAAGAAAAGTCGGCCGCCGCTAAAATTCAGATCACACAGTCTCATCGTTTTCAAACAGACTGCCAGCATTGCAGCGACTATTTGCTCTATATTCCTTGACTGGAGGCTTGCATGAAATTTCCATTCAGCAAGCCTTTTTGTAAATTATGTAGACAGTCATGCCCGCAAAGGGAGTCGGTGGAACAAAAACAGTAATTCGCGCCTAAGTTGTGATTGTCGAGCCTCACAATTACTTGCTTTCTGATAAATATTTAAGCATAAGCGCTGCGTCATGCACGGCTTCTGACAGGGTCGGACGTGCATGTATAGTTCTTGCCAGGTCTTCGCTGCTGGCCGAAAACTCCATTGCCAGCACGGCTTCAGCGATCAGTTCAGAGGCTTGGGTGCCGATGATGTGAACGCCGAGTATTTTGTCATTTTCTGAGTTAGCTATGATTTTAATCATGCCTTCAGTTTTGCCCATCGCCAGTGCACGAACGGTTGCAGTTAAAGGATAGATGCCGATTTTGACGGGTTCTCCGGTGGCCCGCAGTGCTTGTTCAGTTTGACCTACCCAAGCAATTTCAGGTTCGCTATAAACCACGCAAGGTAGGTTATCGTAGTTAACAGGGTTATGGATTCCGGCAATCAGTTCGGCAACAAATACACCTTCCTCTATGCCTTTATGTGCCAACATTGGCCCCAGTAAAGTCAGGTCACCAATGGCATAAACGCCTGGCAGGTTGGTGCGGCAATTATCGTCAACATAGACGTAGCCGTTGTCATCCAGTAATAAATCAGCTTCAGGTGCGGCCAAATCGCCGGTATTGGGTTTTCGACCACAGGCAACAATCAATTTATCGACACGCAGACTGTGAGTGCCGTCTTGGTCTTGATACTCTACGGTTACTTTTTTATTACCCTTTTTTGCAGAAATAACACGGGCACCCAAACGTAAATCAAGGCCTTGATGCTGGTAGATGCGATAAGCTTCGCCGGAAATTTGTTGATCAATTAAGGATAAAAAGTTTTCCTGCGCTTCCAGCAATATCGTTTCGGCTCCCAGCCTATGCCAAATGCTTGCCAATTCAAGGCCTACTACTCCCGCACCGATAATGGCCAGTTTTTTGGGCACTTCTTTAAGATTTAACGCCGCAATGGAATCAATAATAAATTCATTGTCTATCGGGGCGCAAGATAATGTGGCCGGGTTTGATCCTGTCGCCAGAATAATATGCGAGCCTTCAATCAGGGAATGCGCCTGTGTTTCAAGGTGGGTGATTTCTACTTGCCGGGTATTTAATAAGCGGGCTTTGGCATGAATGTGGTCTATTTTGTGATGCGCGAACACATCCGCCATTTTGTGACCAATGTCTTCAATGATTTTGTCTTTGCGCTGAATCATTAACGGCACATTTATCGAAATAGACTCGGCATGAATGCCGTGTTTGGCTATTTCATGGTTGAGTTGATAATAGATTTTTGCGGACTCCAGCAAGGTCATGGAGGCAACGCCTCCGGTATTGAGATGCGCTCCGCCCAATCGACCCTGGCTTTTTTTATTGCGCCAGTTATCGACGCAGGCGGTTTTTAAGCCCAGTTGCGCACAGCGAACAGCACTGGCAAAACCGGCAGGTCCCGCGCCGATGACGATGACATCGTAATGTGTTTGCTTGTTTGGCATAATATTAAATGTTAAGTAGAAGGTGAGCGGGAGCTTCCAGGCATTCTTTAATAGTCACTAAAAATTGTACTGCTTCTCGGCCATCCACCAGACGGTGATCGTAAGATAGCGCAAGATACATAATCGGCCTGATCACGATTTGGCCGTTTTCCACAACTGCACGTTCTTTGATTGCGTGCATACCTAAAATAGCACATTGCGGCGGATTTAGTATGGGCGTTGACAGCATTGAACCAAATACGCCGCCGTTGGTAATGGTAAAGGTGCCGCCTTTCAGGTCATCGTAGGTTAAGGTGCCGGCTCTGGCCTTGCCACCGAAATCGGCAATGCTTTTTTCTATACCGGCAAAATCGAGTTGATCGGCATCATGCAATACCGGCACAATCAGGCCGCGTGGCGTACTGACCGCAATACCCAGATCATAGTAACCATGATAAATGATATCGTTGCCATCTATGGAAGCATTAATGGCCGGGAAACGTTTTAAAGCTTCAATTGAGGCTTTAACAAAAAAAGACATAAAGCCCAGTTTGACGGCGTGTTTTTCTTCAAACCGGGTTTTGTATTGGTTACGAAGATCAATGACATTTTGCATATTGACTTCGTTAAAGGTTGTCAACATGGCGGCGTTTTGTTGCGCCTGCAATAAACGTTCGGCCACTTTTGCCCTTAAGCGGGTCATGGGGACGCGTTGTTCAGGGCGCAGACCTGAGGCAATCACCGTTGATTCAACGGTTTTTGCTATTTCGGTTTTTATTTCCGTTGCAGGGCCGGGAACTGGCGGTTTATTTTCTGTCTTTACCGGAGCCGATTTTGGTTTATTAAGATGTTCCAGTACATCCGCTTTAGTGAGCCTGCCACTTTTTCCTGTACCGGTTATTGCCGAAGGATTCAGGGTATTCTCATGGATTAGGCGACGAACTGAAGGACTTAAGGGAATATCGTCATCGTTGTGTTCGGGCGTTTTATGGGCAATTATTTTATGGTCGGCGGCAGGGCTTACCTGAGTCGCATCAGCTTCCAATAAGGCCAGTAACTCGCCGCCGGTAACGATAGTGCCATTTTCTTTGAGTATTTGACTCAGTATGCCGGACTCGGGTGCGGTAACTTCAAGTACCACTTTATCTGTTTCAAGATCAACCAGGTTTTCGTTTTTGTTAACGAAATCACCGGCTTGTTTGTGCCAGGTAATCAGTGTTGCGTCAGCAACAGATTCGGGTAGATTGGGAACTAGGACTTCGATGCTCATGTTATTTTCCTGAAGGGGTGCCGTATAAGGCTGATTGAACGACAGCTTTTTGTTGTTCTATATGAACGTGAAACTTGCCGACGGCCGGTGCTGCCGATGCTTCACGTCCGGCATAAGTGACGCTTATTTTAGCTGACACAGTATCGGTAAAGTGATGTTTGGATTGATACCAGGCACCTTGGTTTTTGGGTTCTTCCTGACACCAGATAAAATCTTTTAACAGCGGGTATTTTGCCAGTTCCAGTTTAAGTAATTTATCCGGAAAAGGATACAATTGTTCAAGACGAGCGATAGCAATATGCTGGAGATTATCCACTCGACGCGCCTCCAACAAGTCGTAATAGACTTTACCCGCACATAAAATAAAACGGGTGACTTTTTTGGGATTGATATCATCTTCTTCACCGATGACAGGCTGAAATTTTCCAGTGGTCAAATCTTCCAGTGTCGAGACTGCCAGTTTATGTCTCAGCAGGCTTTTAGGGCTCATAATAATAAGCGGTTTTCGATACGGACGTATTAATTGGCGGCGTAATAAATGAAATATTTGTGCGGGTGTCGTCGGGTTGCAAACCTGCATGTTATGTTCGGCACAAAGTTGTAAATAGCGCTCCAGTCGGGCTGATGAATGTTCCGGCCCCTGCCCTTCAAAGCCGTGGGGCAACAACATGACCAGTCCACACAAGCGTCCCCATTTGGTTTCACCGGAACTGATAAACTGATCAATAAGCACTTGCGCACCATTGGCAAAATCGCCAAATTGCGCTTCCCAGATAACCAGTGTATCAGGCATCGTGGTGCTGTAGCCGTATTCAAAACCTAAAACACCGGCTTCTGATAACAGGGAATCGAAAATTTGTGCGCTACCTTGATCCTTGTCCAGATGTTTAATCGGTGTGTAGGTTTTGTTATTTATTTGGCTGTGTAATACCGCATGGCGGTGAACAAAGGTTCCGCGCCCTACATCTTGACCGGTGAGACGGATATTATGTTTTTCCAACAGAAGGGTGGCGTAAGCCAGATTCTCAGCAAAGCCCCAATCCAAAGGCAGTGCGCCCGCCGCCATTTTTCGGCGGTTATCCATGACTTTGGCAACTCGGGGATGGAGTTCAAAACCCGCAGGCAGACGTTGCATTCTGTCATTACAAAAGCGTAGATGATCCATTGAAATGGCGGTTTTACAGAAAGTGTCCCAGCTTTTATGCAGGAATTTATTCCATTGGTTGGTGTAGGTATAGTTGGGGTTTTCTAATACGGGTCTTGATACAACCTGACCTGCATCCAGTAATTTTTGATACTCCTGTTCCATTTGTACCGATTGTTCGGCACTAACAACCCTCTCGTTAATCAATTTTTCAGCATAAATTTTCCGCGTAGTTTTGTGCTTGCGGATTTTTTTATACATCAGAGGTTGGGTCGTTGCCGGTTCGTCCGCTTCATTGTGGCCCAAACGACGATAGCAAACAAGATCGATAACGACATCTTTATTAAAGGTCATTCGATAATCGAGCGCGAGTTTTGTTACAAAGATAACGGCTTCCGGATCATCACCGTTGACATGAAAAACCGGTGCCTGGATCATGCTGGCAACGTCCGTGCAATTTAACGTGGAGCGGGCATCCATCGCATTACTGGTGGTAAAGCCGATTTGATTGTTGATGACAATATGGACGGTTCCGCCCGTGTAAAAAGCGCGGGTTTGCGACATGTTTAGCGTTTCCATGACGATACCTTGTCCTGAAAAAGCGGCATCTCCATGGATTAAAACCGGAATAACCGTATTTACACCGTCTTTTCCGGCTCTATCCTGGCGTGCTTTTACCGAACCTTCAACCACCGGATTGATAATCTCCAGATGCGAGGGATTAAAGGCCAGTGTTAAATGAACAGGGCCGCCAGGCGTTGCAATATCAGAGGAAAAACCCATGTGATATTTTACATCACCGGAACTAACGCCGGGCGATGGGGAAGATATACCTGCAAATTCATCGAATAAACTGGCCGGGCTTTTTCCCAAGATATTGACCAAGACATTTAAGCGACCTCGATGCGCCATGCCGATAACAATTTCTTTAACGCCCTTATCACCGGAACCCTGAATTAATTCATCAAGGATGGGAATGAGTGATTCCCCGCCTTCAAGAGAGAAGCGTTTTTGGCCGATAAAGCGATGGTGCAAATGACTTTCTATGCCTTCGGCCGCCGTTAACAGTTTTAATAGCCAGCGTTTTTTATCGGCATCCAGTATTAAATTGGTTTTAGAGCTTTCCATACGGCTAATCAACCAGCGTCTGGTTTGAGTATCCACAATGTGCATATACTCAGACCCGATACTGCCGCAGTAAATATCGGCCAAGTTGGCAATAATATTGCGTAAGGGCAAGCGGTCAATACCCCCAAAAAGCGCCCCGGTATCAAACAAGGTGTCCATATCCGGATCGGAAAGTCCGTAATAAGCGGGATCCATATCGTGCGGTGGCGGAGAGGTTTTTCCCAGCGGATTACTGTTGGCAATTTGATGCCCGCGAACCCGGTAATGGTTAATAAGTCGGGAAACAGCCGCCTGTTTTTTTACGCTTTCTTCAGTAAAACCTTGTAACTGAGCCAGTCTTCCTTGAGATTTAACAGCGAGTTGTGCAAAGCGCTCCACAACGGGGCTGTGAGGCGTCTCATAAGCGCTCCCCTGGTGAAGAATCTTGAATTCTTTTTGCCAGCTAGGCTCAACAGATTCAGGGTCTTCCAAAAACCGTTCATATAAGTTTTCAATAAAACCGGCATTACTGCCTTGGAAGGAAGAAGAATCTTGAAAAAGTTTTAGCAGGTTACTCATTAGGGATATCCGGTTTATTCTGCAAGAAGATGGTCTTTATATTAAGTCTTGACGTGTTGGATTGCCAAGGTTTACTAATGAAATTATTCGCTGTTTTACACAAGCGCCTTAATTTGTATTGAAAATAATGCTATATAACGTTTATTAATGCAATTACAAAAATAAAGATAGTGTATTTAAGAGTCTTTCCTGATTAACAAAAGCTCTCTGTCAGCGCCGCTATACCGGCTGGCATACCAAACTGTCGGACTAGTTGTTACTTTTTTAAAATCAGCTAACCTTTTATATTTAAAGGTAAAACAGGCAATGTCGTTAAGTTAAGCCGTTCGCTGAGTGGAGTCGAAGCGTTTTTGCTGGCTTCGGCTCCGCTCAGCCAACGAGGCTCCGTTCAGGCAACGGTTTATCTTGCCAAGAGTCGCTTAACTTAACGGCATTGGTAAGACTGTCATTGATTTGGCAACACAAAAAAGCCCCATTGCGGGACTTTTTTGTTTTTACCGAATAAAAAAGCTTTAGGTATGGCTGGTGCCTGAAGCTATTCTTTGCTCTCTTTTTTCGCTGGACTTTTCGATTTTTGAAAAAACCCGAAGTATATCCGTAGCGGATATTATGCCGACCAATTTGTTATCTTTGTCGACTACCGGCAAAGCGCCTACTTTATGTTCGGCCATAACTGCGGCGGCTTCCGATACATAAGTGTCCGGATTTACAGTTAATACGCCCCGGCGCATAATGTGCTGTACTTTTTGTGGAACAACATGCAGCTCTACCGTACTTTTGTCGCTGGCCGGTTCAATGGCGTTAGAGTTGTTTTTTGGCCCCAAGGCTTTGTACAAATCCCTATCAGAAACAATGGCGATAACTTTGCCTTTTTCAACGACTGGTATGTGACGAACTTTTTCGTAATGGATTAAAAAAAAGACCCGGTCAATCAAGTCGTGTTGCTCGACGGTAAATACTTTTGATTTCATTAGATCTTCAACACGCATAATTTATTCTCCTGATTGTAGTAAACCTTATAAGAATAAGGAAATAATCTTATTTTTACAAGTGATTAAACATGTTGTGTTATAAAATGTAGTTTCATACCTAAATGTTTAGTGATAAAACTTAACGGTTTTATTTTTTTGTGGCTACTTAACTACTTGTTATTTTAGTCAATACTTGTTGTAGCGACACAATTGGAGTCATTTTATGCGCATCATCCTGTTAGGAAGTCCCGGTTCCGGTAAAGGTACTCAGGCCAAGTTTATTACCGAAAAATATGCTATTCCACAAATCTCAACCGGTGATATGCTGCGTGCAGCAGTTCGTGATGGTACGCCGATGGGCGTTGAAGCTAAAAAAGTGATGGATGCAGGCGCTCTGGTTTCTGATGATATTATTTTGGGTTTGATTAAAGAACGCATTGCCCAGACTGATTGCGCCAACGGCTTTTTGTTGGACGGCTTTCCCCGAACCATTGCCCAAGCTCAAGGTCTTGAGGCAATGGGTGTTAAAATTGATCACGTTATAGAAATTAATGTCGCCGATGAAGCTATCGTAGAGCGCATTGCCGGCAGAAGAGTACATTCCCCATCAGGACGGACTTATCATGTTGAGTATCATCCACCTCAGGTTGAAGGTGTTGATGACGTTACCAGAGAAGCGCTTATTCAGCGGGATGACGATAAAGAAGAGACGGTACGTAAACGACTTTGTGTTTATCACGAACAAACCAAACCATTAGTGGGTTATTATTCAGCAGCAGAGCAACCGGCAAAATTTAATTCAATGTCAGGTGTCGGTACGGTGGAAGAAATCACCAGCAAAGTTTTTGCTATTCTGGGCTGAGTGTGCCTGTGATAAGGTAATTCGCAAAAAATATCCACGGTACAAGTTGCCACCGATTCTCAGAGACGACTAGAGAGTTAATCTCTGAATCTGCGGGGTTTATTGATTGCGAATTGCCTAAATTAATTAATTATTGTGGCTGTTTCAGCTTTAACAAAAGGGTTTTAATAAATGAGTAAAGTTTATAATGTTGCAGTTGTGGGTGCGACGGGTGCAGTGGGCGAAGCCATGCTGTCTATTTTGGAAGAACGCCAGTTTCCGGTAGGCGAAGTTTATGCTTTGGCGAGCAGCAATTCAGCAGGCAAACGCATTCCTTTTAAGGGGGGATCGTTAAAAGTAGAAGATTTGGCAACTTTCGATTTTTCTAAAGCGCAGATTGGTTTATTTTCTCCAGGTGCGGCTATTTCAGAAATATATGCACCCAAAGCCGCAGCTGCCGGTTGTATAGTGATCGATAATACCTCGCAGTTTCGCTATGACGACGACATTCCTTTGGTAGTGCCGGAAGTTAATCCGGAAAGAATAGCGGATTATAAAAATCGCGGTATCATCGCCAATCCTAATTGTTCAACCATTCAATTATTGGTGGCGTTAAAACCTATTTATGATGCGGTAGGTATCACCCGTATTAATGTATGTACTTATCAGGCGGTATCCGGAACGGGTAAAGAAGCCATCGAGGAATTGGGCAAACAAACACTTAATCTTCTTAACTTACAACCCATTAAACCCAGTGTTTATCCCAAGCAAATTGCCTTCAACGTGTTGCCGCAAATTGACGTGTTTATGGATAATGGTTATACCAAAGAAGAAATGAAGATGGTTTGGGAAACCCAAAAAATATTGGGCGATGCCAGCGTTTTGGTCAATGCAACAGCGGTACGGGTTCCGGTATTTTACGGTCATTCTGAAGCCGTACATATTGAAACACGATCAAAAATTACTGCCGAAGTGGTTAGAGCTTTATTGGAAAAAGCGCCCGGTGTAACGGTTATGGATGAGCGTAAAAATGGCGGTTACCCAACAGCAGTCACTGAATCATCGGGTCATGATGACGTGTTTGTTGGACGCATAAGAGAGGATATATCGCACCCCCAAGGTATTGATTTGTGGGTTGTCGGTGATAATGTTCGAAAAGGTGCAGCATTAAACAGCGTACAAATTGCTGAGGTGCTGATAAAAAATTATATCTAGGCTACATAAACTTATGTTTGATAATTTAAATATGAGGATGTGGTCATTAGATTAAAGGTTGGCAGTGTGCATAATTTAACTAAAACGTTAGCATTGATATCGTTACTGGCTCCGGCCAGTGGATATTCGTTAGGCATTGGCGATATTAAATTGCACTCGGCCCTTAATCAGAATCTGGATGCTGAAATTTCATTAGTGACATCCACGGGTGATAAGGTATCTGACATCAAAGTAAATCTGGCACCGCCAGACAAGTTTGATGAAGCAGGCGTCCCGTGGACTTCATTTCTGTCAAAGATAAAATTTGAAACGACAACCAGTGCTAATGGTTCAGTCATTATTAAACTCAGTTCAAAAGAAGCGGTAACAGAACCTTTTCTGAATTTTTTGCTGCAAGTGATCTGGCCAAAAGGTATTTTATATCGGGAGTTTACCGTGCTGCTGGATCCACCAGCAGCTTATATCCCCTCCTTGTCAAACGCTGAAAATTACACGCCTGAACCACCAACTATCCCGACGCATGAATTCTTGCCAACACCTAAAACAAGGGTTGAAAGGCGACTAAGTGAAGCCGGTGAATATGGCCCCACCACTAAAAACGATACGCTTTGGAAAATTGCTGAACAGGCGGGTAAACAGTCTGGGGTCTCAGTAGAACAAATGATGATAGCCCTGTATGAAGAAAATCCTCAGGCATTTTACCGAGGCAATGTTAATGGATTGTTGTCTGGAAAAATCCTGAAGATTCCGGAAAGTGCAATAGCTTTAAAGCTTTCACGAGAACAAGCGTTGGCTGAATTCAATCGACACACAAAAGCCTGGAAAAACCAGGCAGAACCGGCACCGGTTACTACAGAATCCATTAAAAAAGAAAGCCCCGACAAGCAGTTAACCTTAGTTGCCCCTACCCAAGCAGATGTCGCTGAAAATGAACCGATAGCGCCGGAAAACGAGCAGACAAACGCTCATGCAACGGAGTCTAAAGCCATTGATAAAGAGACTGCCAGTGCGACCTCTCCAGTCAATGACGCACTACAGGATAAAGTAGCTACGCTTGAAAAGCAGCTGGCTCTCATGCAGCAAATACTGGTCTTAAAAGACCAGCAACTCGCGGCATTACAAAATCAGTACCCGTCAAAACCGGTTGTGCAAACTGAACCGGTTCAACCAACGCCGAATCAAGCCGTGGTTATCAATCCTGTTACGCTACAACCCGCACCGCCTGTTGCCCAACCCGTTATTCAAGCACAACCAAAGGACACGACTTCCGGCACACACTATTATTTGTGGAGCGGTGTTGGCGCGACACTATTAGCATTGCTGGGCTGGTTTTGGTGGCGAAAACGAACGAATAATCAGCAGTTTTTCACTTCGTTAATCGGGAGTAACACGCCTGAATCTACTGATTTTTTCTCTGCTTCCAGTGAAAAAGAGAGCGCTAAAGTGCCCGATGCAACTGATAAAAACTCACTATTGAGTACGTTTACAATCGGCGACCTGGATACCTTTGATACAGGCCAGAGTGAAACTGATCTGGTTGCCGAGGCTGATCTTTATTTGGCTTATGGTCGTTATCAAGAAGCGGAAGAATTGCTGCGTGAAGTTCTTAAAGATCAACCTAATCGTGATGATTGTAAATTGAAATTGCTAAATATTTTTTATTTAAGCAAAAATAAAACCGCTTTTGAAATCTATGCCAACGAGTTAGCCAAAGCAGGTAAAAATGATGACCTTGAATTTTGGTCAAAAGTGAGTGAAATGGGTCGTGAAATCGCCAAGGATTCAACCTTGTTTTTTTCTGAAGTCGACGCATTTTCTCCAAAAGAAACGCTATCCGTTGAAAAAAAGCCGGAAAAGCTGGTTGAGTTCGACACGATTAAAAAAGATCCAGTAGCCGATAGCAAGCCTTCCTCTTTTGGAGAATCATTGACTCATGAGGTTATTAAAGAAAGTCCTCAAACAACGGATAGTTTGTTGGATTTTGATTTGGTTCCCGCTGAAGATAACGCTATTAACGAACAGAAAAATAACGGCAGTATTGACTTTGAGTTAAGCGCCCCGGCACCCAAAATTGAAACATCAAGTGAGACTTTAGGCGACGTTGTTTTTAAAACGCCAGAGTTAGCGATTAAAAACGAATTTGAATCACTTGAGTTTGAATCAAATGAAACCCAAGCAATAAAAACCGATGACATTGATAACGCTGCTGCAAAAGGCGCCGTTGAAAAACCCCTGTTTATTGATAATCAGACTGATGAATCATCAGGTTTAAATAACATTTTTTCCAATGACTCACTTGATAGAGATTTTTATTTGGACAAGCCCGCGTCAGATTTACAGGGAAAAGAAATTGACGGGACACTTGATGTTTTTGATTTAACGGACAGGGACGAGATGGAAACCAAGCTGGATTTGATAAAAGCCTATATTGATATGAGTGATGTGGAAACGGCTAAAAAGTTGGCTTGTGAAGTACTTGAAAAAGGCTCGGCTGAGCAACAAAAAGTCGCTCAAGCACTCGTAGATGAATTGAAATAAAATTTGTAACTACCCAGCATTTTCGGGCTTTGATCATAGAACACGGATGCCACTGATTGGACGGGTTTCAACGGATTTTTATTTTTAGCCACAAAAAGCCTTACGTTTTATCAGCATAATTTTTATGATAAAAAACATCTTTAGGCGATATCCAAGAATGAATATACC
>Ga0208613_1000280_pt1 | contig 17714 bp, 10 predicted proteins | sample CryBogmetaGMA6M_FD_184543 | JGI IMG/M metagenome (GOLD analysis project Ga0208613, IMG submission 184543) | Freshwater microbial communities from Crystal Bog, Wisconsin, USA - MA6M (SPAdes) | ecosystem: Environmental > Aquatic > Freshwater > Lake | place: Crystal Bog, Wisconsin, USA | collected... | reverse complement strand
CTCGCTCAAGTTCAGTTCTGTTTGACGCATGACTACTCCAAGGTATGCTGGTAAGCGGCTTACGGAGTATATTAATGTTTCGTTATTTACGTGTCAATGTACTAGTGATTTTTCCAGTCGAAGAAACCTGATGCGTAAGGAACGACTTATGTGCGGCACTTGATACGGTTTATTGAGAATCGGCAACTCATAAGCACTTCAACAAACCCAAAGTATTCAATTGGCGAAACGTTAAAGACAACGCCAGTCTTTCTTGGAGTAAGGCTATGAAAATCATTTCAAACAGCAGCAGGGGACAATGCCATTGGGCGAAAGGTATTTTGATCGTAACAACGACCTTGTTGTCCATGAGTTCCCCGATACAGGCGCAACTCGAACATCGAGTCAGCCCCCCCAAAGTGGAATGGAGAAATTAACAGGTTCCATGAGCATGACTGGGATCTCTGGTAGGGCGGTCATTAGGCGCACGCCCGTCACCGAGGGCGCATGGGTTGGTGGCGGGTCCTGGGGGCCAGTTGGTACTTTTATCCCACGCCGGTTTATCCCTACCCCAATCGAGCCGCCCCCCGCCGTTTTGTTAGCGCCACCTGTCGGCACGGCACCACCACCGACTCAATACTGGTATTACTGCGAAGCATCACGCAACTACTACCCTTTCATAACGTTTTGGTGCCAGCGCAGGTTGGAAATTTTGGTGAATAAATCCGCGTTTCACTAGCAGTGCATGTATTCCAGAGGAAATATGGTGCCGACTTACGCTTATGCCATTAGCCGGTAACCATCCCATCAACCACCTCGATAGTCTTGTCACACCGGCCAGCCAGTGCGGCGTTGTGGGTCACAAACAGCACGGTCGTGCCATGTTCACGGTTAAAGCGGCGCAGCAGTTCAAACACCGTATCGGCGCTTTTGGTATCCAGATTGCCCGTAGGCTCGTCGGCCAGTAACAGCGCTGGGTTCATGGCCAGCGCTCGGGCAACGGCCACGCGCTGCTGCTGGCCGCCACTCATGTTGCCGGCGAGATTGTTTTGCCAGGTCGTCAAACCAACGCTTTCGATCAGGGCAGCTGCGCGTTCCCGCATCGCCTGATTTGGAAATTCTGCTGCACCCAGCATCGGAATCATCACATTCTCCAGAGCGGTAAAGGCCGTTATCAAGTGGTGGTACTGAAACACAAAGCCGATATTGTGTCCGCGAAGCCGCGTGAGCGCATGGTCATCCAGCCGGGTGGTTTCTTCACCACACACTTGCAAGGCGCCCGCCGTGGGCCGGTCCAGCAGCCCCACGATATTGAGCAGCGTACTTTTGCCGGAACCCGACGGCCCCATCACGGCGCAAAACTCGCCCTTGTGGAGCGTCAGATCAATGCCTTGCAGTACCTCCGTCTCAATTGGCAAGCCGACGTTGAAGGATTTTCGCACCCCAGTCAATTGCACCACCACCTCAGGCGCGGCCACGGTTGCGTTATTGGCAAACACTGGCAACGGTGACTCAACCACGAATCGCCACCACGGGGTCGAGACGCGCAGCGCGTAGCTCTGGGGCAAAGGCAGATGCCAAGCCGGTCAGCGTCGCCAGGATCAGCGCGGCGATGAACATCAAAGGGTCAAACACCAGTGGGAAGAGCGGTGTGCCGTCTGCATTGCGTGCCAAGCCTTGCCACAACCACAAGCCCAATGCGCCGATGGCACATCCAGCGACTGAACCACCCAGCCCGAGCAACCCGCCTTGCAGCAAGAACACACGCAAGATCTGTCCCTGTGAAATTCCCATTGCACGCAATATACCGATCTCACGCGACTTTTGCACCACCGAGACCACCAGCACGCTGGCGATGCCAAACGCAACGGAGAGACCGACAAAAAAACGAATCGACGTATTGGCCGTGGTCTGTGCGCTGACCGCCGCGAAGAACTGGGCACTGGTCTTGATCCAACTGTCCGCCTCTACACCAGTGGTCGCTCCAATTTGTTGCGATATTTTTTCTGCTGCATAGATGTCATGCACGGTCACTTCAAGGCTGGTCACGCCACCGGGCAAGCCAAGTAGACTTTGTGCGGTGTGCAGCGTCGTGTAGGTGTTACGTTGGTTGGGGCCCTTGTTGCCAAGGTCAAATATACCCGCGATGGTCAAGGTCACGGCAGCCCCATTGGCGGCGGTTACCCGCAGCTTATCTCCGACGTCAACCCCCAAGTCACTGGCCAAGTCGGTGCCAATCAGAATGTCGGTGGCGGTGATGCGAGCGTTGCCACGCAGCAACTTGTCGCCCAGATCGACGATGCGGTAATACTGTTCTGGTTCGACACCGAAAATCGTGACTGCACGGCTTGCGCTCCCCCGCACAATCAGCACCGACCCACTGGCCACCGGCGACACCACCAGAACTTCGGGCATCGAGCGCACCTGAGTGGCAACGGACTGCCACTGGTCAATACCTTTGAGCCGCTGCAGCGGCGGCTGAATAATGGCACCTTCCAAGTCACCACGCTCCGTATCAGCACTGCCACGCAGGGGGCGAGTCACATCCTGTGGCGGGAGTAACTGGATATGAGACTGAGCGGACAAAACACGGCGGATGAAGTTGGACTGCAAACCGGCCAGCAGTGCCGACATGAAAACGATCACGCCAACGCCAATCGCTACGCCGGAGACGATGAACAGGGTCTGCATTCGCCCCTCACGTAAAAATCGGATAGCAACGATCCACTCAAACGGCAGCCAGGTGGTAAACATGCTGTTCGCTTTCAGTCCGTCGAAGCTGTCGCCCGCACCCGTGCCCCTGCCGTGATGCCCGCCGATGCGGGTATCACCAGATCGCCTGCACTCAAACCATCCACCACTTCGGCAAAACCTGCGCTGCGCAATCCGAGTCGAACCGGGTGCCGTCTGGCCCGGCCATCCTGCAGGCGTAAAACCCAGGGCGCAGCGCTGTCAGCGTCGTGGAGGGCATTGCTGGAAATCACGACGGCGTTGGGCTGTCGCGCGACCTCAATATCCACCGAGACAGTCATATCCTGCTTGAGAAATTTGGGTGGTGCGGGCACATCCAGCTTGACCTTCACCGCACCCGTCTGCGCGTTTACTCCCGGGTTGATGTAGACCAGTTCGGCCGGAAATCGTTGCTTTGGATACGCATCTGCGGAAACCAGGGCCTTTTGTCCAAGGGACAGCAGACGAAGATTCTTCTCATCGATTTCCACCACCATCTGCGTGCTGCCATCAGGCGATAGCATCATCAGCACCTTGCCTGGCTGCACCACATCGCCGACTTCGACACTGCGACCAATCAAGGTGCCGTCCACCGGCGCACTGATCACAGCGTAGCGAGTGCGGGCATGTGCAGCCTCAACGTTGGCCTGCGCTTGAACAACCGCAGTTTCTGCCAGAGCATAGTCACTGCCAGTAGGACGAACGGTTTCGACTTGTTTCTGGCTTGAGCGCAGTTGGGCATCTGCCAGTTCAACTGCCTTTCGCGAGTCTTCCAACGCCGCAGCCCCAATAAAATTTTTATCGAATAGTTCCTGATTGCGGTGTAGGGCTGATTGCGCGTTGTCCAGGTTGACCATGGCCTGGCGCTGCGCTTGCTCTGCTACCGGCGCCTGCACTTCACGCAATTGTCGCAAGTGGGCTTGCGCCTGAAGCACGGCTGCGTGAGCTTGACGTTCGGCGGCTTGCAACTCGGCAGACTCCAATTCAATCAGGGTTGCGCCCGCCTGCACACTTTGGCCTTCTGAAACTGGTATGCGAACCACTGTACCCGTCATCTGTGCACCAATGTCAACCCGGTGTGGCGTCTCGACATGTCCACTGGCTACCACGGATTGAACAAAATCACGCTTTAAAACAGTCTGCGTGACGACCATAGGCCCGAGCCACCAGCGCACGGCCAATGAAGTGAGCACCACAACCATAAGCAGTACAAATAGAAGCTTCCAGCGGTACTGGCGTATGAATGTTGAGATAACCATTGCAAATGCTTTGGGTGCGTATTGATCCAATTTGATGAATTGCAAGCCATGTTGAATTAAGACGCGATGTATAACAATCAAGAACAAACCGATTTAGATCGGCGGTAGTTGTCAGTCACCCTGCATCAATTTTCCGGTCGAACATATTCTGAATGTCAAACGCATTGACTCTGTCGTTTGATTGGCCCAAAACTCGTTGCTCTTTGGTATGTTTTTGTATGGCAAAAGCAAGCTTTAATTTTGACTTTGGGTCTACAAAATTGCTTGCGAATTCTCAACGGAATCGATGTCCTTGCGAAGGTCGCTTGAGGGCAATGCTTAACGAGCTTGTAACCGCCATTGGATTCTCGACTTCCAATGGTTTTATTCGCCTGAATAATGTTTATAAAAATTGCCAATTACCGATCACTCTTTACCATCGCTTCATTGAATTGGTACAAAGGGGCACATTTCCAAGTTCAAGATAGATGGCAAGAACCTAATCAGTGAGTGAATCCATGAAAAAACTACTTCTTTTGTCTGCGTCTCTGGCGGTGTCAGGTCTTTGCCTGGCGCAGGAGATGGCGCGCGTGATGTCGGCCAGCCCGGTCATTCAGCAAGTCAGCGTGCCGCGCAAAGTGTGTTCCAGCGAACAGGTGGCGGTTCAGCAGCCCAAATCCGGTGCCGGAGCTCTCATGGGTGCCATAGCAGGTGGCGCCATGGGTAATGCGGTGGGTGGCGGCAATGGCAAGGCTGCAGCGACCGTGCTGGGTATCTTCGGCGGGGCAGTGGTCGGTGACCGGATTGAGGGAGCACCCGAGGCGCAGCTTCAAAATATTCAGCACTGTTCGATGCAAAACTTTGTTGAGAACCGCACTGTCGCGTACAACGTGGCGTATGAATATGCGGGCAAGCACTATTCAGTGCAAATGCCGTTCGACCCGGGTCCATCCATCCAGGTGCAAATCACGCCTGTGATATCAGGTCCGCAAACGGCATCCCCTGTCAACGCTCAGGGTTACCCGCCACAGGTTTATTCCCAACCGCCTGTAGTTGAATACCGGCAGGGATATCGCAGGTACTAAATTTCAACGAAATATCGGCTTTTCATCTTTAAAGCAGTCTCCATAGTGCAATTTATTCACAACATGAAATACAAACTTCAAGCCCGAAATCGCCCGACAAAAACCGCGGCGATCTTGTTTTCGGTAGGGCTTGCATGCTTGGCAGCTTGCGAAATCAGCAGCGCCCAAACGATCTCCAGTACGACAACCGTGGCCCGAATCCCTGGCGCACTGCCAGACATGACGAGCATCGCTGAAAGTCTTTCGCCAACGGTCGTGAACATCAGTGTGCGTGGGACGCGCAAAGTATCGACCGCCGCTGAAACATCGGGAGACAAAGGCAACGACGCGCAGAGCTCGCCAGAAGAAAATGCAATGAACGATTTTCTGCGTGAATTCCAACAGCGTTTTGGCGGTCTGCCGCCCTTGATTCAAATGCCCGTGAGGGGAGAAGGCTCTGGTTTTGTTGTTCGCGCTGATGGGATCGTCCTGACCAACGCACACGTTGTCAGTGATGCTGAGGAAGTCGTTGTTAAATTTACGGATCGGCGTGAGTTCATCGCCAAGGTGTTGGGGTCAGATAAGTTGACGGATATTGCGGTCCTCAAGATAGAGGCCAGCAATCTTCAGGTGGCTGCGCTCGCACCCACGTCACCGCTTCGCGTCGGTGAATGGGTTCTTGCCATCGGATCGCCGTTTGGCTTCGAAAGCACCGTAACCGCAGGGGTCATCAGCGCCACCCGACGCTCACTCCCCGGTGATGGATCCGTCCCGTTTATTCAGACTGATGCCGCCATCAATCCAGGGAATTCAGGAGGTCCGCTGATCAATATGCGGGGCGAGGTCGTTGGCATCAATTCTCAAATCTATACCCGTACCGGGGGCTACCAAGGTTTGTCGTTTGCCATCCCGATTGATGTGGCGCTGCGTATCGAGCAGCAAATTCTGAGTTCGGGTCAGGTTCATCACGCCAGGCTTGGCGTGGAAGCGCAGGATGTCGACCAGACCTTGGCGGAGTCGTTCAAGCTCGCCAAGCCGACAGGCGCCTTGGTCGTCAACATCGAAAAAGACAGTGCGGCCCAACGCGCGGGCCTGCTGAGTGGCGACATTGTGCTGACATTTAATGGGCATCATCTCGAATTTGCGGGTGATTTATCTGCAAGCGTGAGTCAGGCTCAGCCGGGGGAGAAAATCGACCTTGAAGTATGGCGTTTGGGAGCGCTGAAGACTTTGCATGCGCAACTGATGGATGCCAAATCACCGGCACCAGCAACTTTCGACGTTGAAATCTCGCTGCCATCGGGCCGCTTTGGTCTGGCGCTCCGTCCTGCGAAACCCGAAGAGTTACATGGTTCCGGCGTTGTTTCGGCCTTGCTCATTGAGCGTGTCAGTGGGCCCTCCGAGCGGGCGGGGATATTGCCTGGCGACTTGTTGCTGGCCATCGATGGATTGCCCGTGGCGACCGTGGCACAAGTGAATGTTGTCGCGGCTCGGTCAATCAAGTCGGCAGCGCTGCTTGTGCAACGGGCAGGAATGAAAATTTATGTTCCGATGCGATTGCTATAAGACGCGTGTAGTCGGCCCGCAGCGGTAACACCACACGCGACTTCGCCAAAACATCAACGGGCATTCGTCGCACCAATCGGTGCACGAGGAAGCACCTACTCTGAAAACATATGAAAAAATTGATTTGTTTGCTACTTGTTTGGGGCCCGCTCATGGGGCAGGCGCAATTGGCTGAGAAAGACGCAGTGATGCAAGGCGTAAAAACAACCGGCAGCAGCCATATGACTCCATCTCTCGCCAAGCCCATCGTGATGTACGACCTCAGTTTGGATCAGCTTCATGATCGACTGGTATTGACTCCGCAGCAACAAGATTTTTGGATCGCTTACGAAAACAAGGTGACTGCCTACACAACTGCGTATTACCGACAAAGACCGGTGCTGCCATCGTCCGATGTTGTCGCCCCGCTTCAAGTCAGCAGACTGGTTGATAATTTGCAGAACCGACTGGCCGCATTGGAAGATGTTGAGTCTTCGGCAAAAATACTTTACGCGAATCTGATGCCTGAGCAGCAAATCATCGCTAATCAAATGTTGCTACTGACGATTCCAACATTCTCACCATCCAACCTGCCTGCTGAAGATACGCACCGCAAAGACTCGAAGGCAGAAGTAAACAAACGTTCACGCCGTGGTGGTGCTGGAACTGGCATGGGCGGACCGATGTTGGGGAACTGATTCGAGTCGAATTTTTGTAAATTAACTCAGTCTCAAAGGGATGGCTGTCTGTCTTTTGTTAAATTGTTTTTAATGCTCTCAAAAATCAATTGATACGGCAAACCCGTACTATTAACCCGGTAATTTTAATGACTCCGCTCCCCGATAGCTCAACTGGTTCACTCATCTTAAGCAAGGGCGCGTGGGCGCGACTTTCGCAGCTTGGACGTGCTTGGCCTTGGCTGCTAGCAACCTTGCTGGTGGCGGGTGGCGGCGGGTTCTGGTTGTGGAAAGCGCAAGCGAATGATCCAACCAAAGTAACGTCGACCCCGACGACCAACACACCAACAGCTGGAGGACGGCGTTTCGGAGGCGGTAACAATGCGCAACCGGTGTCCATCGAGTTGGTTCGGCGGCAAGACATTCGGGCCACGGTCAGCGCTATCGGCAACATTACAGCATCCAACACGGCAACCGTGCACGCGCAGGTGAGTGGTGTTTTGCAGAGTCTCAATTTCACGGAAGGCCAGCAGGTCCGGGCTGGTCAGTTGATCGCACAAATTGATCCGCGCGCTTTTCAGGCCAATGTGAACCAGGCGGAGGGGAGCCTGGCGCGAGACCAAGCGCAGTTGGACAACGCCAAAATTGACCTTGCCCGCTACCGCGACTTGCTCGCTCAAGATGCGATTCCCAGGCAGCAGCTCGACACCCAAGCGGCACTGGTGCGCCAGCTTGAAGGTACCCTTAAGCTGGATCAGGCGGCCGTGGAAACGGCCCGACTGCAACTGTCCTACGCTCACGTCACGGCCCCCATTTCTGGGCGCGTTGGCCTCAAGCAAGTCGATTTGGGCAACGTGGTGCAGCCAGGGGATGCGAACAGCCTAGTGTCGATCACGCAAACCCGTCCCATTGCACTGATATTTGCCGTCCCTGCGGCTAATTTACTCGGCATCACCGCTGGGTTGAAGGGCAAACAGCCCATGATGGTTCAAGCTTGGGATCGCTTTGGCAAAAAGCAACTGGCTGAGGGCAAAGTTGCATCGATCGACAACGCAATCGACCCCACCACAGACACCATCAAGATCAAGGCCTTGTTTGCCAATACGGACGACACCTTGTTTCCTAACCAATCGGTCAGCGTCTCCCTGCAACTGGCCACTTTGAGCCAGGTGTTAGCCGTGCCGCAAGCCGCCGTTCTGCGTGGTGCGCAGGGTTTCTATGTGTATGTGGTCAACCCGGATAACTCGGTCAGCACCAGGGTGGTCACGCCTGGCACCGTCGATGGCGGCTGGATGGCCGTGGACGGACCGCTACAAAGCGGCGACAAGGTGGTGATTGACGGCACCGACCGCCTGCGCGAGGGCGCCAAAGTGGAAGTGATTGACGCAAGCACCGCCGCCAGGGGGGTTGCCAAAGCTGGCAAACGAGGTGTTGACCGCGCTTCTGCGCCCGCTGGTTCGGCCAGCGCAATCGCGGCCGATGTCGGCGCAAGCGCGGGCAGCCGTGTCACGGCGACTCCACCCGCGACGCCGGATGCCGCTGTCAACAAGCCCGAGCGAGGCCGCTGGATGGAGGGCCTCAGCCCTGAGCAGGTTGAAAAAGTCAAAGCCATGAACCCGGATGACCGCCGTGCCTGGATTCGTCAGCAGCGACAGCTTTCTGGCGATTCCGCAAGCCGCTGAGCCGCGTTCCATGAACCCCTCACGCCTCTTTATTGAACGTCCGGTTGCCACCTCATTGCTGATGCTGGCCATCTTGCTGGCGGGCCTGCTGGCTTACCGGCTGATGCCCTTGTCGGCGTTGCCGGAGGTGGACTACCCCACCATCGAAGTCACCACGCTTTACCCAGGCGCCAGCCCGGACGTGATGTCCACCACCGTGACCGCGCCACTGGAGCGCCAGTTTGGCCAGATGCCGGGGCTGAACCAGATGACCTCCACCAGCTCGGGTGGGGCCTCCATGATCACGTTGCGCTTCTCCTTGGGTCTATCCCTGGATGTGGCCGAGCAGGAAGTGCAGGCCGCCATCAACGCCGGGGCCAACTTGTTGCCCAGCGACTTGCCCATGCCCCCGATCTACAGCAAGGTCAACCCGGCCGATGCGCCGGTGCTGACGATTGCCATCACCTCGCCCTCGATGCCGGTCATCAAGCTGCATGATCTGACCGAGAACCGGTTGGCGCCCAAGCTCTCGCAGGTGGATGGCATCGGGCTGGTGAGCATTGCCGGTGGTCGGCGTCCGGCCGTGCGCATTCAGGGTGACCCGCAAAAATTGGCATCACTGGGCCTCTCGCTCGATGACGTGCGCACGGCGATAGCTAGCGCCAATGTGAACCAGGCCAAGGGCAGCTTTGACGGCGCACAGCGTGCAAGCACCATTGATGCCAATGACCAACTCAAGTCGGCCGCCGAGTACCAGAACCTCATCATTGCCTGGAAGAATGGCAAGCCACTGCGGCTCAACGATGTCGCCACCGTCGTGGATGACGCCGAAAACCTGCGCCTGGCCGCCTGGTCTGACCGCACGCCGGGGGTCATCCTGAACGTGCAGCGGCAACCCGGCGCCAACGTGATCCAGACCGTGAATCGGGTCAAGGCCCTGCTGCCCAAGTTGCAAGCCTCGCTGCCGGCCTCGGTCGATGTGCAGATCATTGCGGACCGCACCACTACCATCCGCGCGTCTGTCGACGACACCGAGTTTGAATTGCTGCTGTCAGTCGCGCTGGTAGTGATGGTGATTTTTATGTTCCTGCGCAGTGCCAGCGCCACACTGATTCCGAGCGTGGCCGTGCCTTTGTCCTTGGTGGGCACCTTTGGTGTGATCTATATGGCGGGATTTTCGATCAACAACCTGACGCTGATGGCGCTGACCATTTCAACTGGTTTTGTGGTGGACGATGCCATTGTGATGATCGAGAACATTGCCCGTTTTGTCGAAGCGGGCGATTCCCCGATGCAAGCGGCGCTCAAAGGCTCCAAACAAATTGGCTTCACCATCATTTCGCTCACGGTGTCACTGATTGCGGTACTCATTCCACTGCTTTTCATGGGTGACGTGGTTGGGCGTCTGTTCCATGAATTTGCCATTACCCTGGCGGTGGCCATTTTGATCTCGGCCTTTGTCTCGCTCACACTGACCCCGATGATGAGCGCGCGGCTATTGCGCCCGGAACACGAGGCCAAGCACAGCCGGTTGGGGGCCTGGAGTGCCAGTGCGTTTGATGGCATGGTTGCGCAATATGGTCGGGCACTGGACTGGGTACTGGACCGTCCACGTGCCACGATGGGCGTGTTTGCGGTGACTTTGGCGTTGACTGCGGGGCTTTACGTGATGGTGCCCAAGGGGTTTTTTCCGGTGCAGGACACCGGGCTGATCCAGGTGATCACCGAGGCCACGCAAACCACCTCGTTTGAGTCCATGGCAACACGCCAGCAGGCGCTGGCCGATGTCATTCTGAAAGACCCGGATGTCGATCACCTTGCTTCTTTCATTGGTGTCGACGGTGCTAACCCGACGCTCAACACCGGGCGCATGCAGATCACCCTGAAAGACTTTGCCAAACGCACCGCATCGGCCAGCGAGATCATCATCCGCCTGACCGTGGCCACTTCGCACGTGCCTGGCATCACGGCTTTCATGCAACCGGTACAAGACCTGACCATTGAAGACCGGGTGTCCAAAACCCAGTACCAGTTTCTGCTGAGTTCGCCCGACATGAAAGACCTGAGCACCTCAACTGCCAGACTATTGGAAAAGCTCAAAGCACTGCCCGACCTGCGCGATGTGGCGAGTGACCTGCAAAACGAGGGTCAGCAGGCCTTTGTGCAGATTGACCGCGAGGCCGCAGGCCGCCTTGGCGTCACCGTGGCAGAAATTGACACTGCGTTGTACAACGCCTTCGGCCAGCGCTTGATCTCCACCATTTACACCCAATCCAGCCAATACAGGGTGGTGCTGGAGGCGGCACAACAGGGTGCGCGGCGAGGCCCGGCAGCGCTTGAAGGGCTGTATTTGCCCGGCGTGACGAGCACCGTCAATGGCCTCAGCAGCACCGTTCAGGTGCCGATGACGGCTGTGGCTCAAATCATTGAGCGGTCTGCGGCGCTGGCGATCAACCACGTGGCGCAGTTCCCTTCCGCCACCGTGTCGTTCAACCTGGCACCGGGGGCGTCACTCGGGGCGGCCGTCGAGGCCATCAAATTGGAAGAGGCAAAACTGAACCTGCCGCCCAGTGTAGAGACCAGTTTCCAGGGGGCTGCTGAAGCCTTTCGCGCCTCCTTGTCCAGCACTTTGCTGTTGATTCTGGCGGCGGTGGTCACCATGTACATCGTTCTGGGGGTGCTGTATGAGAGCTACATTCACCCGCTCACCATTTTGTCCACCTTGCCCTCGGCCGGCTTGGGCGCCTTGTTGGCCTTGTTGCTGGCGGGGCAGGACTTGGGCGTGGTGGGCATCATCGGCATCGTGCTGCTGATCGGCATCGTCAAGAAAAACGCCATCATGATGATCGACTTTGCCTTGTATGCCGAGCGCGAGGAAGGACTGGCGCCGCGTGCGGCAATCCACAAAGCCTGTCTGTTGCGCTTTCGGCCGATTTTGATGACCACCATGGCCGCGCTGCTGGGTGCCCTGCCACTGATGTTGGGCACCGGTGCCGGGCATGAAATGCGCCATCCCCTGGGGGTGACCATGGTGGGTGGCTTGCTGGTGAGCCAGTTGCTGACCCTCTTTACCACGCCGGTGATTTACCTGGGCTTTGCCAGATTGGTGGCGCGCTTCAAACCAGCCATCCCGGCCACGCCCTTGGAAGGCGTTGCTTGAACATCTCGGCGCCGTTCATCGCCCGGCCCGTCGCCACCACGCTGGTCACTCTCGGGGTGGCGCTGGCGGGCGTGCTGGCTTTCTTTTTGCTGCCGATTGCACCGCTGCCGCAGGTGGATTTTCCGACCATCTCGGTCAGTGCGTCCTTGCCGGGGGCCAGCCCTGACACCATGGCCGCCACGGTGGCAACACCGCTGGAGCGGGCTTTGGGCAACATTGCCGGGGTCAGCGAAATGACGTCTCGCTCGTCGCTGGGCGCCACCAGCGTCACCTTGCAGTTTGACTTGAACCGCGACATCAACGGTGCTGCGCGGGATGTGCAGGCGGCCATCAATGCGGCGCGCACCTTGCTTCCCACGGGCATGCCAAGCAACCCGACCTACCGCAAAGTGAACCCGGCCGATGCGCCGATCATGATTTTGGCGCTGACCTCCGCCACCCTGACGCGGGGTCAGATGTACGATGCGGCCTCCACCGTGTTGGCGCAGCGGCTGTCGCAAGTCAAGGGGGTCGGACAAGTCACCATTGGTGGTGGCGCGCTGCCTGCCGTGCGGGTCGAACTGGACCCGGACAAACTGGCTGCCAAGGGCATTGCACTGGATGTGGTGCGCACAGCGCTGACCGCAACCAACGCCAATCGGCCCAAGGGTTCGGTGGAGCAAGACGGCCACAGCTGGCAAATCGGGGCCAATGACCAGGCCCTCACGGCTGCCGAGTACGCGCCGGTCCTGCTCAGCTACGTCAAGGGCGCCGCCGTGAGGCTGCGTGATGTGGCGCAGGTCATGGATTCGGTACAGGACGTGCGCAACTACGGTGTGGCCAATGGCAAACCGGCGATTGCGCTGTTTATTCTGAAGGAGCCCGGTGCCAACATCATCGAGACCGTCGAACGGGTGCGCGAGATTTTGCCGCGCCTCCAAGCCTCCATTCCAGCGGCCATCGATGTCCAGGTACTGAGTGACCGCACCCCCACCATTCGAGCCTCGTTGCTTGCGGTGGAACACGCCATGGCAATCGCCACCGGCTTGGTGATTCTGGTCGTGCTGCTGTTTTTGCGCAACTGGCGCGCCACCCTGCTACCGGCCATCGCGGTGCCGGTGTCGCTGGCGGGCACCTTGAGTGTGATGTACCTGGGTGGCTACAGTCTGGACAACCTCTCGGCCATGGCGCTGACGGTGGCCACCGGCTTTGTCGTGGACGATGCCATTGTGGTGCTGGAAAACATCACCCGCTACCTTGAGCAGGGCCTGTCACCGCGCGAGGCGGCCCTCAAAGGCGCACGCGAGATTGGTTTTACCGTGTTGTCGATCAGCTTGAGTCTGGTGGCGGTGTTCATCCCGCTGCTGGCCATGGGCGGCGTAGTCGGGCGGCTGTTTCGTGAGTTTGCCGTGGTGTTGACGGCCTCGATCCTGGTGTCGATGCTGGTGTCGCTCACCACCACGCCCATGATGGCTGCCGTGCTACTTAAAAAGCATAGCCCCCAGCGCATGCCAGGCCCGCTTGAGCGGGTATTTTCGCGTTTTGGCCACCGGGTGCTGCTGGGCTACCGCCGCTCCTTGATCTGGACGCTGCGTCACCAACCGGTCGCGATGCTGGCGCTGGTGGCGGTGGTGGGGCTCAACGTCACGCTTTACATGACGATTCCGAAGACGTTTTTTCCGCAACAAGACACCGGCGTGCTCATAGGTGGCGTGCAGGCCGACCAGGGCAGCTCGTTTCAGATGATGCAGGCGCGGGTCGACAAGTTCATGAAAATTGTCGGGTCTGACCCGGCGGTGGCCAATATCAGCGGCTCCACCGGCGGTGGGCAGCGCAACTCGGCCAACTTCTACATCGCCCTCAAGCCACTGGCCGAACGCGATGCCTCCGCCGATGCGGTGATTGCCCGCCTGCGCGGCAAGCTGTCGCACGAGGCCGGAGCCAATTTGTTTCTGGTGCCGGTGCAGGACATTCGCATTGGCGGACGCCAGTCCAATTCGCAATACCAGTACACATTGCAGGCCGATGACGCTGACACCTTGCGCCTCTGGGAGCCGCGCCTGCGGGCCGCTTTGTCGGCCTTGCCCGAGCTGACCGATGTCAACACCGACCAGCAGGACAAGGGCATGCAAACCTCGCTGCTGATTGACCGTGATGCAGCCGCGCGCCTGGGGGTCACCGTCAGCAACCTCGACACCACCCTGAACGATGCGTTTGGCCAGCGCCAGGTGGGCGTGATCTACAACCCGCTGAACCAGTACCGGGTGGTGATGGAACTGGCGCCGGAGTTTTTGCAAGGCCCAGAGACGCTCAAACGCCTCTACATCACCAACAAAACCGGTGTGCAGGTTCCGCTGTCATCGTTGGCCCGCATCGAGACCACCAACACGCCGTTGTCGGTGAATCACCAGGGCGGCGCGCCGGCATCGACCATCAGCTTTAACCTGCCGCTCGGGGTGTCGCTGTCGGAGGCGACCGCCGCCATCCACAATGCCATGGCCGAACTGGGCGTGCCGGTGTCGGTGCGCGGCAGCTTTGCCGGCACGGCCAATGCGTTTCAGCAGTCGCTGGCCTCGCAGCCTTGGCTGATTGCGGCGGCCATCATCACCATCTACCTGGTGCTGGGCATGTTGTACGAGAGTCTGATCCACCCGATCACGATTTTGTCGACCCTGCCCTCGGCCGGCGTGGGGGCCTTGCTGGCCCTGATGTTGTTCAAAAGCGAGTTTTCCATCATTGCGCTGATTGGCATCATTTTGTTGATTGGCATTGTCAAGAAGAACGCGATCATGATGATCGACTTTGCAATCTCACGCCAGCGCGCCGGGCACAGCTCCGCCGGTGCGGCCATTTACCGTGCCGCCAATTTGCGCCTGCGGCCGATCCTGATGACGACTTTTGCGGCCATTTTTGGTGCCGTACCACTGGCCCTGGGCACGGGCGACGGGGCCGAGATGCGCCAACCGTTGGGCATTGCCATTGTTGGCGGCCTGGTCCTGAGCCAGTTGCTGACGCTCTACACCACGCCGGTGGTATTTGTGCTGATGGACCGGCTGCGGGGTCTGCCATGGCCCTGGCGAAAAGCCCTACCCAAAACCTTCAATGTCGTCTCAACCACTTTGGGCCATGCTTCATGATGATCCTGCGCTACACCCTGCTGCCGCTGGCAGCCGCCTTATTGCTGTCGGCCTGTGCCGTCAGTCCCGTTGCACCGCCAGCAGCGCTCGCAGCCCCAGCCCAGTTCAAAGAAGTCGGCCCCTGGCAACGCGCCAGCAGCGCGGCTTCGCCCATCGTGCCGGATGCCTGGTGGACGCTATTCAAAGACCCGGTGCTGGACGACCTGCAGCAGCGGCTGGTCATTGGCAACGAAACGCTGAAATCCTCCGTGGCGGCCGTTGCCAGTGCCCGTGCGGTGCTGACCGCCAGCCAAAGTGCCGTGTTTCCCATGCTCTCTGCGGGCGTGTCGGGTGCGCGCAATGGCAGTCCAACAGCGACCACCTCGCTTGCTGCGCAAAATCCAAATAACAGCGCGTCCTTGTCCCTGAATGCCAGTTGGGAAGTTGACCTGTGGGGTCGGCTGTCGCAAGCCAGCCGGGGTGCCACATCGGCGCTGCAGGCCAGCGCTGACGACTTGGCCTCTGCGCGTCTCTCGGCGCAGGCCACCTTGACCCAGACCTATTTTTCTTTGCGCACCGCAGAGGCACAAGCGCAATTGTTGGAGCGCAGTGTGACTGCCTACCAGCGTTCGCTCGACTTGACCCAAGCCCGCTATGACGGAGGTGTGGCGCCACGCACCGATGTGCTGCAAGCGCAAACCCAGCTCAGCAGCGCGCAAGGGCAGCTGGCCGAATTGACCGCCCAGCGTGGGCAACTCGAACATGCCATTGCGGTGCTGCTGGGCTTGTCGCCTTCAGTGTTGACGCTAGCCCCGACAGCGTTGTTGCCTGATACGCTGCAGGTGCCGGCCCGCCTGCCGGCCACGCTGCTGGAGCGTCGCCCGGACATTGCTGCGGCGCAAGCCCGGGTGGCGGCCAGCTACGCGCAGATCGGCGTCACGGACGCCGCGTTTTTCCCGGCACTCACACTGTCTGGCGGGACCGGTTTCAGCAACTCGTCCCTGGTCAACCTGGTCAACACACCAAATTTATTTTGGTCGCTGGGTTCGGCGCTGGCCGTGTCGATTCTGGATGGTGGCCAGCGAAAACAAGCCAGTGCCCAGGCCCGCGCCAGCGCCGACCAGGTGACCGCCAGTTACCGCCAGGTGGTGCTCACCGCCTTGCAGGAGGTGGAGGACAACCTGGTCCTTGGCTACCAGTTGCAGCAGGAGTTGAATTGGCAGGCGCAGGCGCTGCAATCTGCGCAGCGCAACCTCGAGATCACACTTGACCAATACCGTGCGGGTACCGTGAGCTACCTCAATGTGGTGGTGGCGCAAACCGCCGCCCTGGGCGTGGAGAGCAATCTTTTCGGGGTTCGCAACCGCCAGTTGGCAGCCGTCAACCAGTTGCTGAAAAACATTGCCGGTCGCTGGGAGCCCATCGAGCTGACAAAGCCAGAGCAAGCCAGCGTCGCTCAATGAGCAATTCAGATATTTCTGAGCTCAAATTCGGGCTTGACGTCAGCCCGATCATCAGACACCTTTCACTTCGTTGCTCGTTGCTCGTTGCTCGTTGCTCGTTGCTCAGGTCAATTGACGGTAAAAGTCATAGGAGTTAGGACATAACTTCGGAAAAATTCTTCTGCTAAAGCAGTCTCTTGGAGCGTATTTTGTTACAGGAATAACTGTAACTATTGATCGTCAATCAAGTTGGATTATTTGTGCGTATGGGTCCGATGCCAGCAGCAACGAATGGCGTTTGACTGATATGTCATAAATTGAAATTTAGTAACCAAAAAGCTGTAGTCAACTAATACCCGCTCCCGTGGCCCTTGAGTTTTGAAAATATGAAAACTGGCATCCCCGTTTGGCTGACTGCTTCCAAGTTTTCTCACTGATTATGAGCTACTGCTTCCGGGAAAATTGATCGTCAGCTTTTGATAATCCGCTGAATATCATGGGTTTTCTGCGAATGTCGGCAATGGGTCTTTTAGAGTCGTAGATGCCTGCGGCTTGAGTGACAGCTTGCCATTTTTGATGATGATCTGAAATTCCAAACTGCCTTCTCGATAGCTGACGATCAGTATGGTCATTTCTGCCAAAACGCAGGAAAGTTGAACTCCTTTCAACTGTAAGGAGTTCATCATGGAAGAATCGTCCAACAAGTCCCGCCACGAACCCTGGAACAAAGGCAAGCTGGTAGGCCAGAAGGCACCATTCAAGCTCAAGGAAATCTGGGCCATCCGTGTGCGATTGCAAGTCGAACATCGGGTCAGGGAATTGGCCATGTTTGACTTGGGACTCGACAGCAAGCTGCGGGCTTGCGATCTGGTCAAGCTCAAGGTTCGCGACATCTGTCATGGGGATCGAGTGGCTGCGCGCGCCATCGTCATGCAACAAAAGACCGCCCGGCCGGTGCAATTTGAGATTACCGCGTCAACCCAGGAAGCCGTGAGCGCCTGGATTAAAGACGCCAAATTACGATCTGATGACTTCTTATTTCCCAGCCGAATCCATAACTCCCCACATCTGGGAACCCGTCAGTACGCCCGCATCGTGGACAACTGGGTGCAGCAGATTGGTT
>Ga0208613_1000278_pt1 | contig 17798 bp, 25 predicted proteins | sample CryBogmetaGMA6M_FD_184543 | JGI IMG/M metagenome (GOLD analysis project Ga0208613, IMG submission 184543) | Freshwater microbial communities from Crystal Bog, Wisconsin, USA - MA6M (SPAdes) | ecosystem: Environmental > Aquatic > Freshwater > Lake | place: Crystal Bog, Wisconsin, USA | collected... | reverse complement strand
ATTTAATATATTTACTCACATTATTACTTAACCTAAATAGTAAAATTTTATTGAAATTATTTAATATATTTCAAGACTTTTCAATGAAAGATGTAAAGGTATCTAATACCAACATTCTTCATGAAATCCAAATTCTTTATCAGGATGTTCACCAAAGGTTTTATTAACCAGTTCACGAATTTCTTTTTTGAAATCCCCCATTGTTTGATCATCTTTACATTTAGTAAGACACTTACCAATATACCAATCTGATCCTTCAGGACGATGTGCCTCCAAACCAGCTTTATCTGCTAATTCATATACATTATCTCCATCTTCTGGTATAGTATAATCAGATATACCATATATTAAAAACGAACTTGATGATGAATTACTTACGAACCCATTTCTTATTTTCATATATTATTTATTTTACTGCTTTATTGTTTCATTTTACATATTGATTTATATCATCTAAATATAAATCAATAAATTTTTCTAAATCTTTTGTTGAATTGTAATCGCATTCTCCTGAGTATAATGTATATCCATCAGGAAATTTAGATTTATCAAATTTAAATTCGTGAATATATTCGTCATGATAAAATCCTTCAATAAATTGAACCTTATCAAAAAAATCTTTTTTATCTTTTAAAAAGGATTTGCTATTCACAAGTTTATGCATGTATTTTGTTAGTTTAAAAACATCATCACCGTCATTCAAATCTCTTCCTATACAATAAATTCCGCTTCGATATTTTTTAGGAAATTCAACTGACTTTCCAATAATAACAAAACTTGACGAACTACTATTACTTACAAATCCATTTCTAATTTTCATTACCAGTTATCTCCTTCAAAAGATACATATTCTTCTAACCCATTTTTAGCTAACCAATTAGAAAAAAATTCATTATCCATGCAGGTAAATCCTCTGTATAATCCCATTTTTTCATCATAATGGCAACTCCAATAATCATAATATTCTCCTGATTTATCATATCCAGTTTTTTCTGAACCTTGCGTTAAATATTCTTTGATCTTATCTAGATTATCTTCACTAATTTTCACAGGATTAATAATGAATGATGAACTTGACGAATTTGATACGAACCCATTTCTAATTTTCATAATATTTTAACCATCTCTACCAGCACCAAATGAACATTCACTAGTATTAACATCAATACCACTATCAACATCTTTAAATGATCTTTTAGCATTATTAATATCCTTTGAAAAATGTTTCATAGTAATATCATAATCCGTACCACCATATTTATCTTCAAAAGAATTATCTCCTTCACAACCACGATAATCAATTACAAAATATTCATCATCATCATTATCATCACTAATATCTAATGAAACTTCGGATTGAAAAGATGATACTTTAACATATTCTTTTTTATCATTATAACTCACATTCCAATGACCATGTACATATTCTTTAATATCGTTTAACTTAACTTTAAAAATATCATCATCTAATTTAATATCATTATTTTTACAATATTTTTCAAACTTATTATCATCTACAATTTTTCCGATGCTTATAATAAAACTACTTGATGATGAATTACTTACAAATCCGTTTCTAATTTTCATATAATTTATTCTTTAACATATCTATCTACAAAATCATTAAAATCTTCTGTACCATGATAATCCTTTTCCAATGCTATAATTTTAAACTTTCCAACAGGTAGATTTTTAGAGTCAACTTCTACATAATCATCATATTCTGTATTATAGGATTTACCTTCAAATAATTCAATATCATAATTACTTCTTTCAAGTAATTTATAATAGATATCTTCAGTCAAATCAAAAATATCATATCCTTCACATAAATAATCACCTTTACAAATAATTCCTTTTCTAAACTTATCAGGTAATTTAACAGTTTTTCCGATTATAATAAAACTTGACGAACTACTGTTACTTACAAATCCATTTCTAATTTTCATAAATATTAACCATCTCTACCAGCACCAAATGAAGTTTCGCTTGTAGTTATATCAATGCCACTATCAACATCAAAAAGTGCATCAATTGCTTTTAAGGTTTCATCATCAAACCAATTTATATCAATATCATAATCCAAATCACCAGATGCATCTTCAAATGAATAGTCGCCTTCACAACCATTATAATTAATTACAAAATATTCATCATTATCATTAACAATCTTTAATGAAATTGAATCTTAAAACGATGATACTGTAATATATTCTCTTTTATAATTACATTCAACGTTATAATTTTTATTGTCTAAAGTCATTTAATGAATCTTACAGCAATTTATAGAAAAATCAAGAAGAATATACATTAATAACCAATAACAATCCAATTAATTCTTAATAATATGGATGATAAAACTGGATTTCCATTAATATTATATACTGCAATTCCCCGAATACTAGTATTTGTATTAGAATTGTATATATTTGTTACTGTTATGTTATTTAGAACATTAGAATCCCCATTTTGCATAATTACTGTGATAATATTATTAACAGTTTCATTTAATTCTATTGTAAATTTACCATAATTGTCAGGATATAATACAGTAGAACCTGAAATAGTTTTAACTCCACCATAATTTGTAGAATTTATTTGTCCGGTTTTTGGTGGGTTTATATATGGTTCTATTATATGAATTCCGCTATTAATAGAATTATTAATTATATTATACTGCACCCCATTATATATATTGTTAGTAATTAATACAGCATCAAATGTTGATAATATATTTATTCCACACCCAATTGGTGAAATAGATCCTGGATTAACAAAACTATTATTTGATATTAAACCAGAAGGACTATAATCACATGATATTAATGACATGCCAAACATATTTACAGATCCAATAAATGAAATGCTATTATTTGATATAATATATTCTTTAGCACGTCCTACATTAATGCCTGTAGAGTTATCTGGTATTAAAAATAAATTATCAGAAATCATAACTCCAGCTATTGCATATTGTAAATTAATAGCAACAGTGTTAACATTAAATTGGGAATCTGTAACTGCTAGTTGATATGTTAATAAATTATTAATATTAATTCCTACATTACCACCAACAAAATTGCATTGATTTATTGTTACCCCCTGAGTGCTGTAATCATAATCTATACCCACCCCAACATAATTAAATTCACATCCTATAAAATTAAAAACAACAGGTATGTTTGTTGATGTTCCAGATAATACTGCACCAAAAGTTGAGGTATTTAAAGGAATCCATCCAACGCCTTCAATACCACTATTACTACCAGAAACAAAAACGTTAATAAAATTAAAGTTCGAAGCTTCTAATATAATAATACCATTCTTCCAACCCTTTAATCTATAATAACCATCATTACCTCTAATAATTAAGTTAGATAAAACCGATAATGCAGTATTTGCAGGATTTGGATTCCCTGTTAATAATGTTACAGTAATAGCAGTTCCAAGATTTTGTTGATCAGTAGTTAAAGTTAATGAATCTATAGATATTGACGCATTATGGGTTTCTAAATTAATAATAAATCCAAAAACACCAATAAAAGAAATAATAGAGATATCAGTCCCATTGCCTTGTATTTTAATAGAACTATTTGTTGTTAATATTATATTATTATTACATATATATATACCTTTTGGAACAAATAATTGCATTCCTATACCAATATTACAAATATGATCTATAGCAGCTTGAATCGCATTAGTATCATCCGTAACACCATCACCAACTGCACCGAAGTCCTTAACATTTACAACATCCGCAAAGCGATCTTGTAGTGTTCTTGATGTTGTTGATCCAGTTGCTATAACAGAAGTTGTTCCATTACCATTAATCACTGCGGTTTGTAACGACTTAAAATTATTATTAATTTTACTTAAGGAATTACCTACACATTCTGATGGATCTATTACTTGAACTAGTGACATATTATTATTTAGAAGCAGATTGAGATTCAAGTGCAATAATTCTATCGACAAGTTTTTGTGTAACACTTCTTTGATAAGCGCATTCTAATACTAAACATTCATCATATCGAACGCCATAACGATTTCCAGCAATAATTGCAGGTTGAATTACTTTTCCTTTATCGTCTAAAACTACATCCTTACTTTCCCATTCATCATAACAGAATAATGCGTATTTATTTGGATCAAGTCCTTCACTTTCAAATGCACTTTTAATATCCTGTACAATAACACCTGTATGTATTCTTGCTCCATCTATACCTTTCTTTTCTACTGCATCGTTAAATAAATACTGTTTAAAATTAACTTTAGCCCATGCTTTTAAAATATTATCTGAAATATCATTAATATTCTGTTTATCTCTAGCATCCGATGTGTTAATTGTTCCAGTTGAAGCATAAACGGTTGACCATCTATTAGAAGAAATGCCAAGGGAAGTATACCCATCATTCCAAGGACGAACATATCCTACTACTGATGGTATCGATGGTCCTAGAAAAACTGAATTTGCTGCTATACCTAAATTGCCATTTCCTTCAATATTACTACCATTATATGAAATAATTCGACAATCATAATCATTAGGATATCCTGAACTATGAAAATCAATATACGTATCAGAAGGTACTTGTATACTTCCCAATTCTAAACACCCATTATTATTAATAACAAAAAATGGAACAGATAATAATGTATTTGCCATAGTAGTATAAGCAGCTAAAACAGAACCATTACCTATATGCCTAAAACTTATAGGAATATCTGTTGCTGCAAATCCTACTAACGATCCATCAAATGCTTCAAATCCCTTGTAAAATGGTCCTCGTGCTGTAAAACCAGATTCACACATATGCATTCCAAGATTCACCGCATCATATCCCCAAACTTTATTACCACCTTCATATGGGGGTGGTACACTATTATTAAAGAGCCCCAACTCAAACCCGCAAGCCTCAAGAGTTGTCGGTTGATCTACCATTACATTCGCATTCAATGCCCATACTTTTGTACAAGGGTTAATAATACATCCAATTCCATTAGTAGGAGTTCCGGTAACTGAATTACTACCAATTTTATACCAACATGTAACATAAACTATTGTTCCATCAGAATTCCAAGATGTTATCCATCCAGACCATTTACTAGCGTTTTGTAAGGTATCTGCTTTAGTATCTATAATCATACCAACTCTAAGCATAGTTATATCATATGGAGTTGATATAGATACACTCGTATTAGTATATGTAGCACTTGTTGGTGTCGTAACAGGAATTTGAGCATGATTTTCTACATATAAAGCAACTGAATCTCTGCTAACATAACTTGATAATTGATTTGCATTGGTAAATCCAGTAACAGCAGCTTCAGTTTCTTCTAGGACATTAGTAATTACACTAAATCCATTAGCATTATCTCTTATTCCATATGTGAATGATGTATCAATCCTAACTCCTTCCCTATTAATTACACCACCAAGAAAATGATCTTTAGAACCAATAATTTTAGTAGATGATTCTAGTTTCCAATTAATGTGTTTATGATAATTATCAACATAATTTGTTATATTATAGGTTCCTACTGGTACATAAATTGTAGATGTTGGTGCGGTAGGTATTCCACCGAGAACTGCATATTTATCTTGAATAGTTGGTACACATGCAAATGCTGCGGCATTGAACGCATTAGTATCATCCGTAACACCATCACCTTTAGCACCGAAGTCCTTCACATTCACTACATCAGCAAAGCGATCTTGTAGTGTTCTTGATGTTGTTGATCCAGTTGCTATAACAGAAGTTGTTCCATTACCATTAAGCACTGCGGTTTGCAACGACTTAAAATTATTATTAATTTTACTTAAGGAATTACCTACACATTCTGATGGATCTATTACTTGAACTAGTGACATATTATTATTTAGTTAATTAATAATTAATTTTAGTGAAAATACAAACTTTATCATTTGCATTCCATCCGAAATATTTATAATCATTTCCTTTATGTTGTAATATTTTTTTATGAAGTTTTTTCACATCTTCAATGCCATTAGGAATTTTTAATTTCAACTTTGATTTATTGGTTGATGGAATTACTGAAATGAAATTATTTAGGATTTTAGCATATTCCTTTTTAATATCAATTTCAGGTTCTCCAAGTGCAGTATTATGAATTTCTGCTTTTTCTGAATCAGTGGTTGGATAGTATTCTTCTTGACCAACTCCTGTACCTGCTGGAGCCATTTCATTATTTTCAATTGGAATAGATGAATATATTTCTGCTAATAATTCTGAATCAGAATATTTTTTCATTAATTATTTAATTTTTGCAACATCGTCAGTTATAGCAAAGAAACAAACATTTCTATCACTATTCCAACCACGAAATTTATAAAAATCTCCTTTATATTCCAAGATTTTTTTGGCATATTTTTTAACATCATCATATCCATTAATTTTAAATGTTAACCTTTTATCTCCTAATGTTGGATTTATAGAAGGTTCAACTGCAATCATATTATCATGAACTATCGCTTTATCTTCAGGTTCACTTAACGCTTGATTAACATCTTCCTTATCTTCTCTCGTAGGTTCATCTAGATAGGGTTCTCTTGGATCTTGTTTAGGATTCAATTCAAATTCTAAAACTGTTTTGTACGCTTCTGAAAGTAACCGGCTATCTTGGATTCTTGACATATAGTATTATTTATCAATTATATATAAAAATATATTATATTATATTCATTATTAGAAGCATCAACATATTTATTTTTAAATTTATTAAACATTTTTCCAAAGAACATTTCTAAAAATTGTAACTTTCTCGTTTCGCTTTTTAAAATATAAAACATCAAAACATCAGGAAGAAAATCTCCTCTGTTATATAAACTTTGTGATATTGCATTTTTTATACCATTAATAACAGAAAATGTATAATTACCCACATTTCCTGTTAATTTTATATTATTAGGTTCATCTTTAAAGTTAACATTTAATATTGGTAATTTAGTATTTTTAACAATATCCATTATTTCTTTAATGATTTTCTTATCATTAATATTAGAAGCATACATAGAAATTAATTTATTATCTAAATCTGATTTATTTAGATAATTTACATATAATGAAAACTTTAATGCGTTAGTAGTTTCTATTTCATATATATCACTATTACCTTCAGTTTTTATTAACTCAAACTTTTCATATAATGGATAATAATTTTGGTCATTAATTATAAAAAGTTTCCAAAAATAATTATAATCGAAATTATCTATATTTTCTAATAGAAGAAAATCTGTATTTTTAGAACAAGTTTCCTCGTATAATAATTCCAACTTTTTAATATCCTTCATTATTATGCTCTATATTGATTTTCCATATATAGAACACGATTATCCGCATCTTTTTTAACTAATGTATATCTATGTTGAGTATTATCTTTATAATCTTCAAATTCATATATAGAAACTTCATGTTCAATAACTCTAAAATTTCCAAGTTCTCCTCTTTTAAAGAAAGTATGACAAGTATAAGGTTCTAATACGAAATCAGTAGTATCTGTAAATTCCAATATTACTTCAGTTCCTTCTCTCATAACAAATCTTTCAGGAACATCATAGATATGTCCAGTTTTATCTTTTAAACGAAATGGAACGGGTTTAAGTATCTTGCCGATAACTGCGAATATTTTTGCCATATAGTTTTATTTATGTATTAACTGTTAAATATCAATAAAAATAAATTAAATTATATTTAGAATCGCTATCATCTATATATTGGTTTTTATAATTAGGGAAAACTTTTCTGAATACTGTTTTGAAAAAATCTAGTTTTCTATCTTCATTTTTTAAAATATAAAAATATAAAATTTCAGGAAAATTAGTTAATGACCTTTTATTTAAACTTTGAATTATTGCATGTTTAATTCCATTTATTACTGAATATGTGTAATTTCCAACATTTCCAGTTAAATTAAAATTGTTATTATCATCTTTAAAGTTTATATTTAGAATAGGATGTTTTGTATTTTTCGCTATATTTTGTATTTTTTGTATAATAATTTTATCCTTTGGTCGTATGAAAAATAATCCTATTAATTTATTATCTAATACAGTTTTTTCTAAATAATTAATGTTTAAAGTGAATATTAATTTATTGGTAGTTTCTATTTGATATATATCTTCAGTTTTGTTACTTCTTATCAATTCAAAAGATTCATATAGAGGATAATTATTTTGTTCGTTTAATATATAAATATCCCAAAAATAATCAATATTAAAATTATCCACGTTATCTAATAAAAGAAAATCCGTAATATTTGATTGACATTCCGCATATAATAATTCTAATTTTTTAATATCTTTCATATTAAGTATATATCGATTTGCAAATATCAATAAATTTTTCTGCATCTTTAGTCCATGATTCTGAACCATATCCATTCTCCCCACCACCTCCCGATCTGTGAATAACCGGAATATTCCATGTTCCTAACTTCAATCCTTTAGTATTTGCTGATAAACAACTAGACAAATCATAAAAATTAAAATTAAAAGATTCATCAAATTTCCAATCCTTTTCTAAAACTTTTTCTACATTTATACCAAGAAATAGTCCATCCATCACAATACAACGTTTTGGGACTTCACCATATACACTATTAATAAACTTACCATCAATCATATGCCCAACATTACCAGACAATTTATCTTTATCTCTCCATTGTCCATCTTGATTTAAATGCCATGCTCTATCACCAATTTTAAATTCATTACTTCCTGCTAATCCTACAATATCAAATTTTTCCATTGCTTCATTTAATTTTTCAATCAATGCAATTTCTTCAATTTCCAAATCGTCATGAACAAATAAAATAATCTTATTTTTATTTTCTTCCGTTATGAATTGGTTATAAACTTTTGATAATCCATCAGAATTATTCGGTGCAATAATATAATCCATGCTACAATTTGGAACATTTTTATAATGATCATGTAGTCGATTTAGACTTTTAAATAATGGACGAGTTTGGAATTCTTCAAAAGTTTTAGATTTCGTAGCAGTAACAATTAATAAATTTTTCATATTGAATATATTATAATAATATTCAAAAATGTCAATATATTAATTGTAGGCAATAATCGATCCTGAAGTCAATTTAATAGCAGAAAATGATCCAGTAATAGTAACTCCTGCTGGTAGTGTTCCCCCCGCAATGTTTATTATCGGCGCACTACCTGAAATACCAGCAACAACAGTAGATGTCAAAGCATATATAGAACCAAAACTTCCAGTTAAAGTTACAGTAGTATTTAAATATGTTCCACCTTGAGTTCCTGCACCATTTACAACATAAACCGCTTTTGCAAATAATGATCTATTTTGATCGTTGTTTATCATTACCCATGAATAAGTTTCTGCCATACCTGCTGAATATGTATTTCCATTGGTTGAAAGTTGAGGAGTTAAAAGTGCCATATATTATTATTTATCTAACTTCACTAAATTAAGCTTTCCAAAATTTAAAGAATGCTTGGAATCCAGCATTTATAAGAAAAGTAAAAATAACTAACACTGTTGCAACTTTCCATTTTATATGTTCTAATTCAAGTTTTTGTTCTTTAAACTTTTCATCCTGCCCATCAACATATTTTTTTATCGCTACTTGATTTTCACGAATTTCTGCAATTTTCTCCATAAGAGAGTCAAACTTCTGATTTATTTGTGAAGAAAATATTTTAAATGTTACTTCTCCTTCTTTTAATATTGATATCTCATCGTCATGTCTCGATATTTCAGAAAGAACTAACTTTTGATATGTTGTCCATCCATTTCCTACTTGTTGTTGCGGTTGTTGGTTATTTAGTTCTTCCATAATGTTTGTTTAGGTTGTTATTTCTTGTGCTATTCCATATATTCTATCATTCGCCATGTCATAGGAATATATCCAACTCAATTCTACATTAGTCCCATCTTTACACTTATATAGAATTTTAAATGATACAGGATTTCCCTTCGCTATAAGTTTTTTAATATTTTTCTGTGTTAATTTTATTGAACTTTCTTCTACAAGACTATATAAAGTATGTTCCTCTAATAATTCCATTTTATTATATCCTAATATTCTTGTCCATGATGGATTTACTTTGATCAATTTATCTGCTTCAAAAATACATAGCATCGCATCATTTAATTGCCAGAATTGAGATAACTCTGACTCTAAATTTGTCAGATATTCTGAAAGTTGCTGCATCTGTATTAGGGTTTCTTTTGACATTATATTAAATATTTATGTTAAATTTGATTACTTTATTATTTAACATTAATTGATACTTTTCAATCATATAAATTTGATTTATTTCATTTCTATGCTAAATTAGATGAATGGAACAAAATATTGCTCAAAATAGTATCGTGTCAGACATTAGAAACCTAATAGCAAACGGTAGTAAAATTAAAGATATTGCTAATTCATATGGGGTAAATCGAAGAACCATTAATCGCTGGCTGGATGGTACAAGAACCCCAAATATTAAAAATCTACAAGAAAAAAATGGACTTAATACTGGTAATGTTAAATCAAATATCCCTTTCATCTCTGGTATATTCATAGGAACAAATCAAAATACTGAAAGCGTAAATAGTGGTAATTATATAATAAATGAAGATTTTTCTCACGATCTTTTTTCCTATGACGAAATTAATAAACAACTGAATTGTAATAAAAATTCCGATAACTCACACTTCGAAAATATTAAAAAGAAATGCAACTTCAATCCTCCCACTCAAATCTATACCCCAACCCCTAATAAAATTAACTCGAAACAAGAAGAATTATTAGAATTTCTTACTTCTTTAGCACCAATTCACTACGATGCCCCAAAACGACCTACTGTTTATCAAAAATCAAATAAAATTGCACTGGTAATTGGTGATACACATTTTGGTTGCGAACATCAACCCACACTTGATCTATTCTTAAAAACCGTAGAAGCACTAAAACCTGAAAAAATTATTATTAATGGAGATTCCTGCGATCTTTTTGCTATATCTAAATACCCAAAAGATGTTAGACATACGTATAATTTACTTCAAGAGCGTGAATCTTATCATAAGTTCCTAAAAATTCTTCATGATATTACTGCACCTTATAATGCAGAAATCACTGAAAATAATAGTAATCACTCAGGCCAAAGCGTTCAGGGACGGCTCTGGAGATATTTATCAGATCGTATTGGTGAAATGTCTTGTATTCCTGAAGTTATTGAAGCGTTATCATATGAAAATATATTCTTTCCAAGGGCTGATTGGAGCAGAATGACGTTAGTAGATTATGTTGAATTAGTTCCTGAATTTATAATAATTCACGGAGATGTGGTAAGAAAAAAAGGTGGAATGTCAGGAATTGGAATGATGGAAAAATATAATACATCAATGATTATTAACCATTGTCATAGAATGGGAAGTTCTATTAGAAGATTGCCATCTATAGGAAGTAAAAAAGAAAAATTTTTGCGGGTATATGAAAATGCTTGCGCGGCGGATATAGACAATTGCGTATATACTTCAGCCGCCGACTGGAGTAATGGGTTTTCTATTGTGAATTATTCTGATATTGATAACATTGCAGTAGAACAATGCTTAGTTCAAAATAATACCGTATCAATTTGTGCTCTTGGTAAAACATTGAAGGTTTAATATTATTCTTGAATAGAATCTTCTTTTATATATTGACTTTATTTATGATACATGATAAAATAATCAATATCGAACATGAAGTAGGATATAACTATTTAAATACTGCCTTTACTGGTACAAAATCCCCACAATTAAGCGGAGCAGTAGCATTTTTCTTCCCATACAATGATCAAGGAACTGCAAGAAAATTAGAAGATTTTGAATGGTAATTAACCAACTTTATAAAAATCATTATAAACTGCGTATGTTAGTCCAAAATCAATAAGAACAATTTTAGGTTTGCCATTTCTAATTACTTCACCATAAGAAGATAACTTACCATAATCACCTGCAACCATATCATAATCACTCATTAAACTCATTATATCTTGTACAAATTCATTATTATCTAATTCACTTTTCATTACAGGATCTATATGAAAATACTGCTTTTTACCTTTATTTGCTCGTTCCATATATCTTAAATAATTATCCAAATCCCGAATATTAACTCCTGTAATTGCTTTAAATCTAGTTGGTTTCACTTTAGTTGCTAATTCCATTTCAACATAAAAATCATCATTACAGGTTTCAAAAACTCTAGCAATGATATCATAATTTTGTAGATAATGTTCGGATTCCACTGAATTTTGCGCTAATCCTTTCTTATTTTTGGCTATTTTTAAAACTTTTTGATCATCAACCTTATATACAACTCTTGCGGAACCACTCGCAATTTTTTGTAATCTTTCGTTGGCGTATTTCAATTTATCTGCATAACTTTTTATATTTTTAAATTCTTCAAATGAAAAATTCGTAGGATATGCCATTTCTTTAAGATATTTTTTGAAAGTTACCATAATATAAAACTATTTAACATTAGTTACTACATCTACTTCTACATATGCTCGTCGAATTTCAAATTATTTTCACATATTTATAAATTAAAAAAATCAATTATTCGTTGACATTATCTGTATTCTATGGTTTAATACTCCCATGAAAACAAAACCACGATATACTATTTCAGAAAATTCAGAAGTTAAGATTCTAAAATCTGAAAATTATAATTATATTTTTAACAAGAAAAATGGATTCTTTGCTCGTTGGGGAAAAACTAAAGATGAAGATCCTGAATTTAATCCATTTGCAAACGAAATCCTAGATATTGAAGTTTCTACAATCTGTAACGGAGTTCCAAATCTAAAAGGAATTACTTCTCCTTGCAGTTTTTGTTATAAATCTAATACAAAAAGTGGTATTAATATGTCATTGGAAACATTCAAGAAAATTTTAGATAATCAATCTAAAATTCTAACTCAAATTGCTTTTGGTGCTGATGCTAATGCAACTTCTAATACTGAATTGTTTCAAATGATGCAATATTGTAGGGATAAAGAAATAATTCCTAATATTACTGTTGCTGATATTACAGATGAAACTGCGGATAAACTTGCATCATTATGTGGAGCAGTAGCAGTTTCTCGTTATGAAAATAAAAATGTTTGTTATGATAGTATTAAGAAATTGACTGATCGTGGAATAACTCAATGTAATATGCACATTATGGTATCAGATTTTACATATGATCAAGTAATGGAAACCTTGCAAGATGCTAAAACTGATCCAAGGTTAGAAAAATTGAATGCAATTGTTATGCTGTCTTTGAAGCAAGCAGGTAGGGGTGTTAAATTTGATACTTTGGAAGAAGATAGATATAAGAAACTTGTTAACTATGCATTAGAAAATAATATCAGTATTGGATTTGATAGTTGTAGTGCATTTAAATTTCTAAAGTCGGTACAAGATCATAAAGATATTGAGAAATTTAAAACTTGTGTAGATTCTTGTGAGTCATTTTTGCAAAGCGCATATATCAATGTTCATGGTATTGCATCAGCATGTTCATTCACTACTAATAGCAGTTTTAAATTGGATGCTGTGAATAATAAATTCGAAGATTTGTGGCATTCTGAAGAAGCTGTAAAATGGAGGAATCGTTTGTTGGATACTTCTAAAGGTAATTGTTTAGGTTGTTGTGAATGTCCTGTTTATAAAATTTAATTCTTGCAATATTACTATACATATATGAAAATTAGAAATGGATTTGTAAGTAATAGTAGTTCGCAAAGTTTTATCATTAGAAATAAATCTAAAGACTAGACAATCGTTAAACTCGTGATAAAATTAATTTTTTGTGGAATTTGTATATTATTATTTGATACTAACCATAAATAATAATATGTCACTAGTTCAAGTAATAGATCCATCAGAATGTGTAGGTAATTCCTTAAGTAAAATTAATAATAATTTTAAGTCGTTACAAACCGCAGTGCTTAATGGTAATGGAACAACTTCTGTTATAGCAACTGGATCAACAACATCAAGAACACTACAAGATCGCTTTGCTGATGTAGTGAATGTGAAGGACTTTGGTGCTAAAGGTGATGGTGTTACTGATGATTCTGCTGCTATTCAAGCTGCACTTAATAATGGATCATATGCTGTATTTTTACCACCAGCTAGATATCGTTGTGCTTCAGGAATTACTATCCCTCCTAATGTTGAATTATTTTCAAAAGGTGGATTAGGAGGAAATAATGGATATAGTAATTCTGTTGGAAATACAGCATTAATTTTTGATAATAGTGTTTTAACTTGTATTACAATGAGTGGAGGATCAAATCCAAATTATAATAATTCATGTGTTATTGATGGATTTACTATTATGAGACCTAATGTAGGTATAATACCTGCAAATAGTATTGGTGTTTTAAACAATCTTACACAAGGTAGCAAAATTCGAAATATTAATATTCTAAGTCAAGCAATTGGATTATATTTCAAATCTGATGGAATATATTCAGGAATTTATTCTAATATTACGGATATAAATACTGGTGCAATTACAGATTCACATGTAGTTATAGATACAATGCCTGAAGTAAGATTCAATCAATGTAGATTTGGTACAAATGGCGGTATTGATAAAGCATGTAACTCATTTGTTAGAATACAAGGAGGTTCTACATTTAATAGTGCATCAGGTCCTAATACTGTATACTTTATTAATTGTCACTTTAATCAAGGTGGAGGAGTAATAGCTGGAAAATGGGTATCATGGGAAAATAAATTAGCAGGATCAATAGCAGATGCATCATTATTTGTATTTGATTCATGCTATATTGAAACAGTAGGATGTGGATTAAATTCTGATAATACATGGGATTATATTAGACGATTACAAATGTCGAATTGTACATATAATATGCCTTATACTAATGGGTTTATGAATTTAAATGTCGCTACTTCTATTGATAAATGGTTTTTATCAAATAATTTTATTGGAGGGACATTTAATTTAGCTCCAACTAATACGATCTACAATTTAAATATATCTAATTGTGAATTTGAAGGACGTGTAAATATAACTGGGCCTAATAATACATCAAATATTAATATATCAGATTGTATATATGGTGGAGGTCTTGAGCTACAAGGAACATTTGATCAAGCTTGCATCAAGGGTGGTAGCATTAAAGATGGTAATGATTTAGTAAATACATCTACAGGTATAACTAATATCGATGTATATCCATATAATGCTTTTATTAATTCGTGGAATCCTCAATTAGCATTTGGTGGATCTACAACAGGTATTGTTCAATCATTTACTTATGGACACTATAGTCTTATAAATAGATTAGTAACAGTATATTTTACAATTACAGTATCAAATATTGGAAGTGCTACAGGAAATGCGCAAATATTAAATTTACCATATATTATAAACAATCCAACTTGTGGTAATATTACTACATTAAATAATGTAACTGGAATTAGTAATGCACCATATTTAAATGTAGGAACAGGTACATATATTCAAATTATGCAATTTTCATCTACTGGCAGCGTCGCATTAACAAATTCAAATTTTACAAATACATCTATAATTGCTGGTAGTGTATCTTATTATATAAACAATTAATATTGATGGTAAACAAAATACTTGGTACGGGCCTACTGAAACTTATGTGATATCTGCATTGGATTTTAGCAAGGATATATATAAAAATGTTCCTGATGCGTTTATAGCAGTTCATTGTGAGCAAGGAAAGTCAAGAAGTGCTGGAATTACATTAGCGATTCTATCACAACTTGCAGGTAAAGGTAAGGAAGAATATATTGTATTAAAACTATTGAAACATGATACAAATCAGCAATTCTGTTTTAATCCATTAATCATTAAAATTGCTGATAGCCTTTTAAATAATTCATCAGCATTAGAAAAAAACTTAGAAAAATATTGTCCTCGTTTTGTAACATGGAGAAAATATTGGAAGAATAAAGAAGTATAAATAAAAACTCCACATAAATCAATATGTGGAGTTTTGACGTTATATTTTTATCAGATTACGCAGATACTGATGGAGTTGCTATTAATTTTTGCACAGCTAATTCGACAGAGACATTAACCACACTAGTAGCACATTGAATTCCTTGTGCTTGAAGTGCTGTTGTGATTTGTTTTACTGCTAAATCTCGTTTCTGTGCGCCTGTAGTTGATTTATCGGTTGCTAAGGATAATACAACTCCTTCAGCAATTGGAAGTGCTGTTGTCAATCCATTTGCTACTGATGTTTTAATGACAGGCAAGATTGCTATCATAAATTCTTTACTTACCCCTAAAAAGGATGCCAATGTTTTTGATGCCCATGTTGAAAATATATTCATATTATTAACTATATTTATCGATATCAAATACATTATCAAATAAAAATATTGAATTATTTTTAAATTATGGTAATATTTTTTTATGGATAAAAAAGATTTAGAAATACAAAATTTAAAAAATTATATTGAGCATCAAAAATTATCACAAGAAAATATGGAAAAACTCACAAGTGGGATTTTAAATGCTTGTCGAATTGATGATTATATAAAAGAAGATATAAAAGAAGAAATTGAAAGAATATTATATGAGTTTTTAGATCCTACATATTGTGAAACTTGTGGATCATGTGGTGAATCAGGATGTTGTAATCCATCTAATTGTGAAACCGTTAAATGTTTGTATGGTGATAGTAACGCAGAGGATTATAAGTTACTATTAGATGAAAATGAGGATTATAGAAATAGAATTCAAGCAATAAAGAATATTTTTGATATTATTGCGCTAAAGTTGCTTATAAGTGATGATATTAAAAATGAAATAACTGAACTTTTAACCTTAGAATAATTAAAAATATGTTTGATGAAAATTTTTTGAGTTGGATGATGATAATTTTATTAATTTCAGTTCCTCTTGGGATATGGAAGTTGGTTGAAATTATTATATGGGCATTTCACCATATTAAAATTATATAGTTTAAATTTGATATATTATTAATATATGATAATATATACAACGTTATGAGCATTACAAAAAAACTACAACAAAGCACTGATATGATATTGCAATTTAATGAGGATGAAGTATCAGAATTGGGATGGAAACCTAATGAAAAATTATCATTTAAAGTATTAGAAGATGGTTCAGTTTCATTGACTAAATATGATACAATGGAAATAGATTTAAATGATTTCGATAGAGAAATATTGGAACATCTTATAACAATTAGTTGCGAGGAAGATATTTCTGTGAATCAAGTAATTGAAAATATTCTAAAAGAAGGATTGGGGATATAAATTGCTGTAAGATTCATTAAATGTTATTAGATTACAAGATTTTGATGATACAGTAGATAAGAATGCATATAAGCAATTTGGAAATTCAGTTAATGTTAAAGTGATTGAAACTGTATTAAATGAATTAAAAAAATTAGAATATGATATTTGAATATTTAAAAGCGATATTAGTTAATAAGAATGATAAACTACAATTAGATGCTTATTATCCGTTCTTGATTTCCCGATGGCTTTCTTTTAGTTCTACAGGGGCTACAAAGGCTTTAAATTGCACAGTTAACCAGTTAGGCAATTTAGATAAAGAAGTTCATTATAAACTACTTTTGCAAATATTCCCAAAACAAAAATATTTCAGTAAAATAAATTATATAAAGAAAGTTAAGAAAGAAGAAAAAGATGATGCAGAAATAAAGGATTTGGAAAAACTTGCAAAATATATGGAAGTTTCTACCAGAGAAGTCAGGTTAATGC
>Ga0208613_1000270_pt1 | contig 18108 bp, 16 predicted proteins | sample CryBogmetaGMA6M_FD_184543 | JGI IMG/M metagenome (GOLD analysis project Ga0208613, IMG submission 184543) | Freshwater microbial communities from Crystal Bog, Wisconsin, USA - MA6M (SPAdes) | ecosystem: Environmental > Aquatic > Freshwater > Lake | place: Crystal Bog, Wisconsin, USA | collected... | reverse complement strand
GGTGAAATCCAGTTGGGTGCCCTGCTGGAGCAGATCTTGACCCCGGAACAGTATTCGACGAATGTCGCGCCCAAGCCGGGTTCCACGGAAAGGGTGGAGTTTGCAATCCGATTGCCGGGCCGTGATGAACTGGAAGGGAAGTCCGTCTGGATACCCCTGGATGCCAAGTTCCCCAAGGAGGACTACGAGCGCCTGCTGATTGCCCAGGAGAAGGCGGACCCCGTGCAGGCTGAGGAGGCTGCCAAAAGGCTGGAGGAGCAGATCCGGAAATGCGGGCGGGATATCCGTGACAAGTATATCAGCCCGCCGCACACGACTGATTTTGCCATTCTCTACCTGCCTATTGAAGGGCTCTATGCCGAAGTCATCCGGCGCACGGGGCTGGTGGAAGCGCTCCAGCAGACCTGCCGGGTCGTTGTTGCCGGCCCTACCACGCTGTCCGCCTTATTGAATGCTTTGCAGATGGGATTCCGCACCCTGGCAATTCAGAAACGGTCCAGTGAGGTTTGGAAGTTGCTGGGCGCCGTGAAACTGGAGTTTGCCCGGTTTACCGACCACCTCGAGGCCGTGCAGAAGAAATTGCACCAGGCGTCGGACTCGATCGAGGATGCTGCCCGCAAGTCCCGCCAGATCCAGCGCCGCCTCAAGGACGTCCAGGAACTGCCCGCCGAGGAGGTCGGGATGAACATTGAACAGTCAACATCCAGTACTGAACCATGAGCTGAGCGTTGCTCTTTTCGTTCGACGTTGGGTGTTCAATGTTGACTGTTCGATGTTCATTTCCCTGCTTCCGGGTTAATGCATGGGCCCGGAGTTGACAACCCCTGCGGCATCCTCTAAGGTGTGCCGACTTTTTTCACAGGCCGTTAGCTCAGTTGGTAGAGCACGACACTTTTAATGTTGGGGTCGTGGGTTCGAGTCCCACACGGCCTACCATCCTTCGCTCAATCCCCGGCCGCTGGCCGATGACTGAGCTGTGGATGGTCGACGACCATACAGGAAGGATATCACCATGAAACTTGGCATCATTGGCGGTAGTGGGTTATATCAGCTCGAAGGTCTTGAAAATGTCCGCGAGGTTGCCCTCGACACGCCCTTCGGAAAACCCTCTGACGCTTACATCCAAGGGACGTTGGGCGGGGTTGAGGTCTATTTCCTGCCCCGGCACGGTCGTGGCCACCGCATCCTACCTGCGGAGATCAATCATAAGGCAAACATCTGGGGATTCAAAAAGCTCGGTGTAGACCGGGTGATGTCCGTCAGCGCCGTCGGAAGTCTGCGCGAGGGTATCCATCCCCGGGATATTGTCCTGCCGGATCAGTATTTCGACCGGACGAAGGGCTCGCTGAACCATACCTTTTTCGGCAATGGGCTGGTGGGGCATGTCTCCTTTGGGGAGCCGACCTGCAAGGACTTGCGCGCGGTGATTGCCAAGGCGGCCGGGGATGCCGTGCGGGATCTGAATCTGGGGGATGTGGTCCGGCTCCATATGGATGGGACCTATGTGAATATGGAGGGGCCGGCCTTCTCCACCCGTGCGGAATCCAATGTGTACCGTCAAATGGGGTTCGATATCATCGGGATGACCAGTCTGCCCGAGGCCAAGCTGTGTCGCGAGGCGGAAATGTGCTACCAGTCCATGGCCATGGCGACGGACTATGACTGCTGGCGTGTCAGCGAGGAAGAAGTCTCTGTTGAAATGATTGTTGCGACCCTCACGGCCAACACCAAGCTGGCCAAGGAAATCATCTGCCGACTGGTGCCGGCGCTGCCAAAGACCCGGGAATGCGCCTGCCAGCATGCCCTGAAGTTCGCCATCATGACCGACATGAAGTGCGTGCCGCCCGCCACGCTGGAAGCCATGTCCCCGATGCTGGCCAAATATCGGTGAAGTGGGGGCTGGACATCCTGAGGCGCCTGAATCCGGCCCCTTTGCTGGACCTTGTTTGGCCGCGTACCTGTGAGGCGTGCGGCAAGCCGGCGGGGGAGTCCTCAAAATATCTCTGCTGGGACTGCCTGGCCGCCTTGCCGGTGATCGAGCCTCCGTTTTGTTCCCGTTGCGGTGACCCGGTGGAGGGACATATCACCCGGGATTATATTTGTTCCTTCTGCGTGGATCGCACGCCGGCCTTTGACCGGGCGCATTCGGCCCTCCGGTTCAAGGGGCCTTTGAAGGATGTCCTGCACCGGTTTAAGTACTCAAACGCCACCCATCTCGACAAGGATCTGGCGACGGTGCTACATGCCTGCGTGCGGACCCACTATAGCCAGGAACGCTTCGATGCCATCACCTTTGTGCCCCTGCATCCCGCCAAGGAACGGGCGCGGACCTATAACCAGGCGCTACTCCTGGCGAACCGGCTGGCCGGGATGATGGAGGTGCCCCTCGCGCGCGGCTGCCTCACCCGGTTACGGGAGACCGGGACCCAGACGCACCTGAACATGAGGGAAAGGGCGAAGAATGTTTCCGGCGCCTTTGAGGCCCGGTGTCCCGAGTGGATTGAGGGGCGGAGCTTTCTGCTCGTCGATGATGTCATGACCACGGGGGCGACCGTGAACGAGATCAGCCGTGTCATGAAAACCGCCGGCGCCTCCAGAGTCTGCGTCGCGACCGTGGCGAGAGGGTAGGGTTGAAAAAGGATTTGACTGGGTTGCAGTCTCTGTATAGATTGCGCGCCTTCTTTTGGGCCACAGTGCCCCCATCGTCTATCGGTTAGGACAGCAGGTTCTCAACCTGTTAAGAGGGGTTCGACTCCCCTTGGGGGTGCCATACGTCGGGAGGCATTCAGCGCTTCGCGATCTTGGCCCGCTTGATCTTCTTGATAATATCCCGGTAGATGATTGCGGCATCCTGTTTGAGGGTGCGGCAGAGCCAGAAGAATTCAATCACATCGAGGCGGCGCCGGCCGGTTTCGATGCGCCAGACGAAGGAATGCTCCCGGCCTAGGGCCTTGGCCAAGTCCCGCTGGGTCATGCCGGCTTTCATTCGCATGTCCAGGATCGTTTCCAGGACAAGCTTGTATTCAGGGCTGTTGATCGATTCTTTCATGGCTAAGCAATAGTGTTAAAATACGGCAACAATGATGAAAATGCACTAAAAAAATATTTGACCTCATCATGCGTTCAGTGTATCAGTATAATTTCTGATTTCAGTCTTTCGGATATCTTTATTGCGGTAGCCCCGCTGACCGCCACGCGTTTTTGTCGACTGGCCTGACCGGAGATCAGGGTGATTTGCCGACGAGTGACTCCAAGGATTTCCGAGAGGAATTCGATCAGGGTCTCATTTGCCTTGCCGTCCACCGGCGGGGCCTTCAGTCGGATTTTCAAGGCACCGCCATGCTCTCCCTGAATTTGATTTCTTGAGGCGCGAGGGGTGGCGTGGATGGTTAAAACGACGCCGTCTTTTGTGTCTGTGATCCAACTCATGCCGGAATACTGGAGTCCATTGCGGGGGCTGTCGAGGATAGAAATTTCCTTGGCTGAACTGTGGGGCAGGGGTAACATCTTGGTACAAGGGAAGGTTGTATGAAGAAGCTCCTGCATGTGATTGCGAGTCCCCGGGGCGAGAAGTCCAGAACGCTGATGGTGGCATCGGCATTTCTCAGCCAGTTCAGGCAAAGTCATCCCGAGTGGTTGATTGATGAGTTCAACTTGTTCCATGAACCGCTTCCGCCGCTGACGGCCCGGCATGTGGATGGCAAGTACGTGCTGCTCGGCGGCAAAGACCTCTACGGTGGGCTTCGCGAAACGTGGGAGGAGATCGAGCAGCAGATTGAGCGCTTCAAGTCGGCCGATGCGTATCTCGTCAGTACTCCCATGTGGAATTTCGGTATACCCTACATCCTGAAGCAGTATATCGATATCCTGGTCCAGCCGCGGTATTTGTTCCATTATGTGAAGGGACGCCCGGAGGGGTTTCTCAAGGGACGTCGTATGGTGGTTATTTCATCCCGTGGAGGGAATTACGCGGCCCCGGAGGACCTGCTCTCGGATCATGTGGAGCCCCACCTCCGGACGGCATTCGGATTTGTGGGAATTACGGACATCGAGTTTATTAAGGTTGAGCCGCTCGACGGTGTTCCCGCGAAGGCGGTAAGGGAAACTCTTGAGGCGGCACGACGGAAGGCACGCGAGGTGGCGGAGCGGATGATCTGAGGAGCGACCATGGCACGCGATATCCCCGTTGCAAATGGACAGATCCTGGTAGCCTACGATCAGGAGGGGCTGGTTCGTGATTTCTATTATCCCCACATCGGGCAGGAGAATCACGTCAACGGTGCGGTATTTCGCGTGGGGCTATGGGATGACGGGGTGTTCGAATGGCTACCCGGGGGATGGGAGCGACGCCTGGACTATATGGATGATGCCCTGGTTACACAGCTGACCTGGTCCAATGCCGCACGGGGATTGAAGCTCACCTTTAATGACATGGTCGATTTCCACGATCCCCTTTTCCTGCGTCGCCTCACCATTCAGGTCCTGGGCGGGAACGCCCGCCGGTTACGGCTTTTTTTCGGCTTTGATTTCAGCATCTCGGGAAACGACATTGGGGACACGGCTTCCCTTCGTCCTGATGCGGGCGGTCTGCTGAACTACAAGAACGACCGCTATTTTCTTGTCAACGCCCTGTTGTGCGGGCGGCATGGGTTTGATCAGGTCGCCACCGGCAACAAGCGGCGGCAGGAGTTCGAGGGGACCTGGAAGGACGCGGAGGACGGGATTCTGAGCGGGAATGCCATTGCCCAGGGCTCTGTCGATTCCATTGTCGCCCTTCATCTGACCGTTGAACCCGGTGCGACGGAGACGGCGTGGGTATGGATTGCCGCGGGGAAGAACTGGGGCGAGGTGCGGGATCTGAACCGGATGGTGCTCAAGCGCGGGCCCGCCCGGTTGTTCCAGCGGACCCATGACTATTGGCGCTTATGGATACGCAAGGAACCGGAGGATGCTGCCGGTCTACCGGCTGCCGTTATGCGGCTCTATCGCCGGAGTCTCCTGGTGGTTCGGACCCAGATTGACCGGAACGGGGCGATTCTTGCGGCGAATGACTCAGACAATATCCAATACAACCGGGATACCTATAGTTATGTGTGGCCTCGTGACGGTGCGCTGGTGGCCCATGCGATGGATCGCGCGGGGTACCCGGAAACAAGCCAGGCTTTTTTTCGATTTTGCGCCTCGGTGGTCGAGCCTGAGGGGTACTTTCTGCATAAGTACACGCCATCCGGATTGCCTGCCAGCAGCTGGCATCCCTGGGTCAAGGAGTCCCGCGGCCAGTTGCCCATTCAGGAGGATGAAACCGCGCTGGTGATCTGGGCTCTGTGGGAGCACTATCGCCGGTTCAGGGATATTGAGTTTATTACCCCCCTGTACCGTCCGTTGATCAAGAACGGGGCCAATTTCCTGATGAACTATCGTGATCCGGCGACGGGGCTACCTCTGGCGAGTTATGATCTCTGGGAGGAGCGGCAGGCGGTGCAGACCTTCACGGTGTCCGCGGTTCATGGCGGTCTGATGGCGGCCGCACATTTTGTTGAGGCGTTCGGCGAGCATGACCTCGCCCTGGATTACCGGATGGGCGCCTCACGCATGAAGGACGCAGCCCTGCGCCATCTGTTCCTGCCGGAGACCCGGTTTTTTGCCCGCAGTGCGTTCTTTCCGCCTGAAGGGGCGCCACCCGAGATCGACCGTGCCTTAGATTCCAGTGTATGCGGTATTTTCGCCTACGGGATGCTCTCTGCTGACGACCCCTCCGTCATCAGTACCCTCCAGGCCCTTTACCAGAAATTATGGTGTGGGGCGCCGGTGGGGGGGATGGCACGATATGAGAATGATTCCTATTACCGGGTGCACTCAAAGTTCCCCGGGAATCCCTGGTTTGTCACAACCCTCTGGTATGCCCAATACCTGATTGCCCGGGCGCGGGTGGCGGCCGACCTTGCCCCCGCGGTGAACCTGCTGGAGTGGACTGCCGCCCATGCCCTGCCCAGCGGTGTTCTCGCGGAACAGCTTGATCCTGTGACAGGTTCCCCGCTGTCGGTTTCCCCCCTGACGTGGAGCCATGCGGCCTATGTCACGGCGGTTTGCGACTATCGCGACAAGGTTCGATTGCTGTCGAAGTGAAAATATCATTTCGATGTTTCCCCCGAGTTATCAACGGCTTAACAATTTGACGCTAGCAGGGTGGGGAAAAAGGCTTGAAGAAGAACGTTAATGCGTCCATATTCTGTCTGTTTTTTTGTGCTCGATCAGGAAATCAGCCGGATGAATGAATCATCCGGTTTACTCTGGAAAGGGAGTTGTAGTATGGCTGAAAAGAAAAACATGATCATGGTGGATGGTAATCAGGCGGTTGCGAATATCGCCCATGCCACCAACGAAGTGTGCGCAATTTATCCGATCACCCCGTCCTCCGCGATGGGGGAATGGGCCGATGAGTACAGTGCCGCCGGCATGAAGAACATCTGGGGCACAATCCCCCAGGTCGTGGAACTGCAGTCCGAGGGTGGCGCCAGCGGCGCGGTTCACGGGGCGTTGTCCACCGGCGCCTTGACGACCACGTTCACGGCCTCCCAGGGCCTCCTGCTCATGATCCCCAACATGTACAAGATCGCCGGCGAGCTCACCAGCACGGTCTTTCATGTCACCGCCCGTTCCCTGGCCTGCCAGGGGTTGTCGATCTTCGGCGACCACTCGGATGTCATGTCGGTGCGCCAGACCGGGTACGCGCTGCTGGCCTCGGCAAGTGTCCAGGAAGCTCATGACTTCGCCCTGATTTCCCAGGCGGCAACCCTGAAGTCGCGGGTTCCGTTCGTGCATTTCTTTGACGGCTTCCGGACCTCCCATGAAGTCCAGAAGATTGAGTCGATCTCGAGCGATGTGATCAAGGCGATGATCACCGACGAGCTCGTGTTCGCCCACCGCCAGCGCGCCCTGTCGCCCGACCGTCCCATGATGCGCGGCACCGCCCAGAACCCGGATGTCTATTTCCAGGGCCGTGAGACCGTCAACAAGTACTACGATGCCTGCCCGGGCATTGTGCAGAAGACGATGGATGAGTTCGCGAAGCTGACCGGCCGCCAGTACCACCTGTTTGACTATGTCGGCGCGCCGGATGCCGAGCGCGTCATTGTGGTCATGGGCTCCGGCGCCGAGACTGTTCATGAGACGGTGGAGGCGCTGGTTGCCAAGGGCGAGAAGGTTGGCGTGCTCAAGGTCCGCCTGTATCGTCCCTGGGACATCAAGACGTTCGTCAAGACGCTGCCGGCAACCTGCCATTCCATCGCCGTGCTGGACCGCACGAAGGAGCCCGGCTCCATCGGCGAACCGATGTACGAGGATGTCCGCACCGCGATCGGTGAGGCGCAGAGCGAGAAGCTCATGCAGACCAAGTTCTATCCGCTGGTTGTTGGTGGCCGCTACGGCCTCGGCTCCAAGGAGTTCACCCCCGCCATGGTGAAGGCCGTGTTCGACAACCTGGTCGCCGGAAAGAAGAATCACTTCACGATCGGCATCAACGACGATGTAACCCACACCAGCCTGTCCTTCGACCCGAACTTCCAGCTCGAGCACAAGGGCCGTATCGAGGCCATGTTCTACGGGCTCGGCTCCGATGGTACGGTGGGCGCCAACAAGAACTCGATCAAGATCATCGGCGACGACACGGATTTCTCCGCCCAGGGGTATTTCGTGTATGACTCGAAGAAGGCCGGCACGATCACCGTGTCGCACCTGCGCTTCGGGCCTGGCCTGATCCGCAGTCCGTATCTGTGCACCAAGGCCGACTTCGTGGCCTGTCACAACTTCTCGTTCGTCGAGAAGTACGACATGCTGGCGACTGCCAAGACGGGTGCCACGTTCCTGCTCGCGAGCCCGTTCACGGCCGCGGAAGTCTGGAACCACCTGCCCGATGAGCTGGCGCAACAGATCATCGACAAGAAGATCAAGTTCTATGTGATCGATGCCAACAAGCTGGCTGCCGAGCTGGGGTTGGGCGCGCGCATCAATACCCTTATGCAGACCTGCTTTTTCAGCATCTCGGGTGTGTTGCCCCAGGCCGAGGCCGTGGAGGGCCTCAAGAAGGCGATCAAGAAGACCTACGGCCGCAAGGGCGATGACGTGGTCCAGTCCAACTTCAAGGCCGTGGATGCCGCTGTTGCCGCGATTCAGGAAGTCAAGGTTCCCGCCAAGGTCGCCGGCAAGCTGAAGATGCCGGCCGTGGTCCCCGCGGATTCCCCGGAATTCGTCAGGACGGTCACCGCGACCCTCATCAAGCAGAAGGGCGACAGTATCGCTGTCAGCCAGATGCCCGAGGATGGCACATGGCCGACCGGCACGACGCAGTACGAGAAGCGCAATATCGCGGTTGAGATTCCCGAGTGGAATCCCGATCTCTGCATCCAGTGCGCGCAGTGCTCGCTGGTGTGCCCGCACGCAGCGATCCGCGTCAAGGCGTATGATCCCAAGGAACTGGCCAAGGCGCCGAAGACCTTCAAGTGCACGGAGGCCAAGGGCAAGGAATTCGCCGGCCTCAAGTTCACCGTCCAGGTGGCCCCTGAGGATTGCACCGGTTGCGGCGCTTGCGTGTGGAACTGCCCCGGTCGCGAGCGCGACAAGGCGACGAAGCAGGAAACCGGCAAGCGCGCGATCATGATGGCGCCCCAGATTCCGCTCCGCGAGAACGAGGTTGAGAACTTCAAGTTTTTCCTGGCACTCCCCGAGACGGATACCAAGCTCTACAAGAAGGACACAGTCAAGGGTAGCCAGTTTGTGAAGCCCCTGTTTGAGTTCTCAGGCGCCTGCGCGGGTTGCGGCGAGACACCTTATGTCAAGCTGCTGACCCAGCTGGTCGGCGACCGGCTCTACGTCGCCAACGCGACGGGCTGCTCCTCGATCTATGGCGGCAACCTGCCCACCACCCCGTATGCCAAGCGGGATGATGGCCGTGGTCCTTGCTGGGCCAACTCGCTGTTCGAGGATAACGCCGAGTTCGGGTTCGGAATGCGCCTGACCGTTGACAAGTTCAACGAGTACGCACTGGAACTCGTTGACCAGTTGATCGGCGGAGCCTGCGACAGTCTCAAGGCTGACAAGGAACTGTTGACAGCCATCAAGACGGCAGACCAGTCGAGCCAGGCGGGGATTGAAGAGCAGCGCGCCCGGGTGGCGACGCTCAAGTCCAAGCTGGCCGGTTGCAAGACTGAGGCATGCACCCGGTTGCTGTCCCTCGCGGATTACCTCGTGAAGAAGGCGGTCTGGGTGGTTGGCGGCGACGGCTGGGCTTATGATATCGGTTATGGCGGTTTGGACCATGTCCTCGCCTCCGGCCGCAATATCAAGGTGCTGGTGCTGGATACCGAGGTGTATTCCAACACAGGTGGCCAGGCGTCCAAGTCGACCCCGATGGGGGCGGTGGCGAAGTTCGCGGCGGGTGGAAAGCTGGCCATGAAGAAGGATCTGGCCATGATCTCCATGACCTACGGGAATATCTATGTGGCAACGGTTGCCCTGGGTGCGAATCCGGGCCAGTGCGTCAAGGCGTTCATGGAAGCCGAGCAGTATGACGGCCCGGCCATCATCATCGCGTACTCGCACTGTATCGCGCACGGGATCGACATGACCTCGGGCATGCAGGGGCAGAAGGATGCCGTGAACTCGGCTCACTTCCCGCTGTACCGGTACAATCCGGAGCTGCTGGCGCAGGGCAAGAATCCGCTTACGCTGGACAGCAAGGCGCCGACAATGAAGTTCAGTGAGCATGCCATGAAGGAAAACCGGTTCCGCGTGTTGAAGAAGATCAACCCGGAACAGGCCACGAAGCTGATGGCCATTGTGGATCAGAAGGTGTTGGCCAAGTATGATATGCTGACCAAGCTGGCGGCGATGACCCCCTGTACGGGTGAGGTGGCTACCGCTCCGCAGGCGTAACACGACGGGATAGAGAATGAGCATGGGGGGATCTGGTCTCCGATCAGATCCCCCCATTTTTTAATAGCCCTGTTGCCTTTGGCGTGGAGCGGGTGTATAGTTTTCGATCAACTTGAAAGGAAAATGCTATGCGTAACTTTGGAATGCCCGAATTGCTGATTATCCTGCTGGTGGTGCTGCTTCTGTTTGGAGCCAAGAAGCTGCCTGATCTTGCCCGTTCCCTGGGGCGCAGCCTGAATGAGTTCAAGAAGGGCCGTGAAGATGGCGCAAAGCCTGATGATGACGCGAAGAAGACGGACGAGAAGAAGGGCTGATCTTACAGCTTCACTGTCGGCGTTCGGGCTTCGCGGTCCAGTTGCTTGAGCGCCTCTTCGATATCATTTTTCCAGTCGCTCTTGGGGTTGGCGGCCAGAAAATCCTCATACGTCGCCCGGGCTTTGTCGTACCGCTTCAACGCCTGCAGGCAGCGGGCTTTTCCGAAGATCGCCGTGGGAACCAGGAAGTGGTTCGGCTTGTTGGTCGTGAACCGGGTGTATTCCCCAAGGGCTTTCTCCGTCTGACCGGCGGACTCCTCGCAATGGATCAGCCCGAGTTCGGCGATGCCAACCATCGGGTGAGAGGGGTACTTGGAAAGGAAGTCCTTGTACTCCGCCTGGGCCGCGATGTAGTCACCATTGTCAAACTGGGCTTTTGCCATTTGCAGGCGGGCCAGCATGGCCGCCGAGGATGAAGGGTATTGGTTGAGGATCGACTGAAGGGCCTGAACATTGCGGGCTTCGCCAAGCATGCGGGATGCCTTTTCCTCATTGCCCGCCTTGTTGGCACGGTAAAGGAATACGGCCAGGATGATAACCGCAGCGACGCCGGCTGTGATGATCCAGCTTTTTACTTCCTTGGCGCCGTCGCTTAGTGTTTCGAGATCGCCCTGTTGCGGCTGATTCTCAGCCAGTCCTTTATTTTCGGCAGTATCCATAAATAACATCCTTCCGCTCGTAAAAGTGAGTGCATTTAATACGGGCTTGTCGGCGTTGAAGCAAGTTCAAAGTTCCTTTTGGATAAGAGCCGGCGGTGTGGCGGCGGCGCAGATGTGATCCCAGTCCTCGTAGCGCCAACCGCGGGGGAAGTCCCTGCACTGGCGGGGCTTGGCTTCCTGGATCCGGCAGGAGGGTGGGGTGCCTTCCAGGAAAACACAGGAACCGTCAGGATGGTCCACGAGTAATAGCCCCCGGCGATCCTCACGAAGCCTCGTGAACCGGTCGGTAAAGTCTGCCGTCTCCATGCCGAGTGCCTGCGCGATGGACTCCGCCTCCCCGTCAAGCAGCCGAACCTCGCCCTCGTGGCGACAGCAGTTCCCGCACCTCAGGCAGTGGAAGTCCATGTCTGGTAAAGTGTTTTCAGCCTTCACGATGCCGGATTTTCTGAACACTGAACACTGGATACTGTCCCGCTCTTCCCGTCATCCCACTTCCACGACGCTCGGGTCGTAATTGGCCGGGGGCTCGAACCCGAGCAGCTTGAGGCAGGTGGCAGCCAGGCTGCTGATGCCCAGTCCGGTGTGCTTGCCCAACTTCAGTTTCGCAGTGCCGGAAGGATCATAGATGAAAACGGGAACCGGGTTGAGGGAATGCGCGGTTTTCACCTTGAGCTTGCCGTTCTCCACTTTGGCTTTGCCCGTCTTTTTCTCGTGCTCGTACATGTCGTCCGCGTTGCCATGGTCGGCGGAAATGACGATGATACCGCCGGCGGCCTGCACGGCCGGAATCAGGCGGCTGAGGCACAGGTCCACCGTTTCCACGGCAATCTGGGTGGCTTGATAGACGCCTGTGTGGCCCACCATGTCGCCATTGGGGAAGTTGAGGCGGATGAACTTATACTGGTTTGCCTCAATGGCCTTGAGTACCGCATCCGTGATTTCCGCCCCCTTCATCCAAGGCCGCTGCTCGAAGGGCAGGATATCTGAGGGAATTTCAATGTAGTCTTCCAGTTTGGCGTCAAATTTTCCCGAGCGGTTGCCGTTGAAGAAGTAGGTCACGTGCCCGAACTTCTGGGTTTCGCTGATGGCCAGTTGAGTCACGCCGCTTTTGACAAGGTATTCACCCATGGTTTCGGCAATAGCCGGGGGTTCCACCAGATAGCGTTTCGGGAGCTTCAAGTCGCCGTCGTATTGCATCATCCCGGCGAAGAGCACCTTGGGTCGGGGGGATCGTTCGAACTCGGTCACTGCGTCATCATCAAACGCCCGGGTCATCTCAATGGAGCGATCGCCCCGGAAGTTGAAGAATATCACGCTGTCGTTGTCGACGATCTTGCCGATCGGTTGCCCGTTTGTGGCAATCACAAAGGCGGGGAGATCCTGGTCGATTACGCCCGGCTTGGCTTTGCGGAGCGACTCAATGGCCTCATGGGCCGAGGCAAACTGGATGCCGATCCCGCGGACATGGGTATCCCAGCCGCGCTTGACCATGTCCCAGTTCGCGTTGTACCGGTCCATGGTGATGTTCATGCGTCCGCCGCCCGATGCAATCCGGTAATCCACGGCGCCTCCGGCGTTGAGTCCGGCCAGATATTGCTCAAAGGGATCCACATACTCCAGCGCGGAAGTCTCGCCCACGTCACGGCCATCCAGCAGAATATGGATGCGGGCACGCTTGACTCCCGCGGCCTTGGCCTGGGTGAGCATGGCCTTGAGATGGTCGATATGGCTGTGGACATTGCCGTCGGAGAATAGCCCCATGAAGTGCAAAGTGGAGTTGTTCTTGATGACATTGGCAACCTGGGATTTCCAAACCTCGCCGCGGAACATGGCGCCGGAGGCGATGGCATTGCTGACCAGGCTTGCTCCCTGCGCGAAGACGCGGCCGCACCCGATGGCGTTGTGCCCGACCTCGCTGTTACCCATGTCCTCGTCGCTGGGCAGGCCGACAGCCGTCCCGTGCGCCTTGAGGGAGCTGAATAGCGCGTTGGCCTTCAGCCAGTCCATTGTCGGGGTCAGGGCTGACCGAACGGCGTCGCCCTCCTCATAATGGCCGATCCCGACGCCATCCATGATCACGAGAACAACCGGTCCCTTGGGGCCCGGAAACGATGTCTTTTTCAATGCCTGCATAGTCTTGCCCTTTCGCTATAAAAAGGCGCCCAGTATAGTGAATGGAGCGGGGTATGTCGAGGCGGGGATTTTTTTCGAGAGTGTGATTCGTCCGTTTTTCATAATCGCAATCGTAATCTTAATCTTAATCCACTCTGGGGGAAGGGATTACGATTACGATTACGATTAAGATTAGGATTATGGTGGGATGAGAGGGTCGATAAACCTCTTGATCGGGGGGGCTCGGATAGGTAGCTTATGCGGCGGTTGTGTCAGTGCTGATATCTGGTTCCCAATAAGCCGGGAACCGGTGAAGGTTGGGGGCTATGCGACGGAAGCCGGCAAAATCCCGCCAGGCCCGGAAGGGAGCAACGGTATGCCATGAGTCCGGGCGCCGTGGTTTTCCTGACTGTAGCCGGAACCCGGTTTATTGGGAACCGATATCAGCAATGGTGTGAAATTGCGTGGAGATTCTTTTATGGCGTACGAAGTGTTGGCAAGAAAATGGCGTCCGCAGCAATTCGCGGACGTGGTGGGGCAGGATCACGTCACCCAGACGCTCCAGAATGCCATCAAGGCCAACCGGATCGCCCATGCCTACCTCTTTGTGGGCCCTCGCGGCACGGGCAAGACCTCTCTCGCCCGTCTTTTCGCCAAGGCCCTGAACTGTAAGACGGGACCCACGGTCACCCCGTGCGATAAGTGCGATTCCTGCCGCGAGATCACTGCGGGAACCTCCATGGACGTCCAGGAAATCGACGGTGCCTCGAATAACAGCGTGGATCAGGTCCGCGAGCTCCGGGATAACGTGAAATTTGCGCCCACCCTGGGGAAATACAAGATCTACATCATCGACGAAGTGCATATGCTCTCCACGGCGGCTTTCAACGCCCTGCTCAAGACCCTGGAGGAGCCGCCCCCGCATGTGAAGTTCTTCTTTGCCACCACCGAGGCGCACAAGGTGCTTCCGACGATTGTATCGCGCTGCCAGCGGTTTGACCTGCGCCGCATTCCCGTCGCCCTGATCATCGAGCGGCTCAACCTGATTGCGAAAGAGGAGAAGGTTACGCTCGACAGTGATGCCGCCCTGGCGATTGCACGGGGTGCGGAAGGGGGGCTCCGTGATGCGGAGTCGGCCATGGACCAGCTGATCGCCTTCCGGGGTGAAACGATTACCGAGGCGGATGTGTTGTCGGTGTTCGGCCTGGTCTCGCGCCAGACACTGGAGTTGCTGGCCACTGCGATTCTGAAGGGTGATGTCGGGGAGATTGTGCGGATCGTCGCCGAGCTCGACGCCGGCGGCAAGGACATGCAGCGCCTGGTCCTGGAGTTGCTGGACCATTTCCGGTCACTGTTGGTCTATCTTTGCGTGCCCCAGGCGGCGTCAACCATGGATGTGGTCTCCGCCCAGATGGAGAGCCTCAAGCAGCAGGCTCAACTGGCCCAGCCCGACCGCTTGATGCGCATCGCCGAGGTGTTGTCTCAGGCCGAAGACCGGATGCGCTATTCCCTGTCGCGGCGGACCCTGGTTGAAACATCGCTGATCCGGTGCGCCCGCGCGACGACAGTATCCGTGGATGAATTGCTCAAGCGCCTCGAGGCGTTAGGCCAAGCGGTGGGTGGGGGCGCGGTTATATCGGCGTCCCCAGCTGCCGCCAGCCGTGTCGAGGTGACCCGGGAGGCCCCGGCCCCCGCCTATGTCGCCCGTGCCGCCGCCCCGGCACCGGCCCGGCCAGCCGAGCCGACGGTCACGAAACAGGCCCCGGCACGTGCCCCCGTGGCTGCGCCCCCGGCGAAGAACGAGCTGGACGCCCTCATCGCCCAGTGGCGCGACCAGGTCGTTGAACGGGTGAAGCGGGAAGTGGCGATGGCCGGCATTGCCCTACTGGATGCCAGGCCGCTGGTGGTTGAGCAGAACCGGGTCGTCATCGGGTTCGACCCGCAGTTTCCCCGCAAGCTGGAGCAGATGAAAATCCCCACCTATCACTTGGCGGTGCAGAAAATCATGGTGCAGGTCCTGAAGCGGCCGATCAACGTTGAGTTTGTGCTCCTTGCCGAGGGTGAAGCGGCGGATCTCCCGGCGGATCATACCGTGGAGAGGGCCGAAACCCAGAATCCGCCCGCAGGTGCGGCACCGGCAAAGGGTGGGGCAGCCCATCCCAAGACACGGCAGGACTGGCATCAGGAACCGGTGGTCCGCAAGACCCTGGAGTTTTTCAACGGAAGCATTGTGGATATTCGCGAATAGGAGTTTGCCATGAATGTGATGAAATTGATGAAGCAGGCCCAGACGATGCAGAAGGACATGGAGCGCGTCCAGGCCCAGCTTGCGGAGAAACGAGTCGATTTTTCCAGCGGAGGCGGCATGGTGACGGCGACCGCCACGGGCGACGGTGGCATTGTTGCCATCAAGATTGATCCCAAGGTGATCAATCCGGCCGATAAGGATTTGCTTGAGGACATGGTCCTCGCGGCCGTTGACGGCGCCATTAAGAAAAGTCGCGAAATGGCCTCCTCCGAGATGGGGAAAGTCACGGCCGGGATGGGCATGCCCGGCATGTTCGGGCGGTAACCGGACTCATGAACGGACTCGAGTATCTGGATCGCATTGCAGCGGCGCTGGGGAAGCTGCCCGGCATTGGCCGACGTTCTGCGGAGCGGATGGCGTTCCGCCTGGCGTGGGAACCGGATGGCGTGATGCGCGAGCTGGGGGGAGCCCTCCGTGATGCCCAGGAAAATGTTCGCCTTTGCCCCCTGTGTGGCAGCATCACGACAGTGGCGGAGCTACCCTGTAAACTTTGCACCAACGCCTCGCGTGATAGCTCGGTTGTCTGCGTGGTCCAGGATCCCAGTGACATTGTTGCCCTCGAGCGGACAGGGGCCTATAAGGGACGCTATCATGCCCTGATGGGAATCATCTCCCCGATGCATGGCGAGGGTCCGGGCGACCTCCGGCTTCAGGCCCTAATCCAGCGTGTGGAAAAGGAAGGCTTTCAGGAAGTCATCATGGCCCTCGGTACGGATGTTGAGAGTGAAGCCACCGCGAACTATATTGCCGAGTTACTGAAGGGACGCAATGTCCGGATCTCGCGCCTGGCCTCGGGCATCCCCGTTGGCAGTGGTGTCGGGTATTCCGATGCGATCACCCTCTCCCGTGCCATCAAGGGCCGCCAGAACCTGTAAGTTCGTTCAGGAAGTCATTATGACCCTCGGTGTGGACCGCGACCTCAGGGCGGGAAGCCGAGTGAAGGAGTAAGGATTTCAGGGGGCCTATCGGCTGCTTCTTTTCCTGTTTACTGTTTCGGCGCTGGTATGATTTCAACCTGGTGGGGCTGGATGACCAGTGTCTTCTTTATCGCGTCAAAGAGTTCCGGCATTTTAGCCATGCGTTCCTTCAGGGTTTCGGCGCGCTTGGATTCAACATATTCCTTTTTGATATCCAGGAAATCAGGAATATTCACGTCTGCCAGCATGACTCCGCGGAAGATTCGGCTGTGGTAATAGTCGTTCTTGGCCTTTATGGCTGTCCACACGGCTTTTACCTGGTCGGCGATCGGGCCTTCGGCGAGAACTGCAGGGGCGAGGTTGACGCCGTCGCTGAGTGCTGCGCTGGAATATTCTGCAACCTTTTTGCCGCCGAGTCGGATTTCGTACTGGCCGGCTTTGAGGCCGGTGATTTTCAGGCGGTAGTCGTTGAGCTCTTCCATTACGGGCGTCCACTGCAGGATTTTCTTTGCATCTGTTTCCAGGGGAAAGAAGGGAAGTGAGGCGTCAAGCTGCATGAATTCGATTTTGCCGCCTGCTTCGATCTTCAGGTCATCGATTTTGCAGTTCTGGGTTTTCACGATTTTATCAGCGGTCACGTCGATTTCGACAGAGGCGACGGTTGAAGGGAAGCTCATGCCTCTGAGGATCGCCCAGGCCATCAGGGTCTGGCCGGGGGGGCCGGGGTGGACGGGGTCGCCGCCGCCTATGCGGTTATTGGGATCAGCGGCGCGGGCTTTGTCGATAGCGGTAAGGAACGGGTGAAGCTGGTCGATGAAGAGGGCGTTTCCGTTAGCGGCTGCGATCTGTTTGACGCCTTCAGAATATTTCTCCAGTGTTTCGTTGTAGCCTTTGATGGCAGGGCCGGGTTCGTTTTCTTCCTTCGGGCTGGGGGTGCACCAGGCGATGCGGACGTTTGCTGTTTTTGCCTGGTCGGCGATTCCCTGTAAACCGCCCATGTAGTTCTTGAAGCCGGCCTCTTCAAATGGCCTGTAGCCGCCGTCGTTCATTCCGAAGTCGACGGTCATGGCGGTCGGATTGTTCGGGATTACGTCGCGGTTGAAGCGTTTGGTGCCGCCGGTTGAACGGTCGCCGCTGATGCCGATGTTTACGAAGGTGATGTTCCAGGAGGGGAAGCGGGTGAGGGTCCAAGCTTCCACGTAGCTGCTGTAGAGGTACTGCTCGGTGATGCTGTCGCCCATCATGGCGACCCTGTCGCCGTCCTTGAAGAAGAAATCGGCGGCGCCGGCCGAGAGGGAAGCTGTGATGATTGCGAGGGCGAGTAATGCTGCTTTGAGGCGGTTTGACATCGATGGGCTCCTCTTTAAGTTCTCGTTATACCTGGTTTGCTTACGTCTGTTGCAGAATGCCGGTTATGAATGGTGAATTCAAGGGATTTGTACTATTCGAAAAATAACGCCGATAAACGCTGATACAGGAGGGATGAAAAGGGGCAGGACAACGATCAATCCCTTATTCCATCTGCGTTCATCGGCGGCTATGACCATGTAGAAGACAAGGAGGAACATAGGACCATAGACCAACGACGATAATTACAAAATGAGGGTGCTGAAATGCGGGGCCACGATTATTGGTCTGTCCCTGTGGTCCCCCTAGCCGGCGCCTTTATCCCTCAATTCGGAGCGGACTCGGTAACGATTCCGGAAGCTCGTCAGCGGGACATGGTGACCGGATCATCGAGCCGTTGTGCGAGAATCCTTTCCCCCGTAACGACACCGAGCCCTGACGCCAAGTTACAGGTAAGCCGGTTACAGTAGTTTTGATGACTTTTGAAACAGGGCTCGGAATTCACGGGGTGTCGTATGTTT
>Ga0208613_1000265_pt1 | contig 18232 bp, 25 predicted proteins | sample CryBogmetaGMA6M_FD_184543 | JGI IMG/M metagenome (GOLD analysis project Ga0208613, IMG submission 184543) | Freshwater microbial communities from Crystal Bog, Wisconsin, USA - MA6M (SPAdes) | ecosystem: Environmental > Aquatic > Freshwater > Lake | place: Crystal Bog, Wisconsin, USA | collected... | reverse complement strand
TTCATAAAAAAAATACGAATTAAAAAACAAGAAATAACTTGATCATAAATCATGTATTTTGTCATACGCCTTATGTAATGCAACCATATGATTACGAAATCTCTTAATCACATCTTTTTTTGCACCATGCACATCTGCCTGATACCAACCCATACTAACATCACGCATTTCATTGCGTAATCTTTTGAGGGCTAACATTTTTTTAAAGCATTTAAATTTCATTCAATTGGTATATAAAAGATTTTATCAAATTCCGATAAAGTAGGTTCTTTATATGAGTTTATCATATTCTTCATAACTTCCTTTGGTATACTCTTTCCTTCGAGTTCAAATCTCTTCTTCAATCTCTCATTCAAAATATCCATGTTATCGAACTCGAACACAATGGCAATCTTCTGGTATGTTTCATCAAACTTTTCCAATAACCAAGCACGGCTGTGCCTTGACATGTTGGTTCTGTCGATAACAACATCCCTGCCATGTAAAATAGATACGTCAATATCACCCACAAATTCATTTTCAACATCTTTAAATTTAAAGTGTTTGAAAGCTTCATTATAGGTCATACCAAGTTCCTTACCTCTTCTTTCAAAGATTCCATCTGTAGAAACAATATCAAACTTATCCGTTGGAAAAGTTGTTCTGCAATACGTTGACTTACCCACACCTGGTGGACCGATTAAGAAAAATACTTTTTTCATATTTTTAAATATTCTTTAACTGCGTTAATAATAGAGAGATAATCTCCCCCTTTCAATGTGATAATGGTTTTCCAACACATAATCAAAATCATGGAATGTTTCAGCTGTTATTGGCTGAAGATCATATCTTCCTGGATCGAATGGTGTTGGACATGAACATGAACAACCAGAGTCGGTTGCCCACCAAAGAGTGCCGTCATCCAATTTCTTCCATATGGCAAGCATATCGAATTCATATGATCCGCCAGTGTCAACTGAGTCAAATATTTCCAACCCACACAATTCTGGTGAGTAATAAGGATTTGCGTTAAATTCCATAATAATACAATTTATATTTTGTTACAAAAATACGTAAAATAAATTTACTGTGCAAATAATTTTAAAAATAACATAAAACAACATCTTCAGCTTTTTCAAATTTACTGGTTGTTGCATTTAAAAGCTTATAATTTTCATACAGTGGATCATATTCTGTTGTTAGAAACTGATACTTACATATATCATCAAGATTCTTTGCAATAAAATCATTTATCAACTTTCTGTCGGATTGTGTGGTTTGCATAACCAGTATTGAATCCAATTTACCTTGTCTTCCATCATCAGTCCTTAAAACAAAAATAACATTTTCTCTGAACTTAGTCGCCAAAAAATTAATCATCTCTTGATTGAGGTATCCAGTGTATATGTCTGGCGACAGAGCAAATAAAATACCCATCTGCGAAATGAAGATGGGTATCCTATTTTTATTCTCTATATTAAATTTCTCATCAGACACCCTATATTCGTAACCAAAAAATTTAGATATATAAATGTCCTCGTTTAATTTCTTATAGAATAAAAAGATGTTAATAAAGTCCGCTGATTTCATAAAATTTTCTTCTAAAATCGATTAAAATTTTATTCGTAAACACTTTGTCAACATGACTTGGAAGATCACATTTTGCATAAAGTTCATCAAGATCTTTAAGATCTTTTTCTGCATTTTCCAACAAAACACTATATTCCATTTCACCATTTCTGATCTTCATTAATTCTTCAGCATCAGGTCTCCTTACAATAACCTGTTTCAATGTCGCAATTTCTCTTGCCATTCTTAATAATCTAACACAATGAAGCATGTTTTTTGAGTCATAATTCTTTCCATGATCAATATTGGTTTGATACCTCTCGGGATTTCGTTTTTCCGCCCAATCCCAATATTCCTTATATTCTTTACAATATAATGTGTAAGCATCTTTGTTGTAAATCATAACACCGATTGATGTTTCACCTTTCGGTATTGAACTGAGACGAACTTCATTTGATGTCTCATCATCATTCATGATACCTCTATATCCAAGTTTATATGAATAATTATCAGCAACTTCAACATTACCATCACCTTTATATTGATCATAAAACATGGCATACAAATCTTTGGCGTGTGAGATATTAACTAATCCAAATCTACCTTGATTGTATCCACTACTTTTCATATATTCAGGTAACGGAATTGTACCGTGACCAATTATCACATAACAGAAATCAAGAATAGTCTTACGTTCCTTTTCCATTGGGTTAACGATTTTCTTCTTTAATCCCCTGGCTTTCTTTATTTGCTCGATTGCATATCCACCAAATGAATGTCTACATACCTTGCTTATGAATTTATCCCTATGCTCTAATATCATATCAAACAACGGATGTTTATATATGATGTTTTCTTCGGGTATGTTAAGAAGCTCTATCACATTTGGGTTTTGTTGTTGAAGAAGTTGAAGAAATCTACCAAGTTCATAATAAACGGCATCATTCTTATCATCAGCAATCTGTTCAATATAATCAAATCCCAATATATTGTCTATTGGCAATATGTATACACCACGATGATCGGTGTCGGATGTCGGTTTATGTGTCCCATACGCTCTACTCCCAGATATGACATCAAAAAGCATAAGTCCTTGGTCTCTTAAATCTTGTATTTTCATATTTTAAATTTCTGCAAAGATAATAAAATAAAATTTACTGTGCAAATATATTTAAAAATTATTTGCTTTTTGCAATATGTGTCTTTCGATTAGGCATTCTTTTATTAGTTGCACATTTACTGCATTTAACATTACTATTACCATGTGGAGCTGGTTGAATCTTTGGTTTTTTTGTTTGAGGGTCACTTTTTCTATTACCCATTTCCTCCCCCTCTTTTATCCTGGGAATTTTTGGCTTTAATATAATTTCATTTAATTGTGATTCATCTTTAACTTGTTTTTGAATCTGTTCAATTTCTTTTTTAACATCTTTCTTTGTTGGTTTATTACCAAGCAAATTTTTAAACCATTCTTTAATACTCATAACTTTATTTTTTTAACAATAGTAAGCAAAGTTTTTTAAATAACCAAATTATTTGAATAGAAATGACGCAATTTGTTTTTTTACTTCATTTTCCAACGTATATGAAACCACCGTAAAACCTAATTTTTCAAAGGTTTTACCAATGTGTTTTCTTGCATGAATACTCATCTTTTTTGGTGGGACATTATACATAAAACCATGTATATTATAATGTTCTTTTTCGTATGTTCCCCTAAAAAATATTTTATTCTTATGGAGAGCTAATTCATCAAAAAAATAGTCATCCAGTCTATGAAAAATCGTATTTTGTAATTTTGTCTGATCCAACAAAATGTTAAATTCATAGTAATTCAATACCCGTTCATTTTTTGATGTAAGTGGTGTAAATTCATGTTTATTCGTATTTTCAAAAAGAAATTTCAATTCTGGTAATATATGAATTTCGTTTCCCATTAAAACCTGAAGTTATTTTTTTGCTCAATATCGTTTTTAGTCACTTTATTAATTTCAAGTAATATTCGTCTTGGAATCACAATTATCGTTCCGAATGATATTGAAAAGAGTCTGCAGTACTCAGCATATTTGTCTGTATATTCTTTGTACTCAATAAGATCAATATAAATCTTGTTGTTGATGGTGAATTCTGGTTTCATCAGAACTCTCTCATTGATGAAGAACACAGTCTGGTTACGTTGTAGTGTAACTTTATTCTCAACACACCAATCATAAAGTAATTTATAACTGTTCTTTTTGAAGTCTCTCTTAAAATTTATATAATCTTTTTCTGAAATTGCTTGCATAGTTAAAAAAATTTTGTATCTTTGTAGTTCGGTTCAGTATTTAATTTAATACAATAATAAGCAATTTTTTTGAAAATTACACCATTTTGTGAATATTTATAAGTATGGAAGATAAAATATTATATAGCGCTGTCGTTTTAGATGAAAAATCAAAAAATAGATTAGCAGAAGAATTTAAACCCCACATGCCAGAGGATTATGAGTGGATTGGTCATCATATGACCATACAATTGGGCGGCCTTGATGAAAAGGATAAACAATACATAGGAAAAAAAGTTGCACTTGATGTGATCTCATTAGGTGTGGATGATAAAGTGATGGCTGTCGGAGTAACTGGTTTCTTTACAAAAAATAAAAAACCACACATAACACTTGCTGTTAACCGTGCTAACGGTGGTAAACCAATGATGAGTAATAATATTACTGATGAAAATTGGAAACCCTATCAAATGAAAGGTATTCTCACAGGTATTGTAACTGAAGTAAAACCTGGAAACGCAAATGAAAACATAACTGAAGATGTAGACGCCAAGGAATTTTACGGACAAGGCGGAACACAACGTTGCCTAGAATCTCTGCTTAACGGAAGAAGAGACATAGCTCTTATTGTTATACCAGAACTTTTTAAATATGGTAGAAATCTGAAAAAAATTTCTGATAACCTGAATACAATGGGTTTTGGCTTGATGAAGGTTAGTAAATGGAACTGTATTCTATATAAACATTCAAATATCAAGAACGCTAAAAGATTATACGATATCATGATGAAACATGGTGGATATGTAAGAGATGAAAGTCCAGAAGAAGCGTGGGAAATCGGAAAACTTCTTGAGTATACTGACGAATCTGTTTTGGAATTTATCAAAAAACTTTATAAGATTGATTGGCAACCTGAAATGGTTGAAGGGGTTGCAGATAAATATGCAGAAAAAGAATTCGGAATACCACAAGATGATTATAATGGATTTGAAGATAAATTAGCAAGAAAAACAGCAGCTGAAAATAAAGAAGAAATAATTCAATTTAATGCATTTGATTCTGTTGTTAGAAACCCAAAAAGCTTAAATAATATTGATCCACATGCTCGCGGAGTTATTGATCTGAATGGTAATATATATATTCTTCTGACTGGTGGATTGATACATGAAGAAATCCTAAGTGCCTTAGAAAATAAAGGATATATAAGATATCAAAATGATTGGTCAAATGAATTACCAAAAAATTATATTACAATACAACGTGTTAATGACACTAAAGTATTTGCTATTGGTGAGAGTAATCTTACTATGTCATCAGAATATTATCGTCAACATTATCCTTATGCATATGAGAAAAATTTACCAACACGAAAAGAAGCTAAACCAATTTTTCAAGAATTTATAAATAAAGCACAAGCTAAATTCCCACAATATATATTTGTTAACGAAAAAATCAATTATCTTAATGGGGATGATCATGGTGATCTTAATGAATCAAATAAAAAAATGATTAAAGAAGGTTACGATATTAAAGCATTACCATTCTACAACAACATCATCAATGCTGGTGGCAAAATATATCAAGTAGGTGGATCTATAAGAGATATGTATATAGGTAAGATATCTAAAGATCTGGATATTGTTATCACGGGAATAACACCCAAAGACCTTGGTGATATTCTAAAGAAATACGGTAAGGTTGATATGGTTGGAGCTTCATTTGGTGTAATTAAATTTACACCTCCTGGTGGTGAAGAAATAGATATTGCTCTTCCAAGGACCGAAAAACTTAAACAAGGTGGGGTTGGTCATAGAGATTTTGACATATCTGCTGATCATACATTACCAATAGAAAAAGATCTGGCTCGTAGGGACATAACTATTAACTCAATTGCCAGAGATAGTGAAGGAAACATTATAGATCCGTTTGGTGGGCTTAAAGATATTGAAAATAAAATTATTCGTGTAACAAACCCAGAAGCATTTTCAGACGATCCACTGCGAATGTTACGTTGCATACAATTTTCTTCCAGATTTGAGTTTACAATCGAACCAAAAACATTCCAGATGATAAAGGATAATGCTGAGAAAATATCTGAGATCACAAAAGAAAGAGTGTTGATTGAATTCGATAAAATCGTTCATAAAGGTAAACCATCCATAGGTGCCAAGTTATTGGTCGAAAGTGGTTTGTATCAAGGTATATTTGGTGTGAATTTCACTGGTAAACTTGAACCGTTTGATTATGTAACCAAATTAAGTGAATTTATGTACTGGTTAACTGTTCCGTTCACGGATCAACCAGATTATTACTTCAAGAATATGATGAAGGGTGATATCGATACAACCAAAGAAATATCAGCATTAGCTTTCCTGTATACAAATCTTCCGAAAGACAAAACAAAGCCAGCATTAAGATGGTTGTTCTTCAACGTGAATAAAATTGCGCCAAGTGTAATGAACAGCAAGTTTGTTAAAAGCTTGTTATTCGATGTATATGGCGAATTTGTTAATAAACAGTATCCTGCCAGTTATGTACAACTTGCGGTTAATGGTAATGATCTATTGGAACTTGGATTCAAAGGTATTGCCGTTGGTGAAGCACTTAAAGAAATAATGAATGCGATATACAACGACACTATTAAAAATGATCGTGAAGCTATATTGAATTACATACAAAATAACAAACAGTCTTTGACTGAAGCCATCGAACAGGAAGATGAAGAACCTGAAGTAATTTTCTTTGATTTTGACGGAACACTCATTGATAGTCCATTGAAAGAACCTGGTAAGATTGCCTGGGCTAAATACTACGGTAAACCTTATCCACATTCAGGCTGGTGGGGAAGATATGAAAGTCTTGATCTTAATGTATTCGATATTAAACCTCATCCAGAAGTTGAAAGGGTTTATAGAGAAGCATACAACAATCCAAAGAAATATGTTGTATTGTTGACAAACAGAATGGATAAACTGAGAGAACCTCTTGAAAAGGTGGCTAAAAAGAATCAATTCTACTTCGATGCATACTCATTCAAAAAGGACTATAAAAACAAAGGTCAACGTATACTTGAAATAATGAAATCACAGTTCCCTGGCATCAATAAGTTATCATTCTATGAAGATGATCAATTCAACATTGAAGACGTGAACAGCGAGCTTATAGACAGTAATTATGACTATTCTTTACACTTGGTAAGTGGAGGTCATATACAGAATTAAACTATATCATTTATAGTATTTATTGTTTTAACAACATATCTTCTTTTAAGTTTATAACCAGATCTTTTACATTCTCGTATAGAATTAGCCGATGTATTATAAAATTTACCCGCTTCTTTTGAATTTAAAAAAATTCTTTTTTCTCCCGTAATACTATCTATTATTTCTAACATAACTTTACTATTGGATATTGATTGTTTTAGTAACCACTCTTTGGTAATGTGTTTGCCTCCGAAATTTGGATTGTTACAACCTTTAGTTGCTTCAGATTTTTTCTTTAACGTTTCATTAGTGTCTTTTTTTCCTAATCTTTTACCTTTATTACTAACACCAATTTTTAACTTAGTTTCTGTTGACATAACTTTTTTCTTTACTTTTGTTTGTGTTAAAAAACAATTTAATCCACTTTTAACTGAATCATATTGTTCTTGATAAAATCTTTCACGTTCCAATAATAAAGGTATATCACAAAATTCTAATATTTCTATTTTATGTGCTTCTACGCCATATTTAACCAAAGAGTTGAAAATTTTGGGTTGTCTAATAACTCCGTTGGGGTTTAAATAAAAACAACATCTTACAAATAAATCTTTTGCTTCGCCTATATATATCTTATTTGTTGGCGACATTATTTTGTAAATACCTGATAAGTGTGGAAAATTTTTTATTTCATCTTTCATAGCACCATATCATCTGTTGTTATTAAGGTAAATGTAAAATGATTTCCCCATACATCTCTCGCATGCCTACAAATGTCCATAAAGGTGTTAAATTCGCCTACAGCTGCAAAAACCATACACCCAGCCGAATAATTATCAACTGTATATGCAGTACCATTATATGCTGATCTATGTATGTTTATGCCAAATTCACCAACTTCTGTTGTAAGATGATCGTAGGTCATATCCTTATCATTGTCTCGCCATACTTTCAAATCTTTAACCTGAACGAGAGCTTCATATTTACCCCTGTGTAATCCTGTTGCGTGTGAACCCCTGTATTGATTTGGAACCAGTATTGCAACACCGTCATGATCAATAGGATTCATGACATAATATTTCCCAGGATCTGTGGTGGCGTGCCATTCATGATAATACCAATTACCATTTATTTGATACGATAATGTCATGAGATCATCAAAAAGATTGGAGACGACATCACCATTTTTTGTGTTCCTTATTCCTACTATATTAAGATCGTAATCCTTACCACTGTTGAACCAAACATATCCTTTTGATTTGACGGCTTTTTCAATTATTTCTTTACTGTACATGATATTTATATTTTCTTATAAATATCATATAAATAATGATTATTTTTTCATTTCAAATTTGATAGAATCGACATTCGTTTTAAGGATATCAATGTTATGTGAATTTGAATCAATGCTTGTTCTGTTCTTTTGGTATCGAACTAAATCTTGATATCTCGCTTTTTCCGTATTATCATGGACACATGTTTGAATGATAAGGGCTAAGAGTACTACAGCAAGTAACAATACGCCGTATTCGCGCAAAAAATTTAAAACTTTCATATTTGTTTATAAGTAGTAAGCTACATTATAAAAGAATCTTCATCCTTTGAATCTGTTCGTTTAATTTGTTTTTCTTCTTGTAATCTTTGATGAATGTAACATTGGTAGGGATCACCTTTGATTCTGTTTCAACATCTTCCTGTGTGAACCATTTTTGTGCCCTGTGTTCGTGATTCAGTTTGATTTTATCAATAGGAAATGTTGTTGTATAATAAACATGAAGTTCAACACCATCATTAGAATAAACATCAAGTTTTTTGAAATTAGTAAAATCTTTTACGCCAGCTTCTTCTTCAAGTTCACGTGTAAGTGCAACTTCTGGTGTTTCACCTTCTTCAATTCCACCACCAAGTAAACCCCATTTTCCTGGGTTTGTTGTTTCATATGAATCCCTTTGAAATAAAAGAAATTTATCATCTTTATTTATAAGTAACAGAGCTGCTTTTTTCATGCTTATAAATATCAGACAATTTTTAAAAGAGCACCAGGTTAGATTTGAACTAACGACTCCTTACGGAAACGGTTTTGCAGACCGCTGGTTTAACCACTCACGCCACTGGTGCATAATCGATTTTTCTTTCTCAGGCATAAGCCGTCTCGGAAATATAAAATCGTAAAACCGTTCATCAAAACTTATGAAAATCTATGATTCTCATTCATTATAATTTTTATAGATTGACTCTATATGGGTGAACGGCAACACCCTCTATTCCATTTACAAATGCATTTGGAACTGCTTTTTTTAATATGTTGTAACTACCATTAACATCGGCATTAATCAAAACCCCTGTTGAGGTCTTAAATAATCCACGTTTAATTCGTTTACCTTTGTATGTTTCGTGTTTAGTTATTTCTTCGTTATCTAAAAATGAACACTTTGAGGTATAACTTTCTTCGTGAGTTATAAAATTAATTCCGTGTTTTTCACATTTATATGTTAACATCTGAATTATTTTATAGAATGGTATCTGTACAAAGTTTTGATTGTTCCTCTTACCAATATTAATCTCTTGTTTCCACAACTCGTTATAACCAACAACTAAAGTATTTAAGTTATTATTTAAACAGAATTTAACAACATAGTCACTTGCTTTATGAATATAGTCATTAACTTTACAGTTACGTTTAAATGTTAATTTTTCTATTCGCTTAGATGTTTTAATGTCTTTGGGCAACACAGATTGATATTCGGCTTTCTTCTTATTATAAAATTGATTTATGGATTTCAATGGCTTGCCGTTAACTACTACAGGTTTAATACCTGATTTGTTTGATGTTACAGTCATTAAATTACCCAAGCCTAAATCAATAGAACAATAATTTTTGTTGTTCTGTTTTAATTTTTCTTCTACATAGTCATATATGATGTTGATTTTATATTTATTTGTTTTCGTTGGTACTACTTGTATTTCTATTAACTTTCCTGTTGTTTGAACAGGTATTCTTAATTTGAGTGAAGATAAACCAATTTTACCATCTTTAGGTTTAAGAATCGCTGTTTCATAAAACAACGCTGTGAATTTACCATTTTTGGGTAAGTATTTTGGTAGGTTCGGTTTGGCTTTAAATAATTGTTTATTATCTCTCCATTTTTTAATACAAGAAAAGAAAGATTTCCAATTACCATCTAATGTTCTAAGGACACCACGAGCAATACGAACAGGAAGACACTTATATTCTTCAATATCCTTACAGATAGTAAACATCTCAAATTTAGATAAGTACTTACCTGTTGAAATGAACTCGTTCCTAATAATGTAGTTAGCCTTATTGTAAAGGTTTTTACATTTAAAAGTGATTTCATCTAACTCAATAGACTTATCTATAATATGTGATTCTACTAACAACATTTGATTTGGGGTAATATTTTATTTTACTCTATTATAAATAGTATATATTAAAGTAAAAAACTCGTTTTTTGAAAAAATAATTTAAAGTCATATAATTTATTAACTTTTCATAGATTTTCTTAGTTTTTGTTGAACTGTTGGTTAACCCTTAAATCCTTTACAATGTGTGTCCAAAGTAGCATTGCAATTTGGGCAAACAATCCGCAAATTATCCAATCTATTATCATTGTTAACACCATTTTTATGATCAAGAATTAGACTCATGTGTTTACCATTCCAATCCTCACCTTGTCCACATAATTCACATTTTCGTTCTTTTAAACCTTCTTTATATAACTTATCTTTTAAACTCCTACTTCCAATAATTGTACCTATTTGTAAATACTCTGAAATTGATTTTGCTTTGATATTAACTCTGTTATGTTTCCAAGGATCAAAATGTGACGTATCAATATTATTTTTCTTGATGAATTTCCTCAAATAATTATAGGCGTCTCCTGATGCGGATTTATTCAGTTTTCTGAAAACATCTTTATATGAATATGATGTTTTTACCGCTTCAACTATTTGATCCAAGTTATACGAATATATACCAAGATTAACACATATTCCAAGTTTTTTAGCTTTTTTAATTATACTACCTCTTGTATGATTAATCAAAATTTCTGTAGCATATATAAGCCCTTTATCCTTATAATTTTCTACAAGAAAATTAATTTCACTTTCACTCCAACGATTTCTTTTAGTGTCCATAATTTCATTTTATTATAAATAGTTTCATAAATATGAAAGTTCAGAGAATTATTAAAAATTAACAATAAATTAAATAACTATTAGTACTCGGTAGGGGATTCGAACCCCTGAAGACCGTTTCCAGTCTTATTACGGTGAAAACGTAACGAACTAAGCCATCTATTCGAACCGAGCATCATCCCATTAAAAACAAAAAACCCTGAGACTTGTGGTTTCAGGGTTTCTTGCTTTTGTTTATGTAATCAAAAGTTACATACTGTTAGAGCATACGTCACCCTGTCCCCTTTCCTCTGCGGCTGGATAATAACACGGTGCACACCAAACAATATTTAATCTTAACTTTCTCATAATTTTTCTACCTCTATAAATAGTCTCTCTTTTTTAAAAGTGCAATCATCAGGCTAAACTTTTTTTCAAATAAAAATTGATTTTTTAGTTTGCTGAACTTAACCTCAATTGCGTTTCAATTTTAATAATTAATTTCAGATACAAATGTAGGTAAAATTTTTTAACTGTACAAGCTTTTTTGAAATTATTTTTAAACTTTTTACAAGTAATTGAAAGTGAGTTATTTAATCTCGCTTCCAAAATTTTCTTCTACCCATTCTTTCATTGCTTGCATGGAATCATCCAATTCTTTGTGTTCATAAATGTCACATTCATCGCACAAATTACAAACTTCATAAAAATTATCTAATAATTCCTGAAGTTTGACTTTCTCGATAGTTATTGTTTCTTCCATATTTTTATTTGTTTTTTTCTGATGCTTTTTTCATGATATCAGAAGTATCATCACCTGCGGTTGCATTCCTATACATAACAGCACTATCATTTACGTTAGCAAAAGCTAAAGTTACACCTTCTGCACTTGCAGTATAGTTTATCGAATTATTAACCGACATACCATATTGTTGAGCGACAGCAAACGAATCAATGTTTGCACCAAGGAAAATAAATTCATATCTTTTGCTTTTCCTTAATGATTTGATCATTTTTTTGATGGCAACATTGGTGTATTCTTTGCTTGAATTTTCTTCACCATCCGTGATTATAACAACCAACGTTCTTTCTGGTTTTTCTTCCCTGGCTTCAAGTTTGTCCAGTGTCACACCAATTGCATCCAAAAGAGCTGTCGAACCTCTTGGAACGTATGTTTGCCTGTTTAAAGGTTTAACATCCTGTAGTGGAACTTTTTCGTAAGGGTTTTCGAATTCATGGTCAAACATCATAAGACTAACCAGGCATTCTCCAGGAATAGTTTTTTGTTGTTCGATAAACGAATTATATCCACCAATGGTGTCATCACATATTGTACCCATTGATCCAGATCTGTCAAGTATTATTGCAATTTCTGTCTGATCTTTTACTATTTTTTTTCTTCATATTAAGTATTATTTAAGTTACAAATATAAGCAATTTCTATCAAAGTGTCAACTATTTATAAAGAAAAAACATGGGACTTAACATACAAAAATTCAAATTTTCTGAGATGTTTAATGACGTCAACGGTCAGACCAGCGCAGCCATATTTCTTGCTGTTGTTGGCGGTATCGTATCAGTTCTCACATTCGGGATAGCTGGTATTGTTATCACTTTCGTTGACAGAACGGCTACGGCTGGTGGTATCCTGACAACCATCATGATGCAATCTGTTGGTTTATTCACAGTTTGCGCTTCTTTGCTTGGTATCAGAAGATTTACCAAAACACAAGCTATCTCTGACGGTGCTACCGATAATGATACTGTGAACTAGCCACCCACGCCAAAGGCGATGGGATGGGCTTCGGGTTTCACGGACTTGTGCTTCTTTGCAGAAGTCTTATTTGAGTCTCCACCCGTGTAATCGCCAGTTCCTGACGATATTATTTTCAATCCTTCTTTAAGAATGTTCTTTGAAGCATTAAGGTCACGGTCTAATACGTGCCCATTCTTGCAAGTCCATTCTCTAATCGAAAGATTCAAATCTTGATTTATCCAACCACACTCACAACAAGTTTTTGAACTTGGATACCAGCGATTAATTTTAACAATTTGTTTGTCGTTCCAATTTGCCTTGTATTCAAGTAATCTTACAAAAGTTCCCCAACTGGCATCTGATATGTGTTTTGCAAGTTTATGGTTCTTGACCATTCCTTTCACATTCAAATCTTCTAATAGGAAATAACATACACCTAATAATCCAATTATTTCAAAAAATCGATAAACTGGATTAGTTTTGAGTACAGCTTCTGGTACTTCAGGTAGTTTGGGTAATTTAATAACATCAATTTTCATGAAAATTAATTTAAAGGTTTATCAACACTGAAACTGGACGGATATAACATCATATCCTTTAGATCGAGAAATTTACTCATAATTTCGGGGGGATAAAGACTTACTTTAAAGTCATGCCCTGGTCTTTGTAAGTATGGATAGAAATTTGCACCAAATGCTAATTTAGAGTGGTCTGACGGTGCGTTCTTCACCAGGTAATCCCAATCTATCTCTTTTTTCTTCGCACGACCTTGAGCTCCGTAGGGTAGTAAAACGAAGTAATCCACTTTATCCTTCCATTCTTCGAAAATATCGTTAAAAATATCAATCGATAGATCATCTGAAATGATAATATGAAAATTAAGTTTTATTTCATTTTCAAAATATAATAAGGCTGCTTTTTCCCAATACTGTTTTAAATGTGGGTGACAAGAAACAGCTACACCACCACAATATTCTTTGGTGGTTTCTAGTAAATTATTTTGAAATGATTCATCATTTTTAACCCACATACCATTAGTAGTGTAGTTAGGACAGATGTCATATTCTTCTTTCAAAACTCTTAAAATGTCAAGAAAATCTGGATGTGATGTGGGTTCTCCGCCTCCGAGGGCCACTTGATAAGGTAAATTTTCCTTCGGCATTACATCAAAGAAAGCTCTTGTCTTTTCAATAATATTTTCGTAATGCTTTTCAGGAACTGAGTCCATGTAGCAAAATTGGCAGGCCCCTTCGCAGTTGCCAGTCACTTTTATATCATAGAATTCTGGATATTTAAGTTCTGTAATTTCTTTTTTTGGATCGATTGCAAATCTGAGCGTTTTTCCGTTTATCCACAACGAATAATAATTAGCTTCCTTTTCTTCTCTTCTTTTTAGACCACTTTTAATCATAGAATAATATTTTAATTTTAGGCAAAGTTACAAAAAATATATTTACTGTGCAAGTAAAATTGAAAATGACTTACTCTTCTGACGATAATTCGTAAGTATCAAAGAGATCCTCAAGTTTTTTGCTCATATTTTCAGCTATAGATTTATGTCTACCATCCTTGGCTTCGATCACAACAAACTGTACTGTATCATATCTACTATTTTGTTCGTTATATTCATCTTCTTCGCCATCTGCTTCATACATTTCTTTTCTGAGGTTTCTTTCTCTGAATGAAAATGTGAAAAGGTCATCAGCGGTGAAGTCGGAATCACCCAATGCAAGAACATCATCGATGATTTCTTTAAGTATTTCCAATGTTTTGCTATGCGCAACAACATAAATTTCGGTTGATGAATTTGTGATTACATCAACCAAGCTATGTACTGGTATTATAAAATTTGTTTTCATATTATCCTAAATGTATTCTATCACCATTAAAAGCACTCTCAATTAATTCGAAGAGTTCATATGGAATCGAATTATCATCTGATGAATAGATGCATGTATACCCGATCATACCTTTTTTGATATCTTCGTAGTATTTTTCTTTATAGGCACCAACCTCTTGTTTTTCAACTTCATCATTCCAATTATAATCAAAATTAAATTTTGGAATCTTTAATTCCCAGGGAATGTAATGCCAACCTAATACTACATCTTCAAAAAACATATCAAAGTTTTCTTCATGTATTGTATAAACAACACCAAAACAATCATCATATGTTCTATCGGAGTCAAACAACTTATTATATAGTGTCAACATCTCCTGTAACAATTCTATGATTGTTTCTTCTGTCTTTGAGGTATCGCATATAAACAATTCAGAACTTGAGTTGGTGATCACATCTATAATCGAATGTGGTTTCACCATTAAGATATTTTTTTTCATATTAACAATCTCTTGATGATTCATGGCTTGGTGAGTTTAGATAACTTAATAATTTATTTGCTAACTCTGAGTATTTTTCATCCTTTGCAACAATCTCAAGACTTGTTGGTGGTGTATAACGGTCATAATAAGTTTCATCTTCTTCTGCAGTTATCATCCAATCAGGTTTTTCAATTTCACCTTTAATTACCTGAAGTTTAATGTCTTCAATAAATTTATCCGCATCCTTCCAATCTTCACCCCAAGGAGTTTCCTCTCCGCTGGATTCAAAATAACCCTTATATGAATCAACAAATACTTCAGCATAAAACAAATCATCGAAGGTTTTGTCTTCATGGCCAAACACTTTAAGCATTTCATTCACCAATTCTTTTACCGAAGGTAATGCACCATCATTGTAAGTGAAAATAACTGTACTGGAATTGGTAATGAGATCAACAGCACTGTGTAATTTTAATTTAATAGTATTCATAATTTAAGTTTTTTTATCGGTACAAATATAAGTAAAGTTTTTTAAAGAACCAAATATTTTTATAAATTCACTAAAACTTCATTCATGATTCTCATATCCATCTGGTGAATCCGAAGTATCGTTGTATTCTTCTTCAGCCACATCTTCATCATATGTTGCTTGAATCAATTTCTTCTGTGTACTGTAGTTTCTACTACCGTCACTATAGTCAAGTTTTTTCACAGAACTTTTTGTTCTTGTTTTGGAAGAAACAGCAGGTCTTTGTTTGTATTTGTTAATCTTTGCCATATTGTTTAAATTTGCGATTCGGATGAGACTCGAACTCACATCATATCCATTTAGAGGGGAATGCACCACCTTTGTGCTACCGAACCATTTGTGAGCCATCCTGGATTCGAACCAGGCATCGGAGAATTAATCCGACTATTTCGACCTAACTTAGCGTAAATTGGTACCATCTACACATGCCGTTTACCATAGCTCATTTATTTTTATTTACAAATTTAAATGTTGTAAAACTTACTTCACCTTTATCATTCCTGAAGAAATTGATATGTTGTGCTTTTCCATCGTTTTGTATTAAAATATGGCTTTGTAACCAAGAACTCGGACCTAAATTATACCCCATTCTCAGGGTGGTTGATGTTCCTACTTGTAACGCGCCATCTTTTCTTCCTGGTGTGTGTGAGTGTCCCACAATAACTTTTGTATTTAATGTTCTATATTGATTTAGGTTACCTCTACTACCGTTGGCACCAATATCCCCATGTTGTCCCACTTCCCATTTCTTTATTCTGTAGGACGAGTTTCTTCTCAATGTAACAAATTTTGGATATTTTTCATTAATTATTTCAGGTATTATACCTTTAACATTATACATATCTTTTTCTCTTTGTTGACACAGAAGATCCATATATTTTGCGTATTCTCTGGAATTCTTCATTGTTGGTTGTTTGCGCCAATCTTCATTATCGATCCATCTATCAAGAAAATCATCATGATTACTTCTAACAATAACAACATTTTCATATTTCTCAAACGGCTTTAATCCTTCCAACATATAGTCAATTTCCCCTTTCAGTGAATTAAGATTATGAAACTCTTTACCATATTGAATGGTTGGACTTTTCATATCATGGTGACTAATTGATTGACCATCAAACACATCATGAAGAACAACATTTTTTGGTTTTAATTTGGTTAATAATTCGTGGGTTTTCGATAAAACGTCTTTATCTTCCCAACCAAAATGAATATCACCAAAAACGATACCTTCAATGCTTGTTTGTTGTGTTACTTTACCATTTTCAACTCTATAATATAGATCCGAGAAATCACCAGTTTTATCATGAGCAGTGACTTGTCTAATATGTGGCATTGTATCTTTATTTACAATTTCAACAATTACGAATCCATAAACATGATGAAATTCACCTTTTTTACCAACTTTTGTGTCAGTATAGTTCATCTTAGTTACAGCACCAGTGGTATACATTGTTTTAGGGTTACAACCATAAAGGACTGGTATCATTTCCATTTGCATCTTAGGTGATCCGAAAATACAACTATTTAATCCACTCACACCTTGCATACCAGACATTGGATTCACAGCCGTTGGTTGTGATTTAACATCAGACATTATTGATAGATATTTATGGATATCGTGTTTATTAGCATCTAAATATTCATCAATTTCTTTTACCCAAGTTTCAGTTTCTCTGGCAACTTGCGAACTATTCAATGTTGTTGGATTTTTGTATCTACCAGCAATAACATGAATTTCCCCATCAAGGAAATCAGCATATGCTTCCATGTTTTTCAACAAACCTTTATGAATTGGTGTATTTGCTTGACCCCAGGTAATAAGAAAATAATTCTTTTCTTTATTAAACATTTTTGTTCTCGCCGCTTTATATTGTTCGGGTTCTTCTGTTTCTGGTTTTTCTTTTATATTTAATTTTACAAGCCATTTTCTGACCGTTCTTTCAGATTTACCTGTTAATAATTTTATCGAATTCATTCTATCATCCCAAGATACATCTTTATTAAGATATACATCCATGATTTGTGCTATAAGTTCTTCTGTTAATTCTTTAAATTTCATTTTTTAACTATTTAATACTTGTAATTTATTATGAATTTCATCACATGATTTTGCGATTTGGTCATGTTCATCTAATATCATATTTATTTTATTTACTTTTTCGCCCCAAGTTTTTGTAAGTAGGCTTTTTTCCCAACCATCAATATCACCACTCAAATAGCTAAAAATGATTGGTTCAATCATAATGATAAGATCTTTTTGAGCCTCAATAACTTCACCTCTTTTAAGTGTTATTCCACTTTGCATTTTTCCGAATTTAACCAGTAATTCGTTGATTTTTACATCATCCTCTGTTTCTGGAACAATAAACTCAGAAATAACATCGACACCTTTTCTGTCGAGATACAATAAAAAACGTTTTGTTATTATTTTGATAATACCTTTAATCATAGTACAGTAGTAATTATTTATT
>Ga0208613_1000262_pt1 | contig 18366 bp, 14 predicted proteins | sample CryBogmetaGMA6M_FD_184543 | JGI IMG/M metagenome (GOLD analysis project Ga0208613, IMG submission 184543) | Freshwater microbial communities from Crystal Bog, Wisconsin, USA - MA6M (SPAdes) | ecosystem: Environmental > Aquatic > Freshwater > Lake | place: Crystal Bog, Wisconsin, USA | collected... | reverse complement strand
AACAACTGCCCGGCGCGGGCAAACAACAGCTTCAGATGGTCGTTGAGCTCGGTCATCGTGCCCACGGTGGAGCGCGAAGAGCGCACCGGGTTGGTCTGATCGATGGCAATGGCGGGCGGCACGCCTTCGACCTTGTCAACGGCGGGCTTGTCCATGCGGTCCAAAAACTGGCGGGCATAGGCCGAGAAGGTCTCGACGTAGCGTCGCTGGCCCTCGGCATACAGCGTGTCAAACACCAGACTCGACTTGCCCGAACCGCTCGGGCCGGTGACCACCGTCAACTCGCCGGTGCGAATGTCGAGGTCAATATTTTTGAGGTTGTGCTGGCGTGCGCCGCGAATGCGGATGAGACCGTGTGGCATGGGGTGATGTCTTTCCTGTGGAGGCCAGACATTCTAGGCAGGTCAGGGGGAAAACCCGTGCCAAAGGGTCATCTCAAACCAGAGGCTAGCCCTTGAGCGCCCGCGCCAACTCGACACAGGGTTTGACACCAACTGCGTCCTGAATACGAGGCAGCAAGGCCAGCAGGTCGGCATAGCCGCTGGCAGCTTCCACCGCCAGATTCAACCTGAAACCTCGAAGGCCCAGGCTGGCGGTGAGTTTGGTAGCCAATGGCATAGCCGTGCTGTAGCGTTCTTGTGGGGTACGTGTGCTCACCGGCAATTCAGGCACCGTGAGCGCCGCATCATTGCCTGCAATCAGGGGCACAGCGCTTGGCGCGGCCACCAGAAAACCAAGTGCCACCAGATGATCAATGTCCAGCTGAGAAATTCCGAGGCCACTGGTGGCGGTCAAAACCTGAGCACTCAACTTGACCCCGTCAAACAAAATAAATGCAGAGCGCTGGCGCGCTGAAAACAGGTTAGAGCGCGCCTTGAACGCCTGCTGACCGACTTCTGTTTTTGAGTATTTCATGGGGCATTCTATGTTTGAACGGCGAAACTCCAGCCTGATGACACACTCGCTTACCTGTTCCGCCAGGCAAAAAAAACAGCCCTCATGGAGAGGGCTGCTGAGTCGCACGGGTTAACCCGTTAATCGTTGGCGTAAATATCTACGTCTTTGGTCTCTTTCACAAAGATCATGCCGACCACAAACGTCATACCGGCCACGATGATGGGATACCACAAGCCGTTGTACATGTTGCCGGTCTGCGCCACGATGGCAAAAGCGGTGGTGGGCAGCAAACCGCCAAACCAGCCATTGCCAATGTGGTACGGCAAGCTCATCGAGGTGTAGCGAATGCGGGTGGGGAACATCTCCACCAGCATGGCGGCAATCGGGCCATACACCATGGTGACCAGAATCACGAGGTAGGTCAGGATGGCGATCACGGTGAGCTTGTCAAACTTGGCCATGTTCGCCTTGGTCGGGTAACCTGCCGCTTTCAGAGCGTCCGCCACTTCCTTTTTGAAGGTGTCGCCCTTGGCTTTGGCTTCAGCGGCAGGCAACCCTTTGGAGGCGTAGCTGGCGATCACGGTCTCACCGATCTTGATGGTGGCCGGGGCCCCCGCCGCACCCGGTGCATTTTCATAACTCACCGAAGCCCCGGCGAGCACCTGCTTGGCGATGTCGCATGAGCTGGTGAACTTGACGGTACCGGTCGGGTTGAACTGGAATGAGCATTCTTTGTCGTCCGAGGTCACCACCACCTTGTTGGCCGCCTGGGCTGCCGCAAGATCAGGATTGGCAGCTTTGGTCAGTGCCGTAAAAACCGGGAAGTAAGTCACCACCGCCAACAGACAACCGGCCATGATGATGGGCTTGCGGCCAATCTTGTCAGACCAGGCACCAAACACTAGGAAAAATGGAGTACCAATGATGAGCGAGATCGCCACCATGATGTTGGCGGTTGCGCCGTCGACCTTGAGCGCTTGCGTCAGGAAGAACAGGGCATAGAACTGGCCCGAGTACCACACCACTGCCTGGCCTGCCGTCAGGCCGACCAGGGCCAGAATCACGATCTTCAGGTTTTTCCACTGCCCGAATGACTCGGACAACGGGGCCTTGGAGGTCCGACCCTCTGCCTTCATTTTGGCGAAAGCAGGCGACTCATTCATGCTGAGTCGAATCCACACGGACACCGCCAACAACAAAATCGAGACCAGGAACGGAACACGCCAACCCCAGTCAGCAAATGCGGCTTCGCCAATGAGGGTTCGCGTCCCTAGAATCACCATCAAACTCAAAAACAGCCCCAAGGTCGCTGTGGTCTGAATCCACGAGGTGTAGGCACCGCGCTTGCCATGCGGCGAATGCTCGGCCACATAAGTGGCGGCGCCGCCGTATTCACCACCGAGGGCCAGGCCTTGCAGCATACGCAGACCAATCAAGATGACCGGTGCGGCCACGCCGATGGTGGCGTAGTTGGGCAGCATGCCCACAATGAATGTCGACAAGCCCATGATCAGGATGGTCACCAGGAAGGTGTACTTGCGCCCAATCATGTCCCCCAGACGGCCAAACACCAGCGCACCAAATGGGCGCACGATGAAACCGGCGGCAAAAGCGAGCAGTGCAAAAATGAAGGCCGACCCCTCATCCAGACCACTGAAAAACTGCTTGGCAATGATCGCGGCGAGCGAACCGTACAGGTAAAAGTCGTACCACTCAAAAACTGTGCCCAATGACGAGGCGAAAATCACCTTTTTTTCTTCGGCGGTCATGGGTCTTGCGACTGCTTTTGTGGCCATCGTGATGTCTCCTAACGGTTGTAATGAATGACACCTTGGCAGGCATCTGTGGCGGACTATCAAACGACTTACTGACGGTATTCTGACTCATTGATCAGGAAATACAGCGTCGTTAAAGCGCCCGATTTATGAATCAAGTGCTAACCCTAAGCACTATTTTTACAATGCGGAATATATGAGCAAAATAGCCATAAAACCGTCATTTTTCGCCTTCAAAATGAAGTGAGAATAATTGGTCAGTTGACATGCAATTTATTCTGCCTTTCATGAGCGACGCCCTCTTGAATCAGGGTTTGTCCCTAGCCCTCCCGTAAGGGCATGGTCAGCCCTTTTTTGCAAGATGGAGCGATGTGTTGATAGCACTACTCGCATTTTTCCCAACCTACCTTAGGAGACCCGAATGATTGATCCGGTGGTCGACAAAATCCAAAAACACCCGAAGTACTTGGAACTTCAAAAGAAACGCGGCGGTTTCGGCTGGGCGCTGACATGGGTCATGATGATCGTGTATTACGGCTACATCGCCTTGATCGCGTTCAACAAACCATTCCTGTCACAACGCCTCGGAGATGGCGTGATGACTGTGGGCGTCCCCCTCGGCATGGGCGTTATTGTTTTCACTGTTCTGATTACTGCCATTTACGTTCGCCGTGCCAACAGCGAATATGACGACCTGACCGCAGCCATCCTTAAGGACGTCTCCAAATGAAAATGACTAAATCACTCTTTATCGCATTGCTAGCCCTGTTGGCAACCGGCTTGGTCATGGCCGCCGGCGCCGACCTCGGACAAGTTGAAAAACAACCCACCAACTGGGTTGCCATCAGCATGTTTGCCACCTTCGTGGTGGGCACACTGTTTATTACCAAATGGGCTGCTTCCAAAACAAAATCTGCTGCTGACTTCTATACCGGCGGTGGCGGCATCACCGGCTTCCAAAACGGCTTGGCGATTGCTGGCGACTACATGTCTGCCGCGTCGTTCCTGGGCATTTCCGCTGCGGTGATGGCCTCTGGCTATGACGGCCTGATCTACTCCATCGGCTTCCTGGTCGGCTGGCCCGTCATCACCTTCCTGATGGCAGAGCGCTTGCGTAATCTGGGTATGTTCACTTTTGCTGACGTCGCCGGTTACCGCTTCCAACAAAAACCAATCCGCATCTTTGCTGCTTCAGGCACATTGGTTGTGGTGGCTTTTTACCTTATCGCTCAAATGGTGGGTGCTGGTTCTCTGATCAAACTGCTGTTCGGTCTTGACTACTACCTGGCGGTCATTATTGTTGGCGCGCTGATGATGATTTACGTGTTGTTCGGCGGTATGACTGCCACGACATGGGTGCAAATTATCAAGGCCTGCTTGCTGTTGGCTGGTGTGACGTTCATGGCTTTCATGGTCATGTCCAACTTCGGTTTCAGCTTCGAGCAATTGTTTGCTGCTGGCGTCAAGGTCAAGACACAACTGGCTATCAACGGCGGTAAAACTGCTGAAGACGCAGCCACCATCGGCCAAGCCCTCATGGGACCTGGCGGCTTTATCAAAGACCCAATCTCTGCTATCTCCTTCGGTCTGGCTTTGATGTTCGGTACTGCCGGTCTGCCACACATCCTGATGCGCTTCTTTACAGTGCCTGATGCCAAGCAAGCGCGTAAATCCGTGCTGTGGGCAACCACCTGGATTGGCTACTTCTACATCCTGATTTTCATCATCGGCTTCGGCGCGATCACCATGGTGTTGACCAACCCTGAATACGCTGATACTGCCAAGGGCATCATCAAGGGCGGCGGCGGCTCAGCCAATATGGCTGCGGTGCTGGTGGCTAAAGCGGTTGGTGGCAATGTGTTCTTCGGCTTCATCTCCGCAGTGGCATTTGCAACGATTCTGGCTGTGGTGGCTGGCTTGACTCTGTCAGGCGCTTCTGCTGTGTCACACGACATCTACGCTACCGTGATCAAAAAGGGCATGGCTGACAGCGACTCCGAACTGAAAGTATCACGTATTACGACTTTGGTTCTGGGTGTGGTGGCGGTGTCCCTGGGCATCATGTTCGAGAAGCAAAACATTGCCTTCATGGTGTCACTGGCCTTCGCGATTGCTGCATCGGCTAACTTCCCCGTGTTGTTCATGTCGGTACTCTGGAAAGATTGCACCACCAAGGGCGCTGTTATCGGCGGCTTCATGGGTCTGATCTCCTCCGTTGGCCTGACCGTGGTCTCCCCATCAGTTTGGGAAGCTACATTGGGCAACCCCAAAGGTTCCGCCTGGTTCCCGTACTCTTCGCCAGCCTTGTTCTCCATGACCATTGGTTTTGTGGGCATCTGGGTGTTCTCGATGCTGGACCGCAGCCCGAACGCAGCCAAAGAACGTGCCGCTTACCCTGCGCAAAAAGTGCGTTCGGAAACGGGTTACGGAGCTTCCGGCGCCTCTGGCCACTAAGCACCACAAAACACGCGGGTTTATCGCCCGCGCTGCTTGAAAAATCAACCGGGACCAGTGCCCGGTTTTTTTATGCCTGAAACAGACGCACACAAAGGGGCAACTTGGCAGAGAGCACCCAACCCCAGAAGTGCTAAAGTAGTTTTAAATCGATTACTCGCAGAGTAATGTCCGAGAAAAAAATTGAAAGCAAACTTCTTTCACTGGCGTTCACTAAAAACAAGAGTGACTTTGTTCACTCTGGTTATTTTTCTCGCGAGCCTCTGGTCTCTTTCTCTCTATGCCAGCCGGGAACTGCGCAATGACATGCAGCGCCTGTTAAGCGAGCAGCAGTTTTCAACCATCGCCCTGTTGGCGGACAACATCAATGTTGAAATGGCGAATCGACTGCAAACCCTTGAAAAAGTCGCCAAAGACATTACCCCTGCGATGCTGGGGCAACCCTCAAGCCTTCAAGCCTATCTGGCAGAACGACTGTTACTTCAGGCGCCTTTTGGCGATGGAATTTTCGTCACGCGCCAAGATGGCACCGCCGTGGCTGAACTTCCACGGGCAGCAGGGTTTGTGGGCGTTAACTACAAAGACCGCGACCACATGGTCGCCGCACTGAACTCAGGTCTCTCAACTATCGGGCGTCCGGTGATTGGCAAAGTAACACATGCACCCATTGTTGCGATGTCTGTGCCTGTTTTTGACCCTCAAGGCAAGGTCATTGGCGCCATTACGGGGCTGATTAACCTGGGCGGCCCCAACTTTCTTGACGCCATGACCCAGGGCCGCTACGGCAAAACGGGCGGCTACCTGATCGTGGCACCGCAGTACCGGTTGATTGTTACCGCCACCGACAAAAGCCGAGTCATGGAAGTGCTGCCGCTACCCGGCGTTAACCCGCAACTGGACCGTTTTGTGAAGGGCTTTGAAGGCTCCGACATTTTCACAAACCCTCAAGGACTCGAAGTACTGGCCTCTGCCAAGAGTATTTCTGTCGCGGGTTGGTACGCAGCAGCCACCCTGCCCACTGCTGAAGCCTTTACCCCCATTCTGGACATGCAGCAACGCATGCTTAACGCCACGCTCATACTCACCCTGCTTGCGGGCCTTCTGGTTTGGTGGATGCTCAGGCTTCAACTTTCGCCCATGATGGATGTTGCAAAAAAACTGGCAGGAGTGTCTGAAAAAGACCATCCCTTGCAAGCCTTGCCGCTTGCCAAGCAAGATGAAATTGGCGACCTGATCAAAGGGTTTAACCACCTGCTCGAAACCTTGGCCTACCGCGAAGAAGTGCTTCGCGAAACAAAGCGTTTTCTCAAGGAGTCACAGAGCATGGCGGGCTTGGGCAGCTATGTGCTGGATGTGCGAAGCGGTTCCTGGAAAAGCTCGGATGTGTTTGACACCGTCTTTGGCATTGATCCAACCTATGAGCGCTCACTGGCGGGATGGGTGGCGTTGATCCACCCAGCAGACCGCGCCATGATGGCCGCGGATTTACAAGACAAGATTCTTGGCCAGGGGAAATCCATCCACAAGGAATACCGGATCATCCGCCAGGGCGATCAAACCGAGCGATGGGTGCACGGATTCGGTCGACTCGAAACGGATGACCGGGGAAATCTGCTTTATCTTCGCGGCACCATTCAGGACATCACAGACCGCAAGAAAATGGAAGAGCATATGCGGCAATTGGCGTTTTATGACCCCTTGACCAAACTGCCCAATCGCCGCCTGATCAACGACCGCCTGAGCCAGACCATGGCAATGAGCAAGCGCAGTGCCTGCCACAGCGCACTGATGTTTCTTGACCTCGACAACTTCAAACCCATCAACGACATCCACGGGCATGACTTTGGCGATTTACTGCTGATTGAAGTCGCGGCCCGCCTGAAAAATTGTGTTCGTGAGATGGACACTGTTGGACGTTTGGGAGGTGATGAATTCGTGGTCCTGATCAATGAACTGGACACACATCAGGAAGCGTCCATTGAGCAAGCCGAACTCATCGCCGAAAAGATACGAATTGCCATGGCCGAACCTTATCGGCTGACCATTCAACACCAAGGGATGGCCGACGTCACAGTGGAGCACCGATGCACCGCCAGCATCGGCGTGGTGGTTTTTGTCAGTGACACAAGCAGCCAAAGCGACATCCTCAAATGGGCCGATCTGGCCATGTACCAAGCCAAAGAATCGGGTCGGAATGCGATTCGGTTTTATCGCTGCTGATTAAATAACTCCATTCAAACTAACCGATTGGGACTATGCTTCCCTAAGTGCATCGGCTTGATGCCACGAAAGCAGCATGACGGCCAACTCAAAATCCATAAAAATGCAGCCCACTGAGGAGATTCTTTCGCCTCAAGACATGCATTTAAAACTGCATGAACTGCGCACCTACCAGATTGAACTGGAGATGCAAAACGAAGAGTTGCGGCGCATACAGGCAGAACTGGAGATCACACGGACGCGTTACATCAACCTCTATGAACTGGCACCGGTGAGCTACTGCACCCTCAGTGAGCAGGGGCATATCTTGCAAACCAATCTTTATGCCAGCGCCATGCTGGGCGTGACGCGCAGCGAGTTGTTATCCCAATCCCTCACGCGGTTTATTTTGCCAGCAGATCAGGATATTTTTTACCAAATGCACCGGGAGATTTTCAAATCAGGGCAACCGGGTTCCTGCGAGTTACGGCTGGTCAAAAATAACGGCGAAGTATTCTGGGTCAGTCTCGCCGCCAGTGCTGCGCCAGACGACGAGGGTAAAAAAATACTACACCTGGCCATCAGTGACATCAGCTTGCGCAAACAAGCCCAGTACGAGCTTCAAACAAGTGAAATTTTCAAACAAGCCATACTGGATTCAATGGCGGCTGAAATCGTCGTCATCGACCGCAACGGCATCATCCTGGCGGTTAATCAGGCATGGCGTCGATTTGCCCAGGTAAACAGTGCTTCACACGAAGAGGCGTTAAGTGGCACAGAGGTAGGTGCCAACTATTTATCTGCCTGCCACTCAGAAAGCCCTGATAACAGCAAAGAATGCGGACTCGAATCTTTCAACGGAATCAGGGCGGTGCTGGATGGCCGACTGACCAGTTTCAACCAGGAATACCCGTGCCATTCGCCACAGGAAGAACGCTGGTTCAGCATGCGAACAACGCCCCTCCAGGAGTCAACGCAACGGGCAGCGGTTATCACGCACACGGACATTACCCGGCGTAAAAAAATGGAAGTCGAGCTGCAAAAAAACGCAACTCGATTTCGAAATTTGTTCGAAAAAAATTCTTCGGTCATGATGATGATTGCGCCCACCACCGGTGCCATCCTTGACGCCAATGCCGCAGCGGCAGAATTTTATGGCTACTCTCTGGCTCAACTGTCCAGCATGAACATCTCGGAGATCAATAGACTTTCGCCTGAATGCATTCTTCAAGAAATTAAACGGGCATTACTTGAGCAGCGCAACTACTTTGTGTTCGATCACCGTCTGGCCAGCGGTGAAATCAGAACAGTGGAGGTTCACTCAACCCCCATTCCGATGGAAACCGATACGGTTTTGTTTTCAGCGGTGCACGACATCACACAACGCATCAATAGCGATAAGCAGATTGAACGCCTCCTGCGCGAACAAAACGCCATTTTGGGCAGCCGAATCGTTGGCATTGTCAAAACCAGAAAATGCAAAATAATCTGGTTCAACGAAGCTTTTTCCGAGATGATGGGCTACACCCAGTCCGAGCTAATCGACCAATCCTCCCGACTCTTTTACCAGGACGATCTTGCGTACAACAGCTTCGCCGAGATGGCCGACCCAGTCTTGCTCAGCGGGGATATCTACCGAACGGAAATCCAGTTTCGCCGCAAGGACGGCTCAATGGGATGGTTCAAAATTGGCGGCAGCATGCTCGACCCGCTGAGTACGGAGACGATCTGGGCATTCTCGGACATCACTGAACAAAAGCAGGCTGAAGACTTGATCACCGCCCACAAGGCCGAAATGGAACTGGGCGTATCTCGCCAGCGCTTGCGCGAACTGGCTGCCCAAAACGAGGCAGCGCGGGAGGGCGAAAGAAAACACATTGCACGGGAAGTGCATGACGAACTGGGACAAGTGATGACGGCTTTGCGTATGAAATTTTCACTCTTGGGCATGCGCTTCGGCGCTGTGGTTCCCGAGCTTCTCGATGAAGTCAAGGGGATGAAGGATCTGGTTGACCGCGCCATTCAGGGAGTTCGGAATTTAGCGGTGAATCTGCGACCCCCCGCGTTGGACCTGGGCTTGATTCCAGCCATTGAATGGTTGTCAGTCGAATTTACAAAGAACACTGGGTTGGCATGCCAACTCCATTTGCCGGCAGAAAACATTGATTTCGACGAAGCCAGGGGCATTGTGGTGTTTCGCATCGTGCAGGAATCACTGACCAACATCAGCCGTTACGCCCAAGCCAGCCAGGTCGACATCGACCTCAGCCGCCAGGACAACCTGTTGCGTTTGCAAGTCCGCGACAACGGTTGCGGCTTTGACCTGAAGGCCGCGGCTCAAAGAAAATCATTCGGTCTGCTCGGCATGCGAGAAAGGGCGATCGCCCTGGGCGGACGTGTGGAAGTTTGCAGCACGCCAGGCCAGGGAACCGTGATTGACTTATCCATTCCCATGACCCCCACCACTCCACAAGGCGCAGCATGATCCGAATCGTCATCGCCGATGACCACGCCATTGTTCGCAGCGGCTTGCGACAGATATTTGCACTGGTGCCGGACTTCAAAGTGGTGGGTGAGGCCGCGAATGGCAGTGACGTCTTGGCGCTTGTGCAACAGACGCCCCTTGATCTTTTGCTGCTTGACCTGTACATGCCCGGAATCAATGGAGCGGATCTTATTTCGCGCGTCAAAGCACACCAGCCCAATTTGCCCATCCTCGTACTTAGCATGCACAACGAGCCGCAAGTAGCAGCGAGCGTCCTAAAGGCTGGCGCCAACGGCTACATCACCAAGGACTGCGAGCCTGATATTTTGCTGGAGGCGATTCGCAAGGTGGCCGCCCATGGCCGCTACATCTCGCCCGACATGGCCGAAAAAATGGTGTTTGACGCCACCTCAACGGCTACACGGCCGCCGCACTGCTTGCTATCTGAGCGCGAGATGGCTATTTTTCGCCTGCTGACCAGAGGCAAGAGCGTCAACGAGATTGCGACCGAACTGGTCATCAGCAACAAGACCGTCAGCACACATAAAGTAAGAATGTTGGAAAAAATGAACCTTGCCAACCTGGCTGACCTGATGCGCTACGCCATGCAGCACGACCTATTGGGTTAATCCTACAAAGGTTTTTGGCCCAACAGTAGGGCAATTCCTACCCCGTTCCCGCCGAATCTGACCCCAGAACCAGAATCGCCCGATAGCGCGAAACCCTCGGGCCAACAATGATCAGTTGATGTTGATGAAACTGCTTATTGTTGAAGATTCAGACACGATACCGAGTCACAACAGTACGGTGCAAGTGCTAGCGGACAGGAATCAAAAATGAAAATATGGGTCCAACTCCTCGCAACTATTGGCGCGGCACTTCTAGTTGTTTGGTCGGGCGTGATCGTTTGGCAAGGCGCTGTTTACAGAGATGCAGCCCTCAAACAAGCGGGCGATTTCTCGCTCAACATGCACAACGCCACCATGGCGGGACTCACGGGCATGATGGTCACCGGAACCGTGGCGCAAAGAGATGTGTTTCTTGATCAGATCAAACAATTTGGAACGATTCGGGATGTCCGCGTCCTGCGGGGAGATAGCGTCATCAAGGCTTTTGGCGCTGGCACCGCCAAAGACGACAGCAACCCGGATGAGCTTGAAAAACAAGTGCTTTCAAGCGGCAAGGAAATTATTCAGGTTGAAAGCGACAGCAAGGGCGAGTATCTGCGCACGGTTCGCCCAGCGCTGGCATCCAAGAATTATCTTGGCAAGGATTGCACGCTCTGTCACCAAGTTGCAGAAGAAACAGTTCTCGGTGTTGTCAGTATGAAAGTGTCACTCGACCAGGTCAATGCCAACCTGGCTGAACAGCGTTTGAAGTCTATTTTGGCAGCCCTCATCACTTGCATTCCTGTGTTGATGTTGATCTACCCATTCATTCGCAAAGTCATCACTCGGCCTCTGGAACGTGGCATAGAAGTGGCGCGAGATATTGCAGACGGCGACCTGACACAACAAATCATGGTGAATGCCAACAACGAAATGGGCGCCCTACAGCAAGCCCTAAAAGACATGAATGAAAGCTTGGTACATATCGTTAGCCAGGTACGAGAAGGCACCGAGTCCATCTTTACCGCATCGAGTGAGATTGCCCAAGGCAATCTGGACCTGTCCGAACGTACTGAATCGCAAGCAAGCACACTTGAGAAAACTGCATCCTCCATGCACGAACTCACCCACGCAGTCACCCAGAACGCCGATAACGCCAGAAAGGCCAGCCAACTCGCCCGATCAGCCTCGGAAATCGCCATCAAGGGGGGTGAGGTGGTGAGACAAGTCGTAAAAAATATGGATTCAATCCACATGTCAGCAGAAAAAATTGTAGACATCATTAGTGTGATTGATGGCATTGCTTTTCAAACAAACATCCTGGCCTTGAACGCAGCCGTTGAAGCCGCTCGAGCTGGCGAACAAGGACGGGGTTTTGCCGTTGTTGCTTCAGAGGTTAGAAATCTCGCTGGACGGTCAGCGGAGGCCGCAAAAGAGATTAAGGTACTGATTGGAGATTCGGTCGGCAAGGTCAGCGCAGGGAGCAGACTGGTTCATCAGGCGGGCAAAACCATGACTGAAATTGTGGACAGCATTCGCCACGTCACCGACATCATGGGGGAAATTTCCTCAGCCAGCGCTGAGCAGACTTCAGGCATTGAAATGATCAATGACGCCATCACCGACATGAACAGTGCGACCCAGCAAAATTCTGCACTCGTAGAGCAGGCTGCTGCGGCAGCGCAATCACTGCAAGATCAAGCCGGTCATCTCGAACAGGTTGTCAGCATCTTCAAACTCGATGAGAAACATCAACTGATATCACTTTCGACACGGACGTGACCGTCCATCCCGCCATCTCTCAATAGCTCGGATTTTTCTATTACTTTGGGGTACAGCGCAGTCGCTCTTGGGGCTTTGGACGCATCGAAACGAAACCCGCTCAGCAGGAAGCCATATTTCTCTTTTTATAGGCAACTGCACGAGTAGGGCAATTCCTACCCCTTCCCCGTTGAATCTGACCCCAGAACCAGAATCGCCCGATAGTGCGAAACACCCGGATCGACCATGATCAGTTCATGTTAATGAAACTGCTTATTGTTGAAGATTCGGACTTGATCCGTGACGGCTTAATGGGATTATTCGAGGGCATGCCGGGCGTGGGGTCCATCAAGACGACCGACACCTTGGGCCAGACGCTTCAGGTTGTGTCGCACGAATCACCCACGATGGTAATTCTGGACCTTCATTTGCCAGACGGCAATGCCCTCCGGATCATTCCTTTACTGAAGAAGTTGGCCCCAGCGATGCTGATCGCAGTCCTCACCAACGATGCCAACGACTACAACCGCCAAAAATGCCTTGCCGCAGGCGCCGACTGGTTTTTTGACAAATCCATCGAGTTTGAAGCCCTGCTTGAAACTGTGCAACAACACACTCACGAAACAGAGCTTCCATGAATAAATTCAAAATATCTGCGCGGCTCGTTCTATCAATCGGTTCGCTCTTGCTATTTCTTGTCGGCGTTGGTCTGATCGCAGAGATCAGCGCCAACAGTGCCGAAGCAGAAGAAAACATCGCCTCCATCAGCAAGGTATTGACCTTGTGCATGTTAGGCGCGCTGTCTCAGGATGAGCCAAAGCTTGCAGCCTCCAACCGGAATGTCCAAACACAGGACCGGATACAGACCGTGTCCATCTCCAAACTCGAGGGTCAGCCCTACGACCAGTCTCAGCGCCCAAATACTCAACGCACTAAACGGCCGATGTTGGCCTGGGAAGTATGAACATGCTTAACACCACACCCACCCGCACTACATCCACCTCCATGGAGGACCTTGTCGCCGACTTGCATGCCATGCGAGACGCCATGCTGGAGTTGTCGCTCAGCTTGAAGGACATGCAGTTTTACTCAGATCCCGACAAGCTCACGCGGGCCATTGATGACGCCAGCATGCTGATAGAAAGAACCCAATCCAGGTGACGGGTCCGATGCAGCATTTTCATATTTGCCGAGTAACCATTCCCTCTCAATCATGAGTAACACCTGTACGGGTTTGACGTTGACGCCAGCCGTCACCGAGCATGCCATTCTGGACGCTGTGGCGGCTGAAATTGCGGTTCTTGACCACAACGGCATAATTTTGGCTGTTAACGCTGCCTGGCGAAAATTTGCGATTGTGAATGGACTTGAGCCCGGCGTGCAGGCGCCCTGCACCGATGTCGGCACCAACTATTTTGGAGTGTGCGGCGCCATCCCCGACGCTCCCGCAGAAGACGAATTGGAGGCCAGCCTGGGCATCAGGTCCGTGATCGCGGGGCGTCTGCTCAGTTTCAGTCTTGAGTATCCTTGCGACTCCCCGCAAGAAAAGCGCTGGTTTCGGATGACTTGCCTGCCGTTCGGGCCGAAAGACCACAGCGGCGTCGTTATTACGCACACCGATATCAGCGACCTTAAGTTAGCCGAAATCGGACTCAGCATTGCCGCTACTGCCTTTGAGTCACAAGAGGGAATCTTCGTCACTGACAGCCAAAAAATCATACTTCGGGTCAACATGGCCTTTACGGAGATTACCGGCTATACCCGGGAAGAAGCCGTGGGCCAGACCCCCAATATATTCAACTCCGGCTACCACAATGCCGCTTTTTACGAGGCCATGGGCGAAAGCCTCAAACGCAACGGCTCGTGGCGGGGTGAAATCTGGAACAAGCACAAGAGTGGGGAAGTGTTTCCCGAATGGCTCTCCATCACTGCGGTCAAGGACCGAGCTGGAGTGGCAACCCACTTTGTCGCCTCCTTTGCCGACATCACAGAACGCAAAGCCAGCGAAAACGAAATTCGAAACCTGGCCTTTTACGACCCTTTGACCGAGTTGCCGAACCGCCGTTTGCTGATCGATCGGCTGGCCCAAGCCATGACCACCAGCGTCCGCACGCAAAAGTATTGTGCTCTGCTGTTTATTGACCTCGACAACTTCAAAAAACTCAACGATACGCGTGGCCATGAAGTCGGTGATTTACTCCTTAAGCAAGTCGCCATGCGCTTGAAACTTTGCGTGCGCGCGTGCGACACCGTAGCGCGCATGGGGGGTGATGAATTCGTGGTGGTACTCACCCGGCTGAGCACGAACGAGGCAAGCGCTGCCACCGACATCGCCAAGTTGAGTGAAAAAATACTCGACACGCTCAACCAGATTTACCAAATTGGTCATGTGGCGCATCACAGTACGGCCAGCATTGGCGCCACCTTGTTCAAGGGCCAGCAATTGTCCATTGACGACTTGATGAAGCAAGCTGACCTCTCGATGTACAAAGCCAAGGACGCTGGCCGCAACAGTTATTGCTTTTTCCATGCGTCGATGGAAGTGGCCGTCAACGAGCGCGCCATGCTGGAGGAAGACTTGCGAAAAGCGCTGCAAGAGAAGCAGTTCCTGCTTTACTACCAGGCCCAGGTCGCTAACAAAACCCAGTTGACAGGCGCCGAAGTATTGCTGCGCTGGCAACACCCTGAACGCGGCATGGTGGCACCGGCCGACTTTATTCCCCTGGCCGAAGAAACGGGCTTGATTCTTCCTTTGGGACTCTGGGTACTGAAGACCGCCTGCACGCAGTTGGCACGCTGGGCCGATCAAGCCCACATGGCGCACTTGACGCTGTCAGTCAACGTCAGCGTTCACCAGTTCAAGCAAGCTGATTTTGTCGACCTGGTGCTCACCACACTCAAGGACACAGGCGCCAACCCCGAGCGCCTGAAACTGGAACTAACCGAAAGCATCCTGGTTGAAAACGCCCCTGAGATCATCCGAAAAATGAAGGAACTGAAGGTGCAGGGCGTGTGTTTCTCACTTGATGATTTTGGAACCGGCTACTCCTCGCTGTCATATTTAAAGAGCATGCCACTGGACCAACTGAAGATTGACCAGTCTTTTGTGCGCAACATTCTGAGCGATCCCAATGATGCTGCCATTGCCCAAACCGTGGTGGCGCTGGCGAACAGTCTGGGCCTGGGCGTGATTGCCGAAGGAGTGGAAACCCAAAGCCAGCGTGACTTTTTGGCCCGCCTTGGCTGCCATGCCTACCAGGGCCATTTTTTCAGCCGCCCACTGCCAATTGAGAGTTTTGAAGCCTTTGTGCAGGAGGCCTGACGCCTGAACCTTCAAGCTATGCGCAATTGGCGCAACTTGATAAAGGCCAGCGCCGCCATCACCGCGTCATTGAGGGCGTCGTGCGCCTCGCGCTGTGGTAAATCGAGGTCACGCATCATGGTGTCAAAGCGCAGATCGATGTCGTCATTGTCGAGATGGCGGATGCGATCGAGTTGCTTGTATTTGTAGTCGTAGTACAAAGATGAGACTTCAATCTTGGGCTGCGGCAGGCCCTGACCCAATATCGGCCAGATCGCACGGTTGAGCATGGAGACGTCAAACTGCAAAAAATACCCGACCAACGGCCGACTGCCAATGAAGCGCATCAACTGCTTCATGGCTTCGTCAATGGGGAGCCCTTGCGCCACATCGCGTTCACGCAGTCGGTGCACACGCACGCTCTCAGGGGATATCCCACGCTCGGGGCGCACCAGCAACTCAAGCCGCTCACTGGTCATGATGCGGTTGCCCACAATGCGCACCGCCCCTATGGAGATGATCTCGTCAGTGCGGGTGTTCAAGCCGGTGGTCTCACAATCCAGCGCCACCCATTCGTTCGCAGGCGCCGGGTCAAACATGAAACGAAAAGACGCATCGCCCAAGTGGTAGATCAACCACTCACGCTTGAGTTTTTGCCACAAATTCAAGGAAGAAAGCGGGGTATTCACGCAACAGCTTCCAGATGAAAGCGATGGCGCAGCAAGACTTTAAAGCGCTTGACCACGTTGAGCGTGTCTTTGAGCAAGTCGCGGTCCAGACTGCTCAGTCGCGCCACATTGATGTCACCCGTCACGGGCTTGTCCATGTCGATCTCGGTCAGGCCGGCTTTGAGCTTGAGCCCCATGAAAAAGTGCAGGCTGTCGGTCAGGTCGGTGCCCATGTCTGCGTCCAGTTTGCCCGCAGCGACCAGTGCCGTGATGCGCCCAACCGTATTCACCTCGGTGATCCGGTTGGCCAGCGCCAGCGCACGCACGCCATGCACCAGCGGGAAAATGCCCTCTTTTTTAAGGTTGAGCTGCTGATCGGCATCGCCCTTGCTCATCAGGCGATTCCACCAGGTTCCACTGCTGCCAAAGGAGTCAATGGCCGAGGCAAACCGGCTCATCATGACGTCGTTGCCGGTGGCCAGCGCCATCAAGCCCGCCTCCACGGTTTCAAGCAATCGTGCATCGCCGCAAACGGTGTGGGCGTCCATGAAAATGGCCAGATTCATCAGGCTGTCGGGACCCGGCATGATCAGCCACTGCCGCGTCATCTGTCCAAACTCGCTGGCGCTTTTGCGCCACTCGGAGTTGCTGATCATGATGTTGCCGGGACATTCCGGGTAGCCAAAATCGCTCAGCGCCCGAGAAAATTCCTGGCAAATTTCTGCCAGATTGGCGGGCGGCTCGTAGCCATCCTGAAGGATCAGCCCGTTGTCTTGGTCAGTTTTGAGCAGTTGCTCGCCGCGGCCTTCGCTGCCCATCACAAACAGGCAACTGCGGTCCACCAATTCTGGTGGGGCAATCAGGGTCCAGGCGCGCTCAAACAGGCGCGCATTGAGTTGTTGCACCAACCGGGCGATCAGGTGAATGCGCGAGCCACTGCGGTAGAGCGTGGCAATCATGCGGGTGATCTGGGCGGCGGCTACGCTCAGCGCGGCCAGGTCTTTGGCCTCTTCGATGTGCATCGTGATCAGGTGCGACTGGTTGGACAGGAAACTGAAGAGGTCCAGCGCCTCCAGCATGCCTTTGATCTCTCCGCCGTCCACCACCAACACGCGACGAATCCGGTGGCGCAGCATGACATCCATCACATCGCCAAGCTGGTCTGAAGGACTCACTTCAATCAGTGAATAGTTGGCCAGTTCACCGGCCATTAACTGGTCCAGCGGGCGGCCATCCAGGATGGCGCGCTGCAGTGTGGAGCTGGTAAAAATGCCCACACGATGCACCTCGGCCCGCGTGTCGCGCACCAACACGGCGGTGGTGCGCTCTGCCTGAAACAGCTTGACGACCGAGAGCACATCCGTTTCATACGCCACAAAGTGGGCGGTGCGCAAAAAGGCTTCGTCGACACGGCATAAGGTGAGCGATTGCTGTTCGTTCAGATTCTTGCGGTCAGACAATGCGCTGAGCTTGTTGCCCAGGTCAGAGAAAAGCAAGGCGCCAAAGGTGGCATTCGAGGCGATCAGGTCGCTCACGGCCTGATGCGTCAACTGGTAGGCCACCACTTCTTCGGCCGCCACAAACCGGCTGCTGACCTTGCCAGCCACCAACCCCCGGCCATCAAAACAGTCATCCGGCCCGTAGGTGGTGACCACTTCGCTCTCGTCAAACTGGGTTACAAACCCTTTAATGATGATAAAAAGATGGGTCGGGGCGATGCCCAGGTCAAGAATCGTCTCGCCCTCGCGGAAATAGGCGACATCGACGCTGTAACGAACCAGTCGTTGCTCGTCTGGGCTCAGACAGTCAAAGGGGGAAGCAGAAAAATTAAAAGCATTGGGCATAAATCGGACCTGTTAGCAAGCCCATCCATTCAACGCCGAATGCCTTGCGCCACGCTTGCAACGCTGTCCCAGTTCGCGTCAAACCAGGGGTCGCCCGAGAGGTAGGCTGCCAGCATCGGCAGCGCGTCAAAGCCCCAGAATAGTTTGCCATCCACCGCCAAAGTGGGAACGCCAAAAACACCCAGCGCGAGGGCCTCGTCGGTATGGGCTTTGAGCTGGTCTTTGACCGTGGGATCGGACGCCAGCCGGGGCGGGTTGAGTTGTGCCGTCAGCGCCTCAAGCCGCGCCGGGTCGGAGGCTTCAGCCCCGCCCTGCCAGACATGGCGAAACAGGGTCTCGCACACATACCGGTTGGGCTCGCCCTGCGTCTGAGC
>Ga0208613_1000261_pt1 | contig 18376 bp, 6 predicted proteins | sample CryBogmetaGMA6M_FD_184543 | JGI IMG/M metagenome (GOLD analysis project Ga0208613, IMG submission 184543) | Freshwater microbial communities from Crystal Bog, Wisconsin, USA - MA6M (SPAdes) | ecosystem: Environmental > Aquatic > Freshwater > Lake | place: Crystal Bog, Wisconsin, USA | collected... | reverse complement strand
CCCATGGCGTCACATTCGGGGTGCTAGTATCATAATAAAATAGATACATCCCTCTAAAATAACCCTGCTCTATAGGTTCACCATTTATTTTATTTCCGCTATTAGTGTAATTGTAAGAATATTGTCCATTTACTGAATATAATTGAGTTTTGTAATCAACTCTATTTTGACCAACCCAATTTAAGAAAGATTCACTATATATTTGTAAAAACTCAGCATATGAATATCCGGTATCTCTAAAGAAACCCGGCAATACTTCATATGCCTGTATTGGAATAGTATTGCTTAATTTTAAATTATTGTAAACACGAGTCTCATACTCAAGCAACACCTGATCTCTAAAATCATTTAATGTATTAGTAACAGGGTCATACTCCCCGTATAATTTATTATATGAACCATCATGACCAACTATAAAATAGGTTGGGATAAAATATGCAGTATCTAATATTACACCAGGAATAGTTGCAGGATATAATCCCAACTTAGTTGGGGTATTTGGTGCAAAACTTCCATATGTTTGATTATATTCATTAACAATAATTTGATCATTCTGCAACAAATCTTTTGTTACAGTTAATGTAGGAGCATCAGAACTTATAGTATAATCGACTCCCTTAATTAATTGTAATTGAACTCCATCACGAATTAAATATACTATTACCCCATAATAATTTGCAGCAGCATAATTATAAATTTTACTTAAGGGATAGATACTAACATCTAATGAATTTGCAAAACTATAAGTGTTGGTGATATATGGAGCTTTTTGCGGCAACATATCACTCCAGAAAAATGAATCACTATCGGTATGAGAAGCATTCATTTTATCCAATGCATCATCAAGCATTGCAGAAGCTGTCATATAATAACTATAATCAGTATTATTAATTGTATCTACTAATAAATTTTTAAATCCAACATATTGTCTGCTGTTGAACAATATTGAATTAAATAAATTATGATTTTGTTTACGCAAGAATGTGCCGGGCAATACTAATGAGGCACTATTCTGAATAATTCTATTTCCCCATGGAACTAAATTGCCTAAATCACGATAATTGTTAGGCCCGAATACTTCTCCTATGGTGTCTGGATTATTAAAGAAAATACTTTGATATTGGCCGCGAATATCACCTATGTTAGCTGTAGTAATATCTTCATTAAATGGATTGTTATTTAAATTGATAGGAGTTTGGTAGTACGCAGTTGGACTTACTTTATCACTTAGTATTAATATTTGAACTGAGGTGTCAACATTAGCAACTTCTGGTATAGATATTGTAGTTGACGTGGCTGTTACCGTAACTGTGTATGCGGTGTCGGGCAAATAATTGTTGTTGATATAAACTTGTACCAATGGCCATTTTGTTGGCAATGTATAGATTGCAGGAATATCACAAACAAAGTCATTGTTTGGATTTAAAATAGTCCAATTAAATTCAAAAATTTGATATTGAATACTCGGTGACACCGCAGTTTGCCATCCCAATTCTCTTACATAAGAAATTCTATCAATATAATTAAAGATATACCCGGTATTAACATTTGTTGTTATTGGGTTTGTCCCATCAACATAATTGAAAGTTTGATTATTTAAGGTAACATCAAAACTTATATCACCTACGTTATCCACTGAACTATAACGTAACGGAAAACCCAATACTGAATCATTTGTTCCTGTTCCAATTCCATATGAAAACAACGTACAACCTGTAAATGACGTACCTAAATAATAATCAGAATTTCCAAAACTTATATCATTACTATCAAATACATCAAATTTAGGAGATTGATTAACTTGAGTTTTTTGTTGGCCACGTGCTGTCCAATATAATCCGTCAAAATAAAGATCCCAATTAAGTCCGTCAAAATAAAAATCTTTACCTTTATTAGTGTATCCTCTGTATACAGCAGTTTGTTCATCTACTAATACTAACCCATCTGTTGCTTCCGTAAGCGTAATGACCGGAGTAGAAGAACCTGACACAATAGAAAAATGTGAAACATATATTTTATTTCTAACTTCTACATCAGTATCTTTTGCAAAAACTACCCTTGATCCATCAAATAATCCATAATTAGACAATGGGGTGTCGGCTGTTACAACTGATGCAACGGCTGTTGCAGTTATAATTGATTGACTATACCAAGATACCGTAATGACTGTATCTGTCCCAACTGTAGATACATCCGTAACAAAAGTAATATTTGGTAGTAAATTTGTAGAATCAGTTATATATTGTCCTACTTCAAATAATCCAGATGCATCACTAGTGGGTATTGTAATTGTTGTACTATATGGATATATGCTAGTGGTCATTGTGCCGGTAGCAGTAGTTAACGAAAGACTTGCTCCTTGCTTTGTTGCTGATATAACAATATTAGAATCAATTATATCAATGATGTAATATGTAGTACCTAAAATAATTCCACCAAATACGGTTCCACCAAATACTATGGTGTCATTAACATGCAACCCAACAGTACTACTCAATGTAATTTGATTTGATATTGCAGTAGTTGCTGTTGCTGTTCTTGTAGTGATCGCACCAGTGACCGGTGATATGATTGCATTATAAGTTGTATAACCTGCAACATCTGGATAATAATTAGGTTCCCCTGCCACTTGACTAAATGCGTCAGTGGTGCGAGTATCCATAAAATCAATTGGAGCTTTTCCGTACGCGCCTGCATCAAATAATCTTAAGTTAGGATAAAATTCAATGATTGGTCTTTTTGCCTTATTATCTAATGTAGCTAATTGTGTAACCAAATCTGGATTATTGTTACGTGCTGCTGATTCTTTAATTACATCAATGTGAAACCATCGATTGCTTCTTGACCAGGCATTTTTATTAATTGCATTTCTAGCAATAGTAATGTAGTCTTGTTCAACAGGAATATTTAAACTTGAATCATAATTACCTACATCAAACGACAAGGTATCATATGGGATATATGTGCCTTCCGAGAACAATCCCGGAGTAACTAAAGTTGTTACTGGAATTAATTCAATAGCAGTACCAACACCTTCAACATAGTATTCTACGTTGTTATAGCTTTCAGGGTAGATATCACCTTGAAATAAAACTTTTAATCCGTTAGTAAATTTAACTTCATTTGTTAAACCCTGATTAGCAGTATATTGTTTTTTTCCTAAAATTTGAGTCAATATGTTTAACGTATTAGTTACATTACTATCTACAATTTTTAATATACCAACTTTATTTGGATTACTACCATCTTGGTAATACAATCTATCTAATATTGCACTGTTATAAGGTACAAGAGATATAGTACCAGTCGTTCCCACTATAGTTCTATAGAATCCTCTATTTGAAAATTCAGTTCCAAACATTGGAGTAATTGTTTGACTATTAGGTATAACGCCGGAGGGCGTTAATTGAATTTGCGGGTTAGACTGATCACCCAATAATGTTACAGTGTAAAAGTTAGCATTTACAGTGGTGAAGTAACCACCTTCGTAATTATCATTAAAAATTGATGTTCCGGGATAATTAATATCTGGATCATACGCTACTCCGCCATCTTGATCAAATAATGTTTGATCATAAAATTTATCTACATATCCTATTTCATTTGGAACTCCGGTATTGTAAAACATTACAGTAAGCCCGTCTAATGCTGTTACACCATCTATTCCACCTATATCATTTACAAATGCACCGTTGACTTGACTAAAAGGTAAGGTAGATACTACACCAATATTGGGACCATCTGGAAAACTATATTCATTAAGTGCATCTTTACTTGGAATAGTAAACGTTACTATGCCGTTCTCTGCACCATTATTATCTACTCCATATACATCGCGGGTCTGTACATTATGTTGTGTTGGGCTGTATCCAGTAACTCCGGGCTCACCTTGAATCCAAAATTGACTATTTTGGTTAACTGTAAATGTATATGTACCGCCTCTTAATAATGTTAGTGCTGGGTTAGAACTTGGCGTGGTTAAAATTTCTGACGATATTAAATATTCATTGGGCAAACTTTGAACAGCGTATGCTGCTGAGTTATACACGATATCAGTAGAAACAATTACACGTTCAGGACCAACAGGCAACCAATAATATTGATTAAAGTTAATAATTTTATCTAAATTAGTAAACGAGTCCCATGAATAAAATTCACTATTGAATAATCTATTATTATCATTGGTCAATGAACCTTCTAATTTTAGTGAATCAATTATACCCGGATAACTAATAAAGTCAGTTGCAGTAGTATCATTTTCTTTCAAGAAAGCAACACCTGGATCTAATTGATAATCTGTTCTGATTTTCGTTGGTTCAGTAACATAATAATCATTAGCATTAATTCCATAACCAAATTTACTACCAACATAACCTTCTATCTTTTTAGTATTAGGTTCTGCTACTAACTGGTCCAATGTAGCTTGTAAAAATTGACTATTGGTTGGTGTTTTAAATATCTCTGGTAAGAAATTTAATGTTCTAATTCTTGTTGCCATCTTTAAAATTCTTTATGTTATATATTACTTATGCTATCTGTAATTCAGCGGGTGTAAGTGCAGCAATAACTATTACATCATTTGCTGTTGCAGCATTTACAAATATTTCATATGGTAAACATTTAATTTCATACAAATCGCCAAACTTCATATTTGGATCATTTGGTACTAATACGCAAGAACTAACGTATTCTCCTATTTGATTGTGAATATATGCACTTAATTCACTAAAATAAAATGTGTCACCAAAATTCCAATTATTAATATTAAAATAAGTATCCATGGTCCCTAGTACTGCGCTACGAATTTCACTATCGCTAGCGTTTGTATTAGAATTTTTAATAACTTTAATTGTACCTCTTAATGCAGCCGCTGCTTTAGGCCCAAACAATGGCTTAAACACAACGCTATTTAATATAGCACTATCACTTAACATTTTGTAATCTTGTATTCTAGGGTAACTTTGACTCAATTCATTAATAGTTGGTCTAGTTGGCATAGGAACTGTGTTGGTACTATCTTGTATCCAATTTTGATAAGCAGTATAATACGATTGCGTCACTACATACAAATCAATAATATTAGTTGTAGCAGGATCAATACGAGTAGTGTTGTTACTATTATGACGATATTGGAATTGTAATCCTTGACGACCTGGTTTCATACTATACCTTGGTTGTGCAACTAAAGTATAATATGGAGTAAGCACCGTTGGATCTTGAACAGTTAAGTAAAATACATTATCAGTATATGCATAGAACAATGTTCCAACCGGGTATTCATATTTTACAACTTCTACTTGAGTTTGAGTTGGGTATTGATATACCACAGATGATGATGATATCAACTGATAGCTAGTTAAATTAATAGCATCTTGTACTTCTTCAAAAAATGCATAGATACCAATATTAGTATTACCAGTAACATATCCTGTAACTTCATTAAAAAAATCAGGGTTTTGTATAATACTTCTGTCATTGGTATCAATACTAGCAACTTCAACTTCAAAATCATTTATATAACCATCTGATTGAACAGTCTGTCCAATGATACTAGCAGCAATTGGTTTGTTTAATGGGTAATTAGAACTTGGTTGAGTATTTGTTGCTAATACATTTACATAATCTTGTAGGATTTTTCCTGTAAATGGATCATATACTAATTTACCTGCTTCAAATGTAAATCTAGTATCTGCTACACTACCAAAATAATAAATCAACGAACGGTATGTTACTGTATATCTGTTGTAGCCTGTACTGTTAAAATTAACAAAATAATTATTTGCATTATATGGTTCAACACTCCACCGAGTTTGTGCAATGGTTAATGAGTTATTGAACACTAATGAAAAATCTTGTTGTAATTCAATACGTGTTAAGCATTCGTTGATTACACTATTAGGCAATGAATTACTGAATGAGGGTATAACGACAGATAAAATTGCACCGGTTGGTATATAAGCATTTAATGTTATTGGTCCTGTTCCATTTGCAAATCCACCTGCGCCATTATTATACCCGTCACCGATTACATTTAATACAGTAGTCCAAATATACGTAGCGTCGGATGGGTTAGCAACTCCATTAACTAATCTATTGTTAACATCAAAATAATATCCAGATGGTGCTGTAAATTTTAACATTGCACCTTTGGTTATATATTTTGCATTGTATGTTGAATACGTTCCAACTGGTACAGGATTATCTCCACCGTTTACTATATCGTAAAAATATCCAGTCATGCTATTAGCATTAACTGTTTTTGTTTGCCAATAAGTAGTGCCATCACCCGATGCAGTATTAATATTATATCTTGTATAGTTTTGTAGATAATATTGTAGTGAACGATTATCTTGTAATATAGAAGTTAATGTTCCTGTTAAGAAAGTAATAATATCACTGGTACTATTAACCACTAATAATGCATTACCTTCATTAGTATTCAAATATACTCCGCCGTCATTTGCAAAACTATTAGTACTAGAATATTTTCCAGTTGGATCTAATAAATCTAAATTTTTACTTATACCAACACTACTACGATTGATAGCTTTTGATTTGATAATTGAACTATACAAGGTATATGGGAAGTTGTTATAATCTTCACCATTAACCATGCGATTTTGAGTATAGTAGCGACTTGGAGCACGTTGTTTAATATTAGCCAATGATTCACGAACTTGTGCGTTTGATACAGGTACTTGTAATGCTAGCCCAATAGTTAATGTTTCTATCCTACCAACTCTACTTACATAATTAATGTTAACACTGACACCTTGCATTTGGGTTGGATCAATTGTGTAAGTTAGTGCATTTCCTGAACGAACATATGCTCTAAAGTTACCAACTGGGATTTGACTAAAAACACCATCACCAAATACATAACTTACTTGATCGTTAAATCTACTACCTACTGAAAATATTTGTCTTACCGCAGATTCTGTTTGTAAATATGCATTTGCATAAACATTTTCTACTTTTTGCCATAATCCAAATCCCCCATTAGCCTGACTTATTTGATATAACCATGTATCGGTATTGTTGATACCCTGGATATCAATGTCAACTACCTGATTAGAGATTTGATTTTGTAAAACAAAGTCAAAGTTTGTTAATGATCCTTGTTTAAAGTAAAAGAAAAATCCAGTATTAGGACTACCATACCCTAATTTATCATTACGGTATAACATATTGAATCTATTTGTAGGTGCGGGCGGCAATTCATAAACATAATCTTCACCAACTGTAGTTACGCTACATAATTCAAAATTCATATTCATGCCGTTAATATTATTTAAAAACGGAATTACAGGCAAACTCCCTGCAGGAATTTGTATAGTATATTCATCTGTCTTAACTCCAAGGATTTGTGCTGAATTGCCAGGTACCCCAACTCGTTGTGTGTTAAGCAGTGAAGCATTAATAATGGTATTATATTGTTCTAACCAATATGAATTGGCAGGGTCATTCCATAATATTGTAGTATTACTTAAGTTGAATCCATTTAAATCAGTGATATTTTGTGTGGTGCTGATACTAGTGACTTTTAAATAACCCTGTGAAGTAAGATTTCTTTTAGGAGTATAACTTACTAGATTAGCTAATTTGATAACTGAATCTCTACGTTCAGCCGTATCCATAAAGTTTTCACGGGCATTTAAGTCATTGCGGAAGGCAAGACCTTGTCCCATAAACGAAATAACATCAAGTAGTGCAATGAATTCTGAACTTTCAATATAATCATTGAAAGTTTCAGGATAATACACACGCAAGTAATCTATAAAAGTCTTGCGTAATGTTTCATAATCGTAACTTCTAAAATCGGCCTGGTTAAAGGTTTGATAAATGGCTTTCCAGTCATTTACCCCGAATAATGCTGATTGTCTTGAACTTGTAGCCATAAGTATTCTCTTTTAAGTATTTATCATACATAAGAACTCGGGTTTTTTAGAATTAGCGCAATACCGCTTGATTTGTTGAGTTATTAAAGAATACACTTAAATCAAATGCATTATTAAAAGGGGCAATAGCCATTTCAATTTCAATTAATATTCCGTTTTCTTGAGGATACGGGCGCACAGAATTTAATATCAATCTGGGATCTAGTGCAGCAACTCTGCGTATTTCGCTTTGTATTTGAAATTGTGTATCCGGGGTATTTGGTTCAAAAACAAATGTCCAAAGCGTAGTTCCATACCCAGGATTTCCTACTTTTTGCCCCTTTTGAATATTTAATGCATTTATAAAGTCTTGTACTACAATAGCGGTATCCACTGATTGAAATTTATTCCCAACAATGACCGGATTAACCATTGATCCTACTCCGCCGCCCGTACCAAAAGGAAGGTTAGTGGATCTTGGTTTATTTGCATTTAGTGAACTATAACCGATATATGCTGGCATGATGTATTTATGTTTAGGCGTTGCTTATCAAATCACTTATTTGTGTAGAGAGTGCTGTTAATTTAGTATATTCTGCGGAAGCAGCAGCTTTTGCTGTAGCAATTGATGGATCACCTTCAGGTAAATTATCTATTGCAGAATATAATGCATCTCTAGCAGTCGCATAGGCTGTATATTGATCATCACGTTGCTTTTGTAGTGTGTTTACCTGATTCAATACGTCACTAATTTTGTCAGCCTGCGCTGATGCTGACGCTGCAAGACCTGCTGAAATTTCTCCAGAGAAGTTTGGCGCTGTTATTTTCTTATCTCCTAATACTGATCCAATTCCAGCAGTTAATTCACTTCTATCCACAGTTCCTAAACCAATACTTGGCATTTTAATAGGATCGGCACCTGCTGTATTAAGTGAGTTGATGCTTGATGCTAGTTGTGCCCCAAGCCCCGGCGGCAATCCTGCACCGGCAAGGGAAGATAGTTTATCTTTTCCTGCAGCAAGGGCACCAGCTAAAGCTCCTGGACCACCTGCTACTTTGCCTAATAAATCTCCTGCTGCCGCGGATGCATCTGCTGTTAATGATGTAAGTGTACTGTTTAATGCGGTGGCAGGGTTTATGCCATTTTGTGCTGCGGTTGATAATGTCTTTGCCATATCACCAATACCTGATACACCAGGCACCAGGCTTGCAACTGAAGAGGCAGCATTAGTTATTGATGCTATTGAATTTTGTCCTCCAGCCAAATTACTTATCCCACTAGCAAGAGCAGATGCACCCCCTGTTATTCCAGCTACTGCATTTGATGCGGCTTTAACTGCATTTGATGCTATGTTGCTAACTCCACCTGCTACACCAGATGCTAGATCACCAATTGTCGCTGCCGCGCCGTCTATTACTTTTCCTGCCATTCCTGCTGCACCGGTCACTGCATCTCCTAATGCTCCGGCGCCGCCCGCTACTGCGCTACCTATATCTCCCAATAGAGAAGATCCGCCACTAGTAATTGATCCAGTTAAATCAGTAACTCCTTTGGCAGCATCAGCTAAATCACCCAATCCAGATGCTCCCGCGGCCGCGGCCGCGGCATTTTTCTCCGCAATTGCTGCTAGATTCTGTGGGACTCCCGGAGTAAAATCTTTAAAAGATCCTGTAATTGCGGAGAAAGCTGAACCTGCTATTCCTTTTGCTTTATCCACTAAACTTTCGGCTCCATCCATTCCTTTACCTAACATGCCTTCGACCCCAGTGGTTATAGAGTTCAACCCGCCGGTAACATTTGTCATTAAATCTGTTGCCAGGCTTCCGGCAGACATTGCGCTAGATACTGCATCACCTGCCGATGATGCAAGTTTGGTTGCATCGCCTAATGCATTTGTTGCACCACTAGCTGCATTTTTAATAAAATCAGTAGTAGATGCTACACCCACCGATGATGCCGCTGACACTAAACCAGCAATAGACCCAGCTGATTCGCTGCCTGTTATTGCTCCAACATTTGTCAAGGCAGTTTGTGCTTGTTTTAAAGTGTCAACTTTAGCACTAACCTGTGCTGTAAGATTATTAGTGAATGCTGCTAGATTTTCTGCACCCGGGGCGCCCGTAAATAAATTCTGTGTCATGGCAGCTGTTACATTAGACCCGTTTTGTACTAGTCCTGTAACCAGGTCTGCTGCGCCCGGTTTCAATACAGCCGCTTCCATTTGTTGTGGGGTCATAGCAAGAGATCCAACTGCTGCGTTAACTTGACCAGTAGCATCCGTTACAATACTAGTACCTGTTGTGACTGCTTCGGGGGATACGCCTGCGGCTTGGCTTGCTGCTGTTCCTACTAATCCGGCTGTAGTTGCCGGAGTTAATGCATCGCTTGCTGACCCAGTTGCCGGAACAGTTGATAGTGTCGATGTGCTTACAGGATTAGCAGGGGCAGTTGATGATGCAGCTTTATTTGCAGCGGTTGTTGCTGGGGCAGGTGCAGCCGGCAATCCAGCACTAGCACTAGTTGTTACTTTAACATCAACCCCTTGACCTGCATTTGCCCATGGAGCATGAGCCGGAGCACGACTAACAATTGATAATAAATATCCCGGTGCTGCTGCATATCCTTTAGTCTTATCACCTAATGTATCTGTATGTGCAACTTGAGGAATCAGTGGTACTTCAGCAGGAGGATTTGAAGTAGAACCTGTATTCAAGTTAATTATACTGCCATTAACATACATTGTGCCACCGCTAGCATAAGAACCTTCACCACCTGCTCCCATACTCATTGCACCATTAACTTTAACAGTATATTTGCCCATAGTATAACCACTATAATTTTTACCAACTCTTAAATCATAATTACTAGTTGCATTTACTTTAATGTTATCAGCGGCAATGTTTAAATCTTTTTTAGCATTAATGTTTATATTATTATCTGCGTGTAAATTTAAATCACCCTGTGTTCTAATGTTTACGCTGTTAGTAGAGTACATGTCAATTGTACCTTCTTTACCTAATTCAATATAACTTTGTCCATTGCTATGAATGATAAACAAGGTTTGACCATCATCACTCATTAATATTTGATGCCCAAGAGATGTTCTTAATCTAATGAATTGATCTTTACCGGTGACATCACCATCATCCATTACTAGAGTGTGGCCGGCTCTACGTGCTATGACCTTTAAAGCGTCAGCATTTTTTGATCCAGATTGTTTAAGAATTGTTTCATCAGTAAACCCGCCCTGATATATAGGTCGTCCCGGAGTACTAACACCCCATCCAACTCTAGATGGTGATTCACGTAATGCACTGCTAGATACTGGACCTCTTACTGGATCTCTAATTAATCCTTGTTGAAAGTATATAGACGCTGAATAGCTATGAACTGGCTTTGGTGCATCTAAAAACCCAGCACCATCTCTAACTTTTGCATTGTTTGTATTTAAATTAGTAACTGGCAATTGTGTGGCGCCACCGTAACTTTTTGCTTCACCACCATTGAATATTACTGGGCTATTTTTTGTATTAGTGCCGATCGCAGGAACCATCTGTAATAATTCTGCGTCCATAATGCTACCTATATAATAACCGTAATTCATATCTCCGTTAATAAAAATACAAACTACTTTGCTACCAATGTCTGGAGGACTAAACCACATACCATATGAACTTGGATTTTGTGAGTAGCTTCCGTAATCTTTTTCACCATTAGGACCGCTTGGTCTAGTACTACCAAAAAATGGACTCATATAGCCTACGGTTGTCCAGTTCTTACTATCGTTAGGATCACGTGCCCCGAAATCTGCAATATACACCTCAATCCTACCGCTATGATTAGAATCAATGTTGTTTTTTACAACGCCAATGATGGGGCTATTACGAACAACGCCGCCGCCGCTGTCGTTCTTAAAGTTTTTTGCTTGTCCAGCTGGTTTAAAAGTATCGGTTGCCATATGTTTAAATTAATTGTTATCCTCTTCCAAAAACGGTAGGAGTTCCTGCGTCATCATCTTGGACTTGTCCTGTAGTAGTTGGTATAGTTATAGTTTGATTTGCTGCTGCTTTTTGCGACGGATCCAAAAAGTTATTAGTATAAGTGCCGGCTGCATTTTGTAAATTTTGTGCTTTCTGTGCCGGATCTAAAAATGTAGATGTTTCTGCTAATGAAGTATATGGAGTTAAAGGCGATATAGCTGTTCCATCTTTTACAGTTGGCGCGCTTGCATTAGAACTTCTATTTAATCTATTTGTTTCTGCTCCTGATTCATTGGGAACATCTGATGTGTTGTTATTACCAAGTCTATCAAGTCTTGCTGTTTCAGCGGCTGATTGATTTACATCACGTTGTGGGTTAGCCGCAGCGTGTGCCATTTCGCTTTCATTCGGCTTTCCAGTACCTCCGCCGGGTCTTTTTGCTTCTTTTGATACATCTTTGGGACTGTCAGCAAATGTAGCTATATTGCAAGTCAATACTTGTTCAAATTTACCTTTATTAAATGTACTAGCTACTTCCCATAAATGATATGCAATACCCTTAATCTGATCTTTTACTGAATCAGGATATTGCCAAAATAATATTGATTCGTTAATGCTGAGTAAACCAGTTTGAGTATCATAATCTACTGGCTCTTTAAAATCTATTTCAATAAAAGTTTGTCCACCGTTTGGATTTATAGTAAATCCATCAATACCATTAAATTTACTATATACATCTGATATACTTGCCGTAGCAGTTTGCATTAAATAATCAGGATCACCTAAAATTGTTACTTTAGCTACTGCCCAAGCGGACGGATCGTTTAAACTAGTAACATAATTATTTTGTGCATCTAAACTTTGTCCTCCTGCTTCCCCGCCTTGTTTTGCGCCCGATGATGGTTGATTGGACACCGATGGCACGTCGGCGGCGCCGCCCTGTGAAGTATTTGTGCCCGGCGGCTGTAGTGTTGTTGTAAAATAAGTATTATCCATGGTTTGAACGTAACTTATTATTTCAGAATTTTTACCAGTAAACCAATAATCATATCGTTTGTGAGGGCCATAGTATGGGCTAGTATTTTTAATAGCCGAACTAATTATTGCCGGTGTTTCGTAAGGTTGAATAATATATTTGGTTCGATAAGCAAAATCACCTACTTTGGTATCCCATCCTAAAATAGTAACCTCAGCACTAACATTATACCATCTGACTGTTGCCGGATTTGCATTTCTATTTATTTCTGGTTCTTCATTGGCTTTTTGTATAGTTGTTAATGCATCTTCTATATATGAACTTTGTTTAATAATATTATCCATTGCCTGTAATATTGGAATTCCGCTTTGAATAATTACCATTCTTGAATTGGGATCTGGTGTTCCGGGTTTTACACTGGTAACATCATGTGATTTACTTGTATCAGTTACATTAGGATTTCTTCCCCATCTATGCTTATTCAAATCATTTGGAGTAACCATACGAGCCGGTTTAATTAAATTTTCTGCTCCACCAATGTATTCAACTTCCCAGATGTTTGCTATGTCGATAGCATTTCCAACTTTATCTTGTTCATTTTTATTTAACGCAGTAAATAATCCAAGTTTATTTCCATTGTAACTACCGGCCTGACCTTGAGACATTCTATCTTCTTGCGGCTTTGAATTACTTACAATTGGAATTTCGTTTGATGATCCAGTAAATGCCTCTCCAACACTGTTGGCAATAACAGTTAATCCACTTGGTACTAATCCCCGTTTAGTTCCAAACGGAGAAGTAGAAACACTTGCTGCCTCAATAGAATAAACTACATTTTTGCCATCCATTTTAAAATTAACTTTAGTTAGAAAAATATCAAAATATCGCTGAAATAATCCATATGAGTTTGCAGTAGGGTCTCCCTCTGCGGAGGGAACATTTTTTGAATCTACTAAATTTCCGTCACTATCATATCCTAAAAATTGAATACCCAATACAAAAAACTGTTTGGATGCATTTTTTAAATCATTGTATCCTTTTACCTTACAGACTTTTTGTAATTCAATAGCCGCGTATTTTAATTTTGATAAGAAAGAAAAGCCATATGGTTCAGTAATAGTAAAACTTAAATTAGTAGTATTAACACTACTCAATGTAACTTTTCCACTAATCGCCTGCGTAAATTTTAAGTCATCAATATAAAAATCTTTATCAAATCCCGGTGGTCTTTTTTGATTAGGGCCGGTTCCGCCACTTTGAGCAACTACATATACCCCGCCTCCGGTCACCGCAGATTTTGGACTAGAAGAAGCAGGTGGACTACCCATTGATGCAGTTGGTGATCTACTGCTGGTTGCTATATTTGCATTTTCTTCTGCTATTCTTTGATTAGCAGAGTCCAGTGCATTTTGAAAAGCATTGATATCTTTTCTTCCAGACAAAACAAATGCATTATATGCATCTGGTGTTATCATATATAATGTAATTTTATAAGTATAGCTACTTAAATCTCCCAAAGGATTTTTACGTAATCTTGGACTAGACTTTGTTTTTTTGGCGGCCGGAGTATCTGATTTTCCTGCTATGGTAGTAGGGGTAACTGGTGGAGGCGGTGGGGTGCCGGGAGTTACTCTTGGGTCAGTTTCATCCTGCTGTGTGTCTGCAACGGTATTATTTGTTTGATCATTGTTAGTTCCTCCCTGATCATCATCTTCTCCGCCAGAGGCTTCATAATCTTTATTTTGTTGGTCAGTTTGTTCTGGAGTTTTGGCGGCGTTTGCTTTTATTTCTTCATTTTTCTTTGCTGCTGCATCTTCTGCTTCTGTTTTGACATTCTCTCTTGTATTATTAAAATCTGTATTTGTCTTATCAAACTTAGTAGTGGTAGCATCTTTTGCTGCTTGAACATAACTGGCTACAACAGCTTGTTGTTCAGGTGTCAAGGTTGCATTGAGAGATGTTATTTCTGCAAGCAGTGGACCTGCTGCTTTGTTGAATGCACCACGTGCCGTTCTATACTCTACTCTAATTGCCTGTATTTGATCTAATGCGTCTGGATCATTAACATCAACTTCATTCAATTTAGTTATTAAATCTTGGATTTGTTTATTGTAATCAGTGTACAGGTCTTCAATCAGTCCCGATAGTTGTATTATCCGGTTTTCTGTAGAATTCAAATTATCAGCCATCTTATATACCTAATGCTTGTGTTAACATATTTAATTTTGGAAGATATATTCCTACGCCAGTCACAAAATCAAAGTATGGATCTTTTAATCTATTTGGATTTCTTTGTGCAAATACCCACCACAATCTACTGTCACTATACAAGTCGTATGCTAGTAAGTCAGGGCGATATTCATACACCGTTGTTATTTCCCAATAGATATCTGACGGTTGCATTGGTATAGGACGATTTATCATCGCATCTAAAAAATTGTTATTGTATATGTCTGTATTAAAATACGGACTTGTTGCTGGATATAAATTTGTTGCCATTATCAAAATGCTCCATGATATAATTTTGTTAACATTACCAAAACGACCCGGTGCCCTGACCGTTTGCATATATGTAACCTGTTGAATAGTCGTTAAGACTAAAGTTATTACTTACATTATTTCTAGATACTATTGGATTAGCCGTAATAGTTATTTGCATTTTCGAAGGAACATATGTTACTAAATTTTCATTTTGCAATTGTTGGTCACCGTTATTAACAAACTTAGGAGGTGCTGCTTTTCCTCCCGGGTTCAACCCGGCGCCAGCCATACGTTGTGCCATTAAATTTTCACCCGGTTTGCCTTTGGGTTTACCTGATCCAACATTTACTCCCGGACGACCTGAAGTGTTCATTACTCTAATATAATCTACGTCAACAGGCAACGAGTAAGTAAAATTATTAATTACCAACGGGTGCCAGTTAAACTGAAATGTTCCTAATCCGCGTAAAAAACACAATGGAGGAGGAGTTCCGTTTTTAGGATTTTCATCTAGTCCATAAAACATTTTAGTAACCGATCTAAAGAAATGAATTACTGCTAACAAATATTGTGCTTCTGCGGTGTCTTGCGCCGTAAAATCCGCAGTTATAGTTATAGTGTCAACTGAACTATTTTTATATGAAAAAAATCTATAATTAGTGTGGGCCAAATCAGTAGGTTCATATGAAGCAGCATATACTACTGATATTGCCGGCGTATATGGAAAGATAATTCCTTCAGTAGCCTGTAACGGGTTAAGTATACCAGCTTGTCCTTGTCCAACTTTATACAAATAATTTGCGTCTGGCGCTAAACTTAAACGTACACGCCAATCTTGCTGTCCTTCAAAATTTTGAGTAACTTGATTAGTTTGTTCTGCTCGGGCAGTATCTTCTGTTGTCAACCCCCCTCGATTAGAAAGGTTTGGATCAAACGATTCAACATAATTATTTGCATCTACTTGAGCATCTATACCATCAAACTCATCCGTTGGAGGTGGATCAAAATTTTCAATGTAATTAGGATCTGTTGGATTGTCAAAGTTTTCAATGTAATTAGGATCTGTTGGATTGTCAAAATTTTCAACATAATTATTTGCATCTACTTGAGCATCTATACCATCAAACTCATCCGTTGGGGGTGGATCAAAATTTTCAATGTAATTAGGATCTCCAGCTGGGTCAAATGTTTCAACATAGTTAGGATCAGTTGGATTGTCAAAATTTTCAACATAGTTGTTAGGATCTTCCAGCTGATTATCGCCGGGAGGATACGCAGATAGTTCATCTATTTCTGCTGATTTTTGATCGATTGGGTTTTCAGGGTATGCAGATTCTTCATCCGGAATTTCTTCCGGAAAGGGACTTTCAATTACTTCCTCATCAGCCGCTCCGCCATCATCAATAGTATCAGGTGTTTCATTTTCTACATTCTCATCAGCCGGTGCTTCCTTGCCATCATCAACCGCTTTGGCTTTTGCGTTTTCTATTTCTTCTAGTACTTGTTTTTGTTTAAGTTGATCTGCTTCATAATCTTCAAGTGCTTTTTTAGTTGAAGGGGTCTGATTAAGCAATTCTCTACCTTGAGCAGCCAAATCGTCAAGAGTCAATGCTGGGTTATATGCAGCTACAAGATCCGGATTTTCTGCGTGTGCTTGGTTTATTGCCTCAATTGCTTTCTGTTTGTTTATTATTGCATCTTCTTTTAGTTTCTGAAATACCGGTATTGAATCAGCAATGTCTTGTTGTTCTTTTGCAGATAAATTATTCCATACATCAGGCGTATTTTGTGCATCCTGTAATACTTTTACAAACTTGTCAGTAAAATCAACCAATGCGTCCGCAACTGCTGCGCCTGTTTGAGCAACAATATTGGCCAACTTTGCTGCCTGTGCCTTTTGCTCTTGTTCCGATAGTACAGGATCTTTACTAAAGTCCAGTTCAATCCCCAATGGATTAACAACTTCTGTTGTAGCTACATTATTTAATGAGGGGTCAGATGTTGTCGTTGCATCAGTAGCCGGAACTTCAGCATTTTGTCTAGCCAATCTAGCAGTTTCTGCCGGATCTTGTACGTTATTTGTTGCATCAGTAGCCGGAACATCTGCCGCTGCTTGTTGTCTTTGTGCTGGATCTACTACGTTATTTGTTGCATCAGTAGCCGGAACTTCAGCATTTTGTCTAGCCAATCTAGCAGTTTCTGCCGGATCTTGTACATTATTTGTTGAATTAGTAGACGGAACTTCAGCATTTTGTCTAGCCAATCTAGCAGTTTCTGCCGGATCTTGTACATTATTTGTTGAATTGGTCGATGGAACATCTGCTGCTGCTTGTTGTCTTTGTGCTGGATCTACTACGTTATTAGTTGAATTAGTAGACGGAACATCTGCTGCTGCTTGTTGTCTTTGTGCTGGATCTACTACGTTATTAGTTGATCCGGTTGAGGGTGTATTTGTAACATTGTTTACAGAAGGGGTAATTACTACTCCCTGTGAGACTGCGTTAAAAACAGATAAACCAACTGTTGCTAGTGGTGCAATCCCCAAGATACTCTGAAATGTGTTAGATTGACTAGTTCCTGTATTCTTAGGCGGAGCTGATGACGAAACTGCTTTATTGGCCGCCGGGGTAGTAGTAGACCCTTGAGTAAATTTGCTGGCGCCTGTACTCTTTGACACACTCATCGTTGACCCTACAGTAAACGATTTCGAAGGCGCAGTACCAGTGGCTTGTTTAATAGCAGATTGAGCAGCCCCTAACGCTGCGGTTGAGGTCGGCGTTACTGTATATCTAGATGCAGGTGACGTTGTTCCTGTTGTTAACGGCGGTGTTTTAGGGGTAGTTGCCATACTATATTCTTATCCTTATAGTATATTTAGTCGATAAATAATACTAGTATTTTACCTTTTCTACATAAAATATGTTGCTTTTCTGCAACCATTATGCTATAATCACTCAAGCATAACTATAAATCAAGGAGACTTATGTCATTACCCTCAAGAAAACCTGTCAATTATTTAAACAACAAAGATATCTTAAAAGAGATACACGAAAGTAAAACC
>Ga0208613_1000256_pt1 | contig 18538 bp, 18 predicted proteins | sample CryBogmetaGMA6M_FD_184543 | JGI IMG/M metagenome (GOLD analysis project Ga0208613, IMG submission 184543) | Freshwater microbial communities from Crystal Bog, Wisconsin, USA - MA6M (SPAdes) | ecosystem: Environmental > Aquatic > Freshwater > Lake | place: Crystal Bog, Wisconsin, USA | collected... | reverse complement strand
TGAGAAGCTAATGGAGGCTCGTAATCAGCTGCTGGGGATGGCCATGAAAAACCCCAAGCTGACCGCCGTGCGCCCCAACGGGCAGGACGACGCTCCCCAGTTCAAACTTGACATCGACGACGTGCGGGCCGGTGCCCAAGGGGTTCCGCTGTTGCAAATCAACGAAGTCCTTTCCACCGCCTGGGGAAGCACCTACGTCAGCGATTTCATTCAGAACGGCCGGGTCAAAAAGGTCTACCTCCAGTCTGATCCAAATTACCGCATGCTGCCGGAGGACATTAACGGCTGGTATGTGAGCAACAAGAGCGGTCAGATGGTACCGTTTTCGGCCTTTGCCACGGCCAGGTGGCAGTACGGTTCCCCCCGTCTTGAACGGTATAATGGTATCCCGTCCGTAGAAATTTTGGGACAGGCCGTGCCGGGGGTCAGTACCGGCGAAGCCATGGCTGAGGTGGAAAAAATGGCGGCCCAGCTGCCACCCGGCATCGGCTACGAATGGACCGGCCTCTCCTATGAGGAAAGGAACGCGGGTGCCCAGGCTCCGGCGCTCTACGCCATCTCGCTTTTGGTTGTGTTTCTCGCTGTGGCGGCACTGTACGAAAGCTGGACCATTCCCTTTGTCAACCTGCTGATGCTGCCGCTGGGTCTGGTGGGGGCTGTGATTGCAGTTAAGATGCGTATGCTCCCCAATGATGTTTATTTCCAGATCGGTTTGCTCACTACGGTGGGTCTTTCCACCAAGAACGCTATTCTGATTATCCAGTTTATCAAGGATCAGATGCATCAGGGTCATGAGTTGGTCGATGCCACCCTGATGGCGGTGAAGATCAGGCTCCGTCCGGTTATCATGACGTCGCTGGCGTTCTTTTTCGGCACCCTGCCGCTGGCCCTTACCAAAGGTGCCGGTGCGGCAGCCCAGAACGCCATCGGTACCGCCGTCACCGGGGGACTTCTTTCGGCAACCTTTATCGACCTGATTTTCATCCCGTTTTTCTTTGTGCTGATATCCCGACTGTTCTCGAAGAAAAAACCCCTGGCCGCGCTGGCGCAGCCGACCGCTACGCACAACTCCCCGGAGGTGAATTGACATGGTACAGATAAAACGCATGGCATCAGCTTTCTGCCTCCCGCTCGGCGCGTTACTCTGTCTGAGCGGCTGCTCGACCATGGCACCGAACTATGTGCAGCCGGCCGCACCGGTTCCGGTCGCCTGGCCCGCCGGGGATTCCTACAAAGCGGTGTCGGTCGTCAAGAGCACGCCGCTGGTGGATATCCCGTGGAAAGAGTATTTTGTTGAACCGCAGCTGAGAAAGGTGATTGCACTGGCGCTGGAAAACAACCGCGACCTGCGGGTTGCCGTTCTCAACATCGAGCGGGCCCAGGCCCTGTACCAGATTCAGCGTTCCAACCTGCTGCCGAAATTTGAAGCATCTGCCGGCGCTGCGTTCCAGCGGACCCCCGCCACTTTTTCCAGCACCGGCCAGCCGGTCACAACCAGTCAATATACGGTCGGTGCCGGTCTCCTTTCCTACGAGATCGACCTGTTCGGCCGCGTGCAGAGTCTGCGCGATCAGGCTCTGGAGCAGTATCTGGCCACCGACCAGGCCAGGCGCAGCGTGCAGATCAGCCTGATTGCAGAGGTTGCCGGCGGCTATCTGACGCTGGCCGCCGACCGTGAGCGGCTGAAGCTTGCCAAAGACACCCTGGCGAGCCAGAAGGAGTCCTACCAGCTCATCCAGCGCCGCTACGAAGCGGGCGTTTCATCGTCTCTCGATCTGCAGCAGGCCCGGACAACGGTTGAAGCGGCGCGGGTGGACATCGGACGCTATACCACGGCGGTCGCTCAGGACATGAATGCCCTGGCTCTTCTGGTCGGCTCGCAAATTCCGGCGGAACTGCTGCCGGCAGCCCTGTCAGAAACAGTTGCCGCAGTGAAGGACGCATCACCCGGCCTGACATCTGACGTACTGCTGCGCCGTCCCGATATCCTCCAGGCCGAAGGGCAGCTGAAAAGTGCCAACGCCAATATCGGAGCGGCACGGGCAGCGTTTTTCCCCAAAATAACGTTGATTTCGTCCGTCGGTTTCGGCAGTAATGAGCTGTCCGGCCTTTTTAAGGAGGGAGCTTTTGCCTGGAGTGTCGCCCCGCGCATTTCGCTGCCGATCTTTGACGGCGGGAGCAATTCGGCGAACCTTACGGTAGCCGAGGTTGATCGCAACATCATGGTGGCCCGGTACGAAAAGGCGATCCAGACCGCCTTCCGGGAAGTTGCCGATTCCCTGGCCCAGCTCGGCACTATCGATGAACAGTTGGCGGCGCAGCAGTCGCTCACTGACGCAACCGCCGAAAGGTATCGCCTTTCCCAGGCCCGTTTCGATAAAGGGGTGGACAGTCATCTGAATGTCCTTGACTCGCAGCGTTCTCTCTACGGGGCCCAGCAAAACCTTATCAGCACCCGTTTGTCACGTCTGTCAAACCAGATAACCGTCTACAAGGTCCTGGGTGGTGGAGACCACGACTGACCGACTCTTTATGTCTGTCAAAAGTATGGTATTCTTTTCTTTTTCAATGAAGTGTTGTAGTGTGCATCATTATTTTTCTCTATAAAGGATTCACGTGGTTCAGGCACTTGGACATGTAACCATAGGTGTTGTACGAGACCTGGGAAGGGCCGGCTGGTTTCTTCTCTACTCATGCTATATGATCGTCCGACGTCCGGGCAGTCTGGTGCACGTCCTGAAACAGCTGCGTTTTATCGGGACAAAGTCCCTTTTCGTGATCGTACTGACCGCCGGATTTACCGGCATGGTGCTCGGCCTGCAGGGGTATTACACCCTTGCCAAATTCGGTTCCGAAGGGATGCTGGGGACGGCGGTGGCACTTTCACTCATCCGCGAACTCGGGCCGGTGCTCGCCGCCTTGATGGTAACCGGGCGCGCCGGCAGCGCCATTACGGCGGAAATCGGCATCATGCGGATCACCGAGCAGATTGACGCTCTGGAAACCATGGCGCTTGACCCCTTCAAGTACCTGGTCACCCCGAAGTTCATCGCCGCCATGATTTCCCTTCCCCTGCTCTGTGCCATCTTCGACGTGATCGGTATCTACGGCGGTTGGCTGGTCGGGGTTAAACTGCTGGGGGTCAATCCGGGCGCGTATTTTTATGAAATGGAAAAATCGGTGGTCTGGCGTGACGTTTACTCCGGCTTTGTGAAATCATTTTCCTTCGGGGTGATTATCGCCTGGATCGGCTGCTACAAGGGGTACTACGCCGGACACGGTGCCGAGGGAGTTGCCAAGGCGACGACCGAGTCGGTGGTTCTTACCTCCGTTATTATCCTCGTGTGGGACTACTTCCTTACGTCGGTGCTGCTCTGATATGATTACGCTGAGAAATGTACATAAGTCGTTCGGCGCACAAAAAGTGCTTGACGGCCTCGACCTGGACATCCCCGCCGGACAGATTACCGCCATCATCGGCCCCAGCGGCGAAGGCAAGAGCGTGCTGCTGAAGCACCTGATCGGTCTGCTGCAGCCGGATAGCGGCACGGTGGAAGTGGATGGCGAAAGCATCGTTGACCTGCGCCGTTCCGAATTGAACCGGATTCGCGAAAAGTTCGGTATGCTGTTCCAGAATGTGGCGCTGTTCGACTCCATGACGGTTTTCGAAAATGTGGCTTTCCCGCTGCAGGAGAAAACCTCCCTGTCCAAAGAGGAGATCCGGAGCAGGGTTGTCTCGGCCCTTGAGGATGTGGGGCTGAAAAATATTGATGACAAGTTCCCGGACGAGCTTTCCGGCGGCATGAAAAAGAGGGTTGGGCTGGCCCGGGCGGTGGTTCTTAATCCCAAGATTATCCTGTTCGACGAACCGACCACCGGACTTGACCCGATCATAAAGCGGGCGATCCACGAACTCATCAAGGATACCCACGCCAAGTTCGGCTTTACGGCAGTGATAGTCACCCATGAAATCCCGGATATTTTCGACGTTGCCCAGAATATCGCGATGTTGTTTCGGGGCAAAATTTTGCAGCACGGTACACCGGACGACATAAAGAATTCATCCGACCCGGCAATCCGGCAGTTCATCAGCGGCAGTCTGGACGGCCCGATCAGGATGGCGTAGCAACTGAACATCGACAAAGAGGTACGTTATGAACATGGTAAAACTGGAAATGATGGTCGGCTCCTTTATGCTGATCGGCATCCTTTGCCTGGGATATGTCTCAATCAAACTGGGAAAAATGGAAATTGTCGGCGGCGATTTTTACTCTGTTACGGCCAAATTCGATTCGGTTTCCGGCTTGAAGCCGGGGGCACGCGTCGAAATAGCCGGAGTTGAAGTCGGGAAAGTCGACCGGATAGAGCTTGATGCCAAAAGCGGTGACCGGGCACGGGCGTATCTTAAAATCAAAACCGGCGTTAAAATCACCGATGATGTCATCGCCTCGGTACGAACCAGCGGCATCATCGGCGATAAATTCATCAAGCTCCGCCCGGGCGGTTCTGATACTATGCTGAAAAATAATGATAAGATTCGTGAAACTGAATCTGCAATTGACATCGAAGAGCTGGTAAGTAAATTTATCCACGGCAAAGTGGAGTAACCGTCATTTTTTAAGGAAAGTAGCAATGAACTTTTTTATTCGTATTTTTTTTCTGACACTCTGGACATTGTCCGCCTCTGTCGTAGCCGGTTTAGCGGCGGAACAGGCGGCAGCAGCCAGGATCGTTGTAACTCTGGATGACTGTATCCGTATGTCGCTGAAAGCGGCTCCTGAACTGGGAGAAGCGGACAGTGATATTGCCCTTGCAACCAGCAAGTTGGACCAGGCAAAAGCCTACCGTTATCCGCAGATACAGATGACTACACTGTTCGGGCCGGCACCGATCGCCTATAAAAGCGCCATCGAGCCGGCAATAAAAACCAACGAGGCGTTATTCAGCATCAACGCGCTTACCTGGTTCACCAGTGCCGATGCGACGTTCATTCAGCCGCTGTACACGTTCGGCAAGATTTCCGAAAACATGAAAGCAGCCACTCACGGCATTGCGGTTGATCGTTCCCGCAAGGAGCAGCGGGCTACCGAGATTGTCCTGAAAGTCAATGAGTACTATAGCGGGTTGCTGCTGGCACGCGAGATGAAAGAACTGATACTCGAGGTTGAGGAAATCCTGATCAAGGCTCGTGAAAAAGCCCAGAAACTTCTCGATCAGGGGTCGGACACTGTTGACGAGATGGATCTGTATAAACTTGATGCTTTTTCCGGACTGGCTACAAAATACCTTGAGGAAGCAAAAAAAGGGGAGGCGCTCGCTCTGGCTGCACTGAAGGCCCGCATGGGGCTTCCGGTTGATGCGCAGCTTGTAACCGGCACGGAGCGACTTGTACTGGTTGACGCCGAAATCCCCCCGCTTGCAACATATCTGGAAAATGCCCGCCGGCGACGCCACGAATTCAACCAGATTTCCGAAGGACTTAAAGCCCGTTCGGCTCTTGTTGAAGCGGCCAAAGCCGAATATTACCCCGATATTTTCCTGGGAGGTCTGTTTTCCTGGGCCTATGCCGATGAACGCGACAAGGTGCAGAACCCGTATATCAACGATCCGTTCAACCATGTCAACGGCGGCGTTGCACTGGGTGCCCGATGGAAACTTGATTTCGGTATCACCGGCGCCAAAGTGGCCGGCGAACGCGCCCAATACAATCGGCTGCTCAGTACCCGGGATTTTGCCGACACCAACATCCCGCTCCAGGTGGAAATGTATTATCTGGACCTTAAGGAAGCCAAAAAAAGTGCGGCAGCTACGCGCAACGCCTATCTGAACGCGAAGAAATGGGCTGTTACCGCAATTGCAAATTTCGACTTCGGCATGGGGCCGGCCAAGGAGATCTTTGAAGCGCTTCAGGCCTATTCCGGTATGCGTGCCGACTATTTCAAATCAATTTATAATTATCGCGTCGCGGCGGCCAACCTGGACTATGCGACAAGCGAGCCGTTACGCAACAGTGATAAATAACCGGGAGGAACCCGCATGCTGAAACAAATCTTACTGGCGTTGACTGCGTCCATATTCATGGTGTCCGCCGCATCGGCAACTCCGACAGATGATGTAAAAAAGACCGTGGATGAAGTCGTTCGTATCGTAGCTGACAAGGAAATGAAGAAAAATGAGGTAAAGCGGCGCCAGGCTTTGAAAAAGTCCATCAGCGTGATCTTCGATTATTCTGAAATGGCAAAGCGCTCTCTCGGCAAACATTGGAATACACGCTCAGCAGCGGAAAAAAAGCAGTTTTCCGAGCTTTTCGCTACGCTGCTTGAAAATTCCTACGCAGGAAAGATCGAATCATACAACAATGAGAAGATTGTCTACATCAAGGAAAACGTCGATGATCAGTATGCGGAGGTGAAGTCAAAAGTCGTCACCGCCGCACGGGATGAATTCACGCTCGACTACCGCCTGTTCAAGGAGAATGGCAAGTGGATGGTGTATGATGTAGTTGTCGAAGGTGTGAGCCTTGTGTCCAATTACCGCAGCCAGTTCAACAAAATCATCAGCTCCAGCGGCTATGAAAAACTCGTTAAAAAATTACAGAGTAAAAATGATGAATTGAAGGCTCCATGAATTTAAGTAAATTATCTTGACACCCTGTTTACGGCTGTGATAAACGACTCGGGCACGCAGTTTCGGAAGTTTTTGCAGAACGTTGCAAGCAACACGTTTGACCAGGCATTGCGCTTTTCCTGCATCAGACTCCAGAAACTTTAGCGGTAACCAATCGTTCCGGCATAGGACCGGACAAAAAAGGGGGCAGGAAATGGCACAGGGCAAAGTAAAATGGTTTAACGACACGAAGGGTTTTGGGTTCATCGAGCAGGAGGGTGGCGAAGACGTTTTTGTCCATTTCTCTGCAATTACCGGTGACGGTTTCAAATCGCTGGCAGAAGGCGATGCCGTAACGTTTGAAATAACTCAGGGACCGAAAGGCCTGCAGGCAGCAAACGTAGTAAAAAAATAATACTGCCTGACATCGTTTGAATCAAAAAACCCGCTGATATCAGCGGGTTTTTTTTGTTACAAAATTCTTTCGCTGCGGCACGGCGGGGTGTCGCCCTCCTGCCGGTCCGGAGTCAAGAAGCAGTCCCCGCTCCCCCTCACGCCCCAACTCTTTCAGCGCTTCCAGCACCTTAGCCCGCTCTGTTGGCAGATGCCAGAGCAACAGAGATTTCTGCAACCCCTTTTCCCGGTCGCTTGTAGCTGTGTAGACCGGTGCTCCGGTCATGGGATCAATGCCGCTGTGGAACATGCAGGTGGCTATCGTCCCGGGAGTGGGGGTGAAGTCCTGAACCTGCTCCACTGTCATACCCATTTTTTTGAGGGTAAGCGCCAGTTCAAGCATATCCGCCAGCGTACAGCCCGGATGCCCGGAGATCAGGTACGGCACGACATACTGACGTTTGCCGAGGCGATCGCTCTCGGCACGAAACTGTGCAAGAAATGTTTCAAATGATTTTTTCCCCGGTTTGCGCATGATGTCCGTAACGCGGTCAACCAGATGTTCCGGCGCTATCTTGAGCAGTCCGCTGACGTGATGTCCGACCAGCTCCCTGAAATAGGCCGGCTGTTTTTCAAGCAGGTCGGGGCGAACTCCTGATGAAACCGCCGTGTGCCGAACTCCCGCAAGAGAACGGGCCGCCTGGAGTAGCGCCGTCGCCGCCGAATCACTGGTGTGGAGATTGGTGCAGATTTTCGGGAAAAGGCAGCTTTCGCGCAGACATTTTTTCATAGCGTCTGGATTGCCGCAGCTCAGTCCGTACATATTGGCGGTCGGTCCGCCAATATCGCTGATACTGCCCCGAAACCACGATTTCCTGGTCAACGCCGATATTTCCGCGAGGATGGAACTCTGGCTGCGGGATTGGATTGTTTTGCCCTGATGCATGGTGATGGCGCAGAACGAGCAGCCGCCAAAGCAGCCGCGATGGCTGGTGATGGACGTTTTTATCTGTTCCCAGGCCGGAATCGCCTGAAGATACGCCGGATGGGGGGCTTTTTCAAACGGCAGAGCATACACCGCGTCCATTTCGCCTTCCGCCAGGGGGAAGGCCGGTGGATTGCAGACCAGTTGCCGATTGCCGTGTTGCTGCAGTACCGTTCTGCCTGACCAGGGGTTTTGCTGGAGGTATGCCAGACGGAACGCCTCGGCGAATTGCTCTTTGGAGGTGGTCACCTCCTCAAACGACGGCAGGGTAACGCAGCCCCCGGCATCATAGCTGCTGCAGTGGAATGCCGTCCCCCGCACATCGCGGATTTCTGCCAACTGTTCGCGATCCCGCATGCGAGAGGCTACTTCAAGAAGTGCCCGCTCGGCCATGCCGTAGATCAGCAGGTCGGCTTTGGCATCAAACAGAATCGAACGGCGGACCTTGTTTTCCCAAAAGTCGTAATGAGCGAAGCGGCGCAGCGATGCTTCGATGCCACCGATCACAACCGGTACATCCTTGAAGGCCTCCTTCAGGCGATAGGTGTAGACGGTTGTGGCGCGGTTGGGGCGGGCACCGTGGCGGTTGCCGGGTGTGTAGGCATCATCATGCCGCAATTTGCGTGCTGGTGTGTAGTGGGACACCATTGAATCCATGGCGCCTGCGGCAACGGCGAAGAATAGCCGGGGACGGCCGAGCGTCATGAACGGTTCTTTTGAACGCCAGTCTGGCTGGGCGATGATGCCGACCCGAAACCGGTGTGATTCGAGCCAGCGGGCGAGCAGCGGCACGCCGAAGGACGGATGATCAATATAAGCATCGCCGCTGACAAAAATTACGTCGAGCTCTTTCCAGCCCCGCTGCCGCATCTCCTCCTGTGTGGTGGGAATGAATGGCATAGATCAGGGAAACAGCGCCAAACCTTCCAACCCCATGGTTTCCGGAAACCCGCAGATGAGGTTCATATTCTGTACTGCCTGACCGGAAGCACCTTTTACCAGGTTATCAATCGCCGATACAACGATAATCCGGCCGGTACGATGGTCCAGAAGCGGCGCAATATCACAGAAGTTGGAACCACGCACGAACGCGGTGGACGGGAGGCTGCCGGCAGGTAGAACCCGCACAAACGGCTCGCCGGCATAGAAATCCCGGTATAGGGCGGCAAGTGTTTCACTGGTGAGTGCCTTTTTGGGCGTCGCATAGATTGTGGACAGTATCCCCCTGTCCATCGGTACCAGATGCGGAGTAAACGTGATTTTCAGGGGTTCACCCGCCAACAGGGACAGTTCCTGCTCAATCTCGGGAGTATGCCGATGTACGCCGCCGACTCCGTATGCTTTATATCCCTCGTTGACCTCGCAATACAGGCTGTCCACCTTGGCAGACCGGCCGGCCCCGGTCACACCGGAAGCCGAGTCGGCAATAATGCTCGACAGGTCAATCAATCCTTTCTTCAGCAGTGGAGCCAAACCGAGGATGATACTGGTCGGATAGCAGCCGGGGTTAGCCACCAGCTTTGCACTCTTAATCTTCGACCGACGAATTTCCGGCAGTCCGTACACTGACTTTTTCAGGACGCCAGGATTAAGGTGCGGCTCATACCATTCACCATATACCGCCGGGTCGGAAAGACGGTAATCGGCTGACAGGTCCACAACCTTTTTACCCAACTTCAGAAAGGTCGGCACGACCTCCATGGCTGCCTTGTGCGGCAGTGCAGTGAAGATTATATCCGCCTTTTCGGCAACACGGACCGGCTCGAGATTTTCCAGTACGATATCGCAACGCCCCCGCAACGTGGGGAACACCTCGGAGATACGTTTGCCCGCACTCTGTTCCGAGGTAAGACAGGTCACCGCCACCTCCGGGTGGCAATGAAGAATCCTGATCAATTCCAGCCCGGTGTAACCGCTGGCGCCAACAATGGCAACTTTCAACATGGTCATGCTCCTTTCAAAGAAAAAGGGGAAACCCTTGCGGATTTCCCCTTGTAACATACCAGTGTGGTGTAATCCAGCGATTAACGCTTGGAGAACTGGAAGCGGGCGCGAGCAGCTTTTCTGCCGTACTTCTTACGCTCTTTGACGCGTGAATCGCGGGTAATGAAACCGGCTTTTTTGAGGACGCCGCGCAGCTCAGGCTCATGCAGCAGCAGTGCTTTGGTGATGCCGTGCTTGATAGCACCGGCCTGACCGGTATCGCCGCCGCCTGAAACGGTTACGTACACATCAAAAATGCCTACTTTTTCAACAAGTTCAAACGGCTGACGCACAACCATTTTAGAGGTTTCGCGGCCGAAGTATTCATCAAGAGTTTTGTGGTTGACGGTAAAGGTGCCAACACCCGGCTTAAGCCATACACGAGCGATTGAACTCTTACGTTTGCCTGTTCCATAATAACTGACTGCTGCCATATCGTGCTCTCCTTGGAGGTATTAAAGTACCAGGTTCTTGGGCTGCTGAGCATCGTGAGGATGGCTCGGTCCCGCATAGATCTTAAGCTTGCTGAGCATGGCCCGTGCAAGTTTGTTCTTGGGGAGCATACCCTTGACAGCTTTTTTGATGAGGTCTTCAGGTTTCTTTTCCAGCAGTTTGCCAGCGGAGATCTCTTTCAGCCCGCCAACATACCCGGAGTGGCTGTAATAGATTTTATCGGCAAGCTTGCGGCCGGTCAGGGCGATTTTTTCGGCGTTTACAACGATGACGAAGTCACCTGTATCAACGCTCGGTGTGTAAAGAGCCTTGTTTTTCCCGCGCAGGACATTGGCAATCTGGGTAGAAAGACGCCCCAGGACAGCATCCTGAGCATCGACGACGTACCAGTCACGTTTGATATTTTCCGCTTTTGCAACTTCTGTTTTCATAAATTCCTCGCCCGCAGTACAGCTTGTACACTCCAGTTATTGGAATACAAGCCATGATTTTTTTGAAGAGGTGTAACTTACTGAAAGAGTGTGGGCGTGTCAAGGGAAAAATTTTAGCGGCAACTTATTGAGCTTATCAATGTTGTATCGAGGCCGATTTCATGTTACAAACTCCCGGCAATTATCAGATTTTTGGAGTTTACAACTATGAAGATGACGATAGCTGATGTTGAGCAGGTTGCACGTCTGGCGCGGCTTGAACTCACAGCCGAAGACAAGGAGCTGTTCGCCGGCCAGATGGATGCGATCCTCGGCTATGTGGAAAAGCTGAAGGAGCTGAATACGGACGGAATTGTGCCGACGTCCCACGCCGTGCCAATGGAAAATGCGTTCCGTGCCGACGTGGTCCGCCCTTCAATAGGACTGGAGAAGGCGCTGGCTAACGCTCCGGAAAAAACAGGCACTTTTTTTGTTGTGCCGAAAGTTATTGAGTAGGGCAGGGGACACTATTTCATGAATATTTTTGACATGACCATCCATGAGCTCCACGGGGCGCTGAAGGGGAAACAGCTTTCATCTCTGGAAGCCACCACCGCACTGCTGAAGCGCATTGAATCTGTAGAGCCGCAGATCGGTTCTTTCATCACGGTGACTGCTGAGCAGGCTCTGGCCGCCGCACGGAGCGCTGATCAGCGCATCGCCCGGGGCGAAGGTACTACATTGACCGGCATTCCGCTGGCACTCAAGGATATTTTTCTGACGGAGGGGGTTCGCACAACCTGCGGTTCCCGAATTCTGAGCAACTTTATCCCCCCGTACAGCGCCGCCTCCTGGGAAAAACTGCGTGACCAGGGTGCGGTACTGCTGGGGAAACTGAACCAGGATGAGTTTGCCATGGGCTCCTCCAACGAATCAAGCGCGTACGGCATTACCCGCAATCCCTGGGACACCAGCCGCATTCCGGGAGGATCTTCCGGTGGCTCAGCGGCAGCGGTGGCCGCCGGACAGGCGATCGCGACCCTCGGCACGGACACCGGCGGCTCCATTCGGCAACCGGCATCCCATTGCGGCTGTGTCGGCCTGAAACCTACCTACGGCCGGGTTTCCCGCTACGGTGTCATCGCCTACGCATCCTCTCTGGATCAGGTCGGGCCGTTAACCCGCGATGTGGCCGACTGCGCCCTTATGCTGGAGGCGGTGGCCGGCTACGACCCCAAAGACTCCACCAGTGTCGATACACCGGTGCCGGACTACAGTGCCGCCCTGGCAGGGGGGGTAAAGGGATTGCGGATCGGTCTGCCGAAAGAGTATTTCATCGACGGCCTCGACCCGGATGTACAGAAGGCCATGACAGCCGCCATCGACACCTTCCGGCGTCTCGGCGCCGAATTCGTTGATATTTCACTGCCGCACACCGACTATGCGGTGGCGACCTATTATCTGATCGCCACGGCGGAGGCCAGCTCCAACCTGGCCCGCTATGACGGCGTCCGGTTCGGGCACCGTGCCCAGGCGGACAATCTGCTGGACATGTACACAAAAAGCCGCAGCGAAGGCTTCGGCACCGAAGTCAAGCGGCGCATCATGCTCGGCACCTATGCACTGTCATCCGGCTATTACGACGCCTATTACGTCAAGGCCCAAAAAGTACGCACGTTGATCATGAACGATTTCATCAGCGCGTTTACCGGCGTAGATGTCATGCTGACCCCGGTGGCACCGACACCGGCGTTCAAAATCGGCGAAAAAATCAACGACCCGCTACAGATGTACCTGTCCGATATTTTTACCATTCCGGTCAACCTTGCCGGCACCTGTGCCATGTCGCTCCCGGCCGGTTTTTCGGCGGAAGGGCTCCCGATCGGCCTGCAACTGATCGGCAAACCGTTTGGCGAGGAAACCATCCTGCGCGCCGGCTACGCATTTGAGCAGGCCACTGAGTGGCATACCAGGAAAGCAACACTATAACTTCCGGAGCACACCATGAAATACCAACCCGTCATCGGTCTTGAAGTCCACGTCCAACTCCTGACCGACACGAAAATATTCTGCGGCTGTTCGACAACCTTCGGCTCGGAGCCGAACTCCCAGACCTGCCCGGTCTGCCTCGGACTGCCGGGTGCCCTGCCGGTGCTGAACGGCACCGTGGTGGAATATGCCATCAAGGCCGGCCTCTCCACCAACTGCACCATCACCCCGCGCAGCATTTTTGCGCGGAAGAACTACTTTTATCCCGACCTTCCCAAAGGGTACCAGATCAGCCAGTTCGAAGATCCGATTTGCCAGAATGGCTGGCTGGACATCACCCTTGCCGGACAGGAGCCAAAGCGGATCGGCATCACCCGCATCCATATGGAGGAGGATGCCGGCAAGCTGGTGCATGGCGACTCCGGAATGGGTGACGGTTCGGGCGTTGACCTGAACCGGGCCTGCACGCCGCTGCTGGAAGTTGTTTCCGAACCGGACCTCCGCTCGTCCGACGAGGCGGTGGCGTATCTGAAGCAACTGCACCAAATCGTAACCTGGCTCGGCATTTGTGATGGGAATATGGAAGAAGGGAGTTTCCGCTGCGATGCCAACGTATCGGTCATGCCGGTCGGCTCAAAGACCCTCGGCACACGGGCCGAAATAAAGAATGTCAACTCCTTCAAATTCGTCAAACAGGCCATCGAATATGAGATCCTGCGTCAGATCGACCTGATAGAGGATGGTGGCACGGTTGTTCAGGAAACGCGCCTGTTTGATCCGAACAGCGGAAAAACCCGCTCCATGCGGAGCAAAGAGGAAGCCCACGATTACCGCTATTTTCCAGACCCCGATCTGGTGCCGCTGGTTATCAGCGATCAGTGGGTGGAACGCTCCCGCTCGGAGTTGCCCGAACTGCCGGGACAGCGGCAGCAACGTTTCATGACCGATCTGGGACTCCTCCCCTACGACGCCGAAGTGCTGACGGCAAGCAGGGCGTTGTCCGACTATTTCGAGGCCGGTGTTGCCGCTCACGACAATGCCAAGGCGGTTGCCAACTGGGTAATGGGGGAAATCACCCGGGCCCTGAATGACAGCGGCACATCAATTGATGCCTGCCCGGTCCCGCCGGAGCGACTCGCCGAACTGCTGAAACTGATCGACAACGGCACCATTTCGGGTAAGATTGCCAAAACCGTTTTTGATGAGATGTGGAAAAGCGGCAAAGCGCCCCTGACGATTGTGGAAGAGCAGGGCCTGGTGCAGGTTTCCGACAGCGGTGCCATAGAAGGCATCATTGACGAAATTCTGGCCGCCAACGCCGGACAGGTTGAAGAGTACCGCAGCGGCAAGGAAAAGGTCTTCGGCTTTTTCGTCGGTCAAGTCATGAAAGCCAGCAAGGGGAAGGCCAACCCGGCTCTGGTCAACGAACTGCTGGTGAGCAGACTAAAAGGGTAGGACGGAGGTTGGTAATGAGCCGAACGGTGATGATTATTGATGACTCCCTCTTCATTCGCAAAATTTTGTGCGGCATTCTTGCCGAAAACGGCTACACCGTAACAGCCGAAGCGGCCAGTGGCATAGAAGCCATGAAAAACCTCCGTACCAGCCATCCGGACATTATCCTGCTGGACATTATCCTGCCTGACTCAAACGGTCTTGACCTCCTTGCGTCAATCATTAAAACCTGCCCCACCTCAAAGGTTGTTATCTGCTCGGCCATCGGACAGGAACAGGTCATGAAAAAATCCCTCGACCTGGGCGCCACGGCGTTTATCCAGAAACCTTTTACCCCCGAAAAAGTTGCTGACGTACTGAAAAGCCTGGAGGATTAGGCGATGGACCTGTCCCCCTATCGGGATCTGTTTGTCTCTGAAGCCCGCAAGCATCTCTCCACCTTCAGCGAGCTGATCGTTCAGCTTGAAGACTCCCCCAATGACAGCGCCTCAATCGACGAACTCTTCCGCCACGCCCACTCGCTCAAGGGGATGGCGGCAACCATGAACTATGAGCAGGTTGTGGCACTGGCCCACCTTATGGAGGACCAGCTAAGCCGGATCCGGGAGGGGAACTACCGGTTGCCGCCGGCTCTTGCCGACATTCTGCTGGAGGGGGTCGATACGCTCTCCCGCATGGTGTCCGCCATTGAATCCGGAAGCGACACCCATGAAGACACCACCCGCCTGTTAGGACAGCTGGAGGCATTCCGGCCTGAAACCGAAGCCCGCTCTCCACTTCAGGGTGATCTGCCGGAGGAGGAAGCGCAGGAGAGCGCAGCCCTCGCACCCCGGGAATTTCGGGAAAAAGACGCTTTCCAGAGTGTCCGCATCAAAACCGAATTACTTGATCATCTGGTTAATATCACGGGTGAACTGATAACCAACCGTCACTATCTGGCGGAATCCATTCGGGTGGCTGAGGCGACCGAGTGCCATAAACCGCTCCAGCAGCTCACCACACTGCTGCGCAGCCTGCGTGATGAGGTTTTCAAGGCGCGCATGCTGCCGTTCACTGTTATAGCCGAACGCTTTCCGCGCCTGGTGCGTGATCTGGCACGCAAACAGGGGAAAGAGGTCCACTTTCAACTGACAGGCAAGGAAATCAAGCTCGACCGGGGAATTCTGGAAGAGATCGCCGAGCCGATTGTCCATATCCTGCGAAATGCAGTCGATCACGGCCTGGAAACTGCTGCTGAACGGACGGCGGCCGGTAAGCCGGGCAGCGGTTTGATAACTCTGACCGTCATCAGGGATAAAGAGCATGTTGAAATAATCATTACCGATGATGGTCATGGCATGGAGCCGGAGGAACTGAAACTTAAAGCTGTGGAAAAGGGGATCATTTCCCCGGAGCAGGCCGCACGAATGACAGCGCAGGAGGCCCTCAACCTGGTCTGCGCCCCCGGGTTCTCCACCGCCACAGCCGTCAGCGATATTTCCGGACGGGGGGTCGGCATGGATGCGGTGCGCGAAGCGGTGCACACTCTTTCCGGAACTCTCGCGATTCAGTCGCAGCACGGTCAGGGGAGCCGCTTCATCCTCCGCTTCCCACTCACTATCTCCATCATTCATGCCCTGATAGTGCAGTGCGGCTCATTTGAGATCGCCTTCCCGCTGAATGTCGTCACCCGGACCATGGAACTCCAGCCTTCCGACATCCGGAAAGAATCCGGGGGGGCAACATTCCTTTACGAAGGGGTGGCTCTTCCGCTCCGGAGGCTGCGGCAGGCGTTGAACCTTCCCCCGCCGGCCGGAGCGGAAGCGGCTTACCAGGCGGTGGTCGTCTGTCATGTCGGCACCTCACTGCTGGCCTTCGCCGTTGATCGCATCTTCGGGCAGCAGGAAATATTTGTCCGTCCGCTCCGCGCACCGTTGTCACTCCTGCATGGAGTCAGCGGGGCAACGGTCACCAGCGACGGTCGGGTGTTGTTTGTTGCCGATGCAGCGGCACTGGCCTGAAACAACCCGCCTGCAACCGCCAACCACGGCATGAACTCCTATTGAAACGGTTGCGGCGGGCGCCCATCTATGGCAGAATCACGCTCCGGTGTTCCAACAACCGTATTCCACACCGAATAAATTGACGTACGAGGAAATAACCCCATGAAGCTCCGTAGTGTACTGCCGATATGTCTGCTGCTATTTTTTTTCGCTTTCCCACTCTCACCGGCGGCCGCAGCGCCATCGGCCCCTCTCAAGGATGTGGTCGCCGCACTTGAAAAAGGGTATGAAGGGCTTCAGGACGTCCAGGCCGATTTTTCCCAAAAAACCACCGTCACGTCCGTTAATCGCGAGCAGAAGGGGAACGGCGAAGTACTGCTTAAACGCCCCGCATCGGCAACGGCCATGTTCCGTTTCAACTATGCCCGGCCAAAGCAGCAGATCATCTCCAACGGCAAGCAGGTCTGGTTTTACACACCGGACAACAAACAGGTGCTGGTCAACAGTGTCGCCGCCATGTTTGCAGGGGGCAACTCCATCGCTCTGTCGTATCTCACCGGCCTCGGCCACGTTTCCCGCGATTTTACAATTTCCTTTGCCCCTGAGCCGCGCGATAAAAACGGCAACTACCAGCTTGAACTGATCCCGAAAAAAGCGAGTCCGGTTCTGGCAAAACTACTGATTACGGTTTCTGGCGAAGCCGTTGAACAGCTGCAGAATTCCGGTGAAGTCAAAAATGTTTTCCCGGTTGTTTCCTCGGTAGTTCTCGACGCCGGCGGCAACCGCACCCGGATTGAGTACAGCCGGGCACGGGTCAACAAGGGAATCGACAACGGAAAATTCAACTTCAAGGTTCCGGCCGGGGTTGAGGTAATTAAACAATAAGTTGCAAACTATTTATTTCACACGGAGGGTGATCATCATGCCGTCATTCGACATCGTTTCAAAGGTAGACATGCAGGAGGTCGACAACGCCATCAATCAGGCGGTCAAGGAGATCGGCCAGCGCTACGATTTCAAAGGTTCCAAAAGCCAGATCACCCCGGAAAAGGATTCGGTCAAGATTCTGGCGGACGACGATTACAAACTGAAAGCGGTTGTGGATGTGCTGCAATCCAAATTCCTGAAGCGTAACATCTCCATCAAGGCGCTTCAGTACGGCAAGGTTGAACCGGCTTCCGGCGGCATGGTGCGTCAGATTATCACCGTCCAGCAGGGGATCTCCAAGGAAAAGGCCAAGGATATCATCTCCATTATCAAAGAGAGCAAACTCAAGGTTCAGGCCCAGATCCAGGATGATCAGGTGCGAGTGATCGGCAAAAACCGGGACGACCTCCAGGATGCGATCCAGCTGCTGAAGGGGAAGGATCTGGATGTGGAAATGCAGTTTACCAATTTCAGGGAATAGAGAACGAGGGATAACTTGAGCGAAATCGTAAAGCAGAAAGTAAGCATGGTCAGCCTCGGCTGCCCGAAAAACCTGGTGGACGCGGAAGTGATGCTGGGGGTGCTCTCGAAGCAGGAGTACGAGATCACCATGGACGAGAAAGATGCCGACGTCATCATCGTCAACACCTGTTCCTTCATCAAGGAAGCCAAGCAGGAAAGCATCGACGCCATCCTCGATCTAGCTGAGCGGAAGCATGACGGGCGCTGCCATACCCTGATCGTCTCCGGCTGCCTGCCGCAGCGCTATCAGGAAGAGCTGGCCAAGGAACTTCCGGAGGTTGACATCTTCATCGGCACCGGCGACTACCCCCGCATCGCCGAGATTCTGGCTGAGAAAAGCGGCGTAGAGGGGCAGCTTCGCTATGTTGGCGACCCCGATTTTATTTATGACGAAACGCTGCCGCGCTTGAACTCCTCCCCGGCCTGGTTTTCATACCTCAAAATCGGCGAAGGATGCTCCAACTGCTGCTCGTACTGCATCATCCCGACCCTGCGGGGAGCTTACCGCTCACGGCCCATTGAGGCATTGGTTGCCGAAGCGGAACGGCTGGTGGCCCGGGGGGTCAAGGAGATCAACGTCATTTCCCAGGATATCACCCGCTACGGCAGCGACATGACTGACGGCAGCACACTGGAAACGCTGGTCCGGAGGCTGGCTGCCATAGACGGATTACGCTGGATACGGCTGCTCTACGCCTATCCGGACGGCATCACCGACGGCCTCATCGCCCTGATCCGGGATGAGCCCAAAATCTGCAAATATCTGGACATACCGATCCAGCACATCTCCGATCCGGTTCTGAGCGCCATGAAACGCAGAAGCTCGGAACAGC
>Ga0208613_1000251_pt1 | contig 18726 bp, 17 predicted proteins | sample CryBogmetaGMA6M_FD_184543 | JGI IMG/M metagenome (GOLD analysis project Ga0208613, IMG submission 184543) | Freshwater microbial communities from Crystal Bog, Wisconsin, USA - MA6M (SPAdes) | ecosystem: Environmental > Aquatic > Freshwater > Lake | place: Crystal Bog, Wisconsin, USA | collected... | reverse complement strand
GCTGCGGCCCGTGGGGTTGTGGCAGGGATCGTTGAGCCAGACCAGCACCCGGCCCTGGGTCTGCATCAGGCGCTGGATGGCCCCATGCCAGGCCTCGGCGTTCAGGGGGCGGCCTGGGGAGGGCCAGGGGGCCGTCGCCACGCCCATGCCATTCTCCGCAGCCAGGGTGGCGTAGGGCCCCCAGAAGGGCGCTGTGGTGAGGACAGACTGGCCGCGCTCCAGGAAGTTCCGCAGGGACAGGCCCAGGGCCCCGCTGCCCCCGGGGGTGGCGCAGGCGGCGCCGGGGCTGGCGAGGGTCGGCCAGTGGCGCTGCACCAGTACCTTCAGGAAGGCGGGGTCGCCGGCGATGGGCGCATAGGGGGCGACATCCAGGGCCCCCAGCTCCCGCCAGAGTTCCATGACGGTCTCCAGCACCACGAGCTGCCCCCGGTCATCCAGCAGGGCGCCCACCGTCGCATTGAGGACCGAGCCCCCGGCGGCCTTGCAGGCCTGGGCCTCGGCGTTCAGGGCGAAGATCGGATCGTCCGAAGGAAAGGCACGCCGGGAGGGGATGAGCTGAGCGGTCATGGCAAATTATGGATCATTCCGGGGACGATCCGGAGACCGATCCCCAGGAGCTAGGCTGGAGGCATGCGTATCCCCACCCAGGTCTCCCCGCTGGCGCTGCTGCCCCTGTACCTCGGGGCTGCGCTCGCCCTCGCCCCCTTCACGCCCGCCGCCGCAGCCCTGGCAGGCGGTGCCCTGCTGGGCCTCACCCTGGGGAACCCCCTGGTCTCCCGGACGCGGGCCTGGAGCCAGCAACTGCTGCCGCTGGCCGTGGTGGGCCTGGGGGCCGACATGAACCTGCGGGCGGTGGCCCGGGCGGGCCTGCATGGGCTCGGCATCACGGCCCTCAGCCTGGTGCTGGTGCTGGCCCTGGGCTGGTGGCTGGCCCGGCTGCTCAAGGTGGAGCGGGATGCGGGCCTGCTCATCGCCGTGGGCACGGCCATCTGTGGGGGCAGTGCCATCGCCGCCGTGGCCCCGGTGCTCCGGGCCCGGGAGCAGGAGGTCTCCGTGGCCCTGGCCACGGTGTTCCTGCTGAATGCGGCCGCACTGGTGATCTTTCCACCCCTGGGGCACCTGAGTCACCTGAGCCAGGACGCCTTCGGCCTCTGGGCGGCCCTGGCCATCCACGACACCAGCTCCGTGGTCGGTGCCGGTCTGGCCTTCGGGCCCCGGGCCCTCGAGGTGGCCACCACGGTGAAGCTGGCCCGGGCCCTCTGGATCGTGCCCCTGACCCTGGTCATCGGCTGGTGGGTGGGTCGGCGGGGCGACGCGGCCCCCGACGCCCCGCCCATGAAGAAGCCCTGGTTCATCGCCGGCTTCCTGCTCATGGCGGCGCTGGTGACCTACCTACCCGCCCTGCAGGCCCCGGGTCACCTGGTGGCCGTCGCCGCTCGCCGAGTGCTGGTGCTCACTCTCTTCCTCATCGGTGCGGGGCTCAGCCGGGAGGCCCTGCGGAGCGTGGGCTTCCGCCCCTTCCTCCAGGGTCTGCTGCTGTGGGTGCTGGTGGGCATCCTCGGTCTCGGCGCCGTGAAGGTTGGCCTGCTGACAGTGGGCTGAAAGGTATCGAGCCCACCATTCCTGCGCCTGGAAAGAATTGGAGACAGGGAGGTCAAGGAATGTTTTCCTTCCTCCAAATTTTCTGATATAGAATCAACACCACACTTCCTACAACGACAGCAAATTCCCTCGGGGTTCCGCATGACGGGTTCCGCAGATCGGCCCATCCAACTCGCAGTGGAGAACATCAACCTGCGCTTTGGTGGGGTCATGGCCCTCGGTGGCCTCGGCTTTTCGGTGCACCAGGGGGAGATCTTTTCGATCATCGGCCCGAACGGCGCCGGCAAGACCAGCATGCTCAACTGCATCAGCGGCCGGTACCAGCCCCAGCGGGGGACCATCACCTTCGAGGGCCACGACGTCACCCACCGCCCCTCTGCGGCCCGGGCCCGCCTGGGCATCGCCCGGACCTTCCAGAACATCGCCCTCTACAAGGGGATGACCGTCCTGGACAACATCCTCATCGGCCGGCACATCCACATGAAGAGCGGCCTCTTCCGCGGTGGTCTCTACTTTGGCCCCTGCCAGAAGGAGGAGATCGAGCACCGGCGGTTCGTCGAGGACATCGTGGACTTCCTGGAGATCGAGCACATCCGGAAGCGCATCGTGGGCACCCTGGCCTACGGCCTTCAAAAGCGGGTGGAGCTGGCCCGAGCCCTGGCCCTCAACCCCAAGCTGATCCTCCTGGACGAGCCCATGGCCGGCATGAACCTCGAGGAGACCGAGGACATGGTGCGCTTCATCATGGACATCAACCAGGAGCGGGGCATCACCGTGATTCTGGTGGAGCACGACATGGGCGTGGTGATGGACATCTCCGACCGCCTCGTCGTGCTGAACTTCGGCGAGAAGATCGGCGAGGGAACGCCCGAGGAAGTGCAGGCCGCACCCGAGGTCATCAAGGCCTACCTCGGCGGCGAGCAGTCCGTCTTCCTTGGTCGATAGGGAGTTGGGGATGACTGACGCGCCCATGAACGACACACTGCCCCGCCTGCTGCGGAGCAATGCGGCCAAGTACGGCATCGGCAAGGTGGCCCTGCGGGAGAAGGAGTTCGGCATCTGGCAGCCCTACTCCTGGCAGGACTACTTCGAGCATGTCCGGGACTTCACCCTGGGCCTGGTGGCCCTCGGACTGGTCAAGGGCGACACCATCTCCATCATCGGCGACAACCGCCCGGAGTGGCTCTTTGCGGAGCTGTCGGCCCAGAGTGCGGGCGCCATCGGCATCGGCATCTACCAGGATGCCATCCTCAAGGAAGTGTCCTACATCATCAACCTGGCGGAGTCCAAGTTCATCGTGGCCGAGGACCAGGAGCAGGTGGACAAGGTCCTCGACATGGGCGACGAGCTCACCACCGTGAAGCACATCGTCTACACGGACCCCCGGGGCATGCGGAAGTACGACGATGCCCGGCTCATCTCCTTCCAGGAGGTCGAGGCCCTGGGCAAGGAGCACGAGCAGGCCCACCCCGGCGCCTACGACGCCCTGGTGAACGCCACCCAGGCCGAGGATCCCGCCCACATCTGCATCACCTCCGGCACCACGGGCCACCCCAAGCTGGCGGTCCTCTCCCACCGCAACATGCTCTCCATGGCCACCAACCTCGGGAAGGTGGATCCCAAGCTGGAGACCGACGAGTTCGTCAGCTTCCTCCCGCTCCCCTGGGTGGGTGAGCAGATGATGAGCGTCGCCAGCGGCATGCTCTTCGGCTTCACCGTGAACTTCCCCGAGGGCCCCGAGACCACCACCGAGAACATCCGGGAGATCGGGCCCAACCTGCTGTTCAGCCCCCCCCGGGTCTGGGAGAACCTCGCCGCCACCGTACAGGTGAAGATCCTCGACGCCTCCCCCCTCAAGCGCTTCCTCTACCACTGGTGCCTGCCCATCGGGTACGAGTGGGCCGACCTGAAGTTCCAGAAGAAGACCCCCACGTTGCTGCAGAAGCTGCGCTACGGCCTGGCCTACGTGCTGATCTTCCGGGCCCTGAAGGACCGCATCGGCTTCTCCCGCATCCGCTCGGCCTCCACCGGCGGCGCCGCCCTCGGTCCGGACACCTTCCGCTTCTTCCATGCGCTGGGCGTCAACCTCAAGCAGATCTATGGCCAGACGGAGATCTTCGGCATCTCCAGCATCCACCGGGACGGGGACATCAACTTCGACTCCGTGGGCATCCCCATCCCCGAGACCGAGATCCGCATCGACAATCCGGATCCGCAGGGCGTGGGCGAGGTCATCTCCCGCAGCGCGGCCCTCTTCCAGGGCTACTACAAGGCGGAGGCCGCCACGGCCGAGACCATCGTGGACGGCTGGCTCCGCTCCGGGGACGCCGGCTACTTCGATCCCAATGGGCACCTGGTGATCATCGACCGCATGAAGGACATCATGACCCTTCAGAGCAGCGAGCGGTTCAGCCCGCAGTTCATCGAGAACAAGCTCAAGTTCAGCCCCTACGCCAAGGAGGCCGTCTGCATCGGCCAGGGCCGGGAGTTCGTCATTGCGCTCCTCTGCGTCGACTTCAGCATCGTCGGGAAGTGGGCCGAGGACCACCGCATCGGCTACACCACCTACACGGACCTCTCCGCCAAGGCTGAGATCTATGACCTCCTCGAGAAGGAAGTCCGGAAGGTCAACGACACCCTCGTGGAGTCCCAGCGGATCCGCAAGTTCGCCCTGCTCTACAAGGAGCTGGACGCCGATGATGACGAGCTCACCCGCACCCGCAAGGTCCGGCGGGGCTTCGTGGACCAGAAGTACGCCGACATCATCGAGGGCATCTACGCCGGCAAGGCCCAGATCCCCGTCGATGCCGTCATCAAGTACCAGGATGGCAAGACCTCGCAGCTCAAGACCACCATCCTTGTCCGCGACCTCATCCACCCGGATGGATCGACACCCGCCGCCACCTAGACGCAGGACGCCAGAGGCAACCAGGAGAATCCATGGAGTTCTACCTCCAGCTCGTCATCTCGGGACTCGTGCTCGGCTCGATCTATGCCCTGGTGGCCCTGGGCTTCGCCATCATCTTCAAGTCCACCAGCGTCGTGAACTTCGCCCAGGGCGAGCTGATGATGTTCGGGGCCTACTTCTGCTACTCCATGGTGGTGCAGTACAAGGTGCCCTGGTTCTGGGCCTTCCTCATGACCCTCGTCTTCTCCGTCATCCTGGCCCTCATCGTCGAGCGCCTCATCCTGCGGCCCATGATTGGCGAGCCCGTCATCTCCATCATCATGGTGACCATCGGCCTGTCCTCGGTCCTGCGCAGCATCGTCACGGCCATCTGGGGCACCCAGATCCAGGTCTATGACCCCCCCCTCTTCCCCCCGACGGACGTCAACATCATGGGGCTCCCCACCAGCCAGGTGTACCTCTGGAGCTTCGGGCTCTCGGCGGTGCTCCTCGCCCTCTTCGCCCTCTTCTTCAAGTACTCCAAGGCCGGCGTGGCCATGCGGGCCACCGCCTTCTCCAACCAGGTGGCCCTCTCCATGGGCATCCCCGTGAAGAACATCTTCGCCCTGGCCTGGTGCATCGCCTCGGTGGTCTCGGCCATCGGCGGCATCCTCATCGGCAGCATCAACGGCATCAACGTCCAGCTCGGCCACTTCGGCCTCAAGGTGTTCCCGGCGGTCATCCTCGGGGGGCTCGACTCGATCCCCGGGGCGGCCCTCGGCGGGCTCATCGTGGGGGTGCTGGAGAACCTCTCGGATGGCGTCCTCAAGAGCGTCTTCGGCCTCCAGGGCATCAAGGAAGTCGCCCCCTTTGTCTTCCTCGTCATCATCCTGATGATCAAGCCCTACGGCCTCTTCGGGAAGAAAGAGATCGAGCGGGTATGAGCGCCGAACTGCAAGCCTTGAATGGGATGGAATCATGAGCGTTTCCCACTGTGGCGACTTCAAGGAAACCTACCGGGATGACATGAAGGTCTTCCAGACGCCCTTTGTCCGGGTGGCGGTGGGTCTCTTCGTCCTGCTCCTGTATACGACGCCCCTCTTCTCGTCCAACTACGTCACCAGCACGATGACGACCATCGCCATCGCCGTGATCGGGGCCCTGGGCATCAACATCGTCACTGGCTTCACGGGCCAGATCTCCCTGGGGCAGGGCGCCTTCATGGGGGTCGGCGCCTTCTCCTGCTCCTACTTCATGCGGGTGGCCCACCTGCCCTTCTGGGTGGCCATGCCCGCCGCCGGCCTCACGGCAGCCGCCATCGGCATGATCTTCGGCCTGCCCAGCGCCCGGCTCAAGGGCCTCTATCTGGCCATCGCCACCCTGGCAGCACAGTTCATCCTCCAGTACGTCTTCATGCACCTCGACGCCGTCACCGGCGGCAGCAACGGCATCCCCTCCCCGCCCCCGGAGATCGGCTCCTTCGCCTTCGACGGTGACCGCTCCAAGTACTACCTGACCCTCACCATGGCCATCGGCGCCGTGGCCTTCACCACGAACCTGCTCCGCTCCCGCAATGGGCGCGCCTTCATCGCCGTTCGTGACCATCACCTCTCCGCCGAGATCATGGGCGTGAACCTCTTCAAGTACCGCCTGATCTCCTTCTCCGTGAGCGCCTTCTATGCGGGCATCGCCGGCAGCCTGTGGGGGGTGTACACGGGCTACATCTCCGCTGAGCACTTCATGATTGACGAGTCCATCAAGTACCTCGCCATGATCATCATCGGCGGCCTGGGCAGCGTCATCGGCTCCATCCTGGGTGCCATCTTCATGACGCTCCTGCCCCAGGCCCTGACGGTGGGCACGGGCGCCCTGGCCAGCATCTTCCCCAAGATCGGCTTCCTGATCATGAGCTTCAAGGACGGTGTCTTCGGCATCATCATCATCCTCTTTTTGATCTTCGAGCCGGACGGCCTCGCCCACCGCTGGCGAATGATCAAGGCCTACTGGAAGCTCTACCCCTTCAGCTATTGACCCAGCCCGCTCCCGCTTTACCCCTGCACCATCCCGCACCACTCACTTCCATCTCAGAAAGGAGATCGAAATGAAACGTTTCACCGCGTCCATCGCTCTCGCAGCCATGGCCCTCCTGGCGGGACCCCTCTCCGCCCAGGACATCGTCATCGGGAATCTCGCCGACATCACGGGCGGCACCGGCGATGTCGGCAAGCCCTACGCCGACGGCATCAAGGCCTACACCGACTACATCAACTCGGCCGGTGGCATCAACGGCAAGAAGATCAAGCTCCTCCAGCAGGACTACGCCTACAAGATCCCCGAGGCCCTGGCCCTGTACAAGAAGTTCAAGGACCAGGACAAGGTTGTGGCCATCCAGGGCTGGGGCAGCGGCGACACCGAGGCCCTCAAAGAGCAGGTCGCCAAGGACCAGATCCCCTACTGGTCGGCCTCCTACTCGGCCCACCTGAAGGACCCCACCAAGTCCCCCTACAACTTCTTCTGCGCCCCTGACTACTCCACCGCCCTGCGGGCCGGCCTGAAGTACATCAAGGACAACTGGAAGGAGAAGCGCAAGCCGAAGGTCGCCTTCATCTATCCCGACGTCGGCTACGGCAAGGCCCCCATCCCCGGCGGCAAGGCCTACGCCACCGAGCTCGGCTTCGAGATCGTCGGTGAAGAGAACGTGGACCTGAAGGCCCTCGAGGCCACCACCCAGCTCCTCAACATCAAGAAGAAGGCCCCGGACTTCGCCTGGATCGGCGGCACCAAGGTGTCCACCTCCGTCATCCTCAAGGACGCCAAGAAGCTCGGCCTCACCACCAAGTTCTTCGGCAACATCTGGAGTGCGGACGAGGGCATGCCCAAGCTCGCCGCCGGCGCCGAGGAAGGCTACATGGTCGTCATCGGGGCCGCGCTCTACGGCGACAAGGTGCCCGGCATGAAGACCATCGAGAAGGTCACCGGCGGACAGCCCCAGGTGAGCCACTGGATCCGCGGCTGGGTCTCCATGATGACCATGTGCGAAGTCCTCAAGATCGCCGACAAGAACAAAGAGCTGACCGGCCCTGGCATCCGCAAGTACGCCGAGCAGCTCAAGAACTTCGACACCCAGGGCCTCACCGCCCCCATCACCTACAGCAGCACCGACCACCGGCCCTTCATGTCCGTCATCCTGGCCCAGTTCGTGGGCGGGAAGATGGTCAAGAAGGCCACCATCGAGCTTCCGCGCAAGCAGGAGTGGCTCGGTCTGTAGTCCTTTGAACTGAAGACGGGGGAGGGCATCGTCCTCCCCCGCCCTTCTCCCGGGCCTGCCGGTCCGACCTCCTCCGCACCACCAGGGAGCCAAGAGCCCAACCCATGCTGACCGTCAACAACATCGAGGTCGTCTACAACGACGTGATCCTGGTCCTCAAGGGGCTGTCCCTCCGCTGCGAGGAAGGGAAGATCACCACCCTCCTCGGCGCCAATGGGGCCGGGAAGTCCACCACCCTCAAGGCCATCTCCGGGCTCCTCAAGAGCGAGGAGGGCGAGGTGACCAAGGGCACCATCGAGTTCATGGGGGAAAAGATCAACGGCATGGACCCGGAGAAGATCGTCCGCAAGGGCATCTTCCAGGTCATGGAAGGGCGCCGGGTCTTCGAGGACCTGGACATCGTGGAGAACCTCCGCTGCGGCGCCTACACCCGCAACGACCGGGCCGGCGTGAAGCGCGACATCGACCTTGTGTTCGACTATTTCCCCATCCTCAAGGAGCGCCGGAATCAGCTGTCCGGCTACCTCTCCGGCGGTGAGCAGCAGATGCTGGCCATCGGCCGCGCCCTCATGGCCCGCCCCAAGCTGCTGCTCCTGGACGAGCCCAGCCTGGGCCTGGCGCCGCTGCTGGTGCAGGAGATCTTCCGCATCATCGCCAAGATCAATGAAGAAGAGAAGACCACCATCCTCCTGGTGGAGCAGAACGCTTCTCTGGCCCTGCAGGTGGCGAGCTACGGCTACATCATGGAGATGGGCAAGGTCGTGCTGGACGGCCCCTGCGAGAAGCTGCGGGAGAACCAGGACGTCAAGGAGTTCTACCTGGGCATCGGCGAGAGTGGCAGCAAGCGCTCCTTCAAGAACGCCAAGCACTACAAGCGGCGCAAGCGCTGGCTGTCCTAGTTTCCCGAGAGAGGCACCCCATGGACCGGACCACAGGATTCCTGCACCAGGACCTGGAGCAGCGCAGCTGGGATGAGCAGCGAGACGAGCAGGCCCGACGGCTCCAGGGCGTCATCGCCCACGCCGCCGCCAATGCCCCCGCCATCGGGGCCCTCCTCAAGGCCTCTGGCGTGGCGCCGGGCGACATCCGCAGCCTGGAGGATCTGGCCAAGCTGCCGGTGACTCCCAAGGCCAAGCTGGTGGACATGCAGCGGGAGAACCCGCCCTTCGGGGGCCTCCTCGCTGTGCCTCTGGACCAGGTCCGCCGGGTCTTCCGCTCGCCCGGTCCCATCTACGATCCCCAGGGCCTGGACGAGGGCTGGGGCTGGGAGGAGGCCCTCTTCGCCGCGGGCTTCCGGCGCGGCGACATGTGCATCAACACCTTCGGCTACCAGATGACTCCGGCCGGGATGATGTTCGACGACGCCCTCGGCACCCTGGGCTGCCCGCTGGTGCCCACGGGAGTCGGGGACCGCGAGGTGCAGATCGAGATCCTCCGCAACCTCGGCGTCGCCGGGTTTGTGGGCATGGCCTCCTTCCTCCTCCAGATCGGTGAGCGGGCCAAGGAGCAGGGCCTGGACCCCGCCAGGGACTTCGGCCTGAAGGTGGCCTTCACCACTGCCGAGCCCCTCCCCGACACACTGCGGAGCTCGGTGGAGACACTCTTCGGAGCCACGGTCCGCCAGGGCTTCGGCACCGCTGACTGCGGCTGCCTGGCCTACGAATGCCACGCCAAGGGCGGCATGCACCTGGCCAGCCGGGCCATCGTGGAGATCGCCGATCCCGAGACCGGCCAGCCCCTGGGCCCCGGCCAGGTGGGCGAGGTGGTCGTCACCCTCTTCAACCGGGCCTACCCCCTCATCCGCTTCGGCACGGGCGACCTCTCGGCGGTGGACCACGGCGACTGTGCCTGCGGTCGCCGCTCCCCCAAGCTGCGAGGCTGGCTGGGGCGCTGCGATCAGCTGGTGAAGGTGAAGGGCATGTTCCTCCACCCGGGCACACTCCAGGGGGCCATGCGGGCCTTCCCGGAGGTGACCCGCTTCCGCGCCGTGGCCACCCGCGCCGACAACCGGGATGTGCTCACGGTCCGCACCGAGGCTACCGCCCCGGACGCCGGCCTCAAGGCCCGCATCGAGGAGCGCCTCCGGGAGATCCTCACCATCGGCGCCGAGGTGGAGTGGGTCGCTGCGGGGACCCTTCCGGACGACGGCAAGGTCATTGAGGACCTGCGCAAGTGGGACTGAAGCCCACCCTCGGCTGAGGTAGACTCGGCCCCTGGAGGCTTGCCATGATCCGTCCCTTCCAAGGCATGGTCCCCAGGATCGGCAGCCGGGTGTTCCTCCCGGACAGTGCCCTGGTCCTGGGTGATGTGACCGTCGGCGATGACGCCAGCATCTGGTTCAACTGTGCCATCCGGGGCGATGTGAACTGGATCGCCATCGGCGCCCGCACCAACATCCAGGACGGCTGCTGCCTGCACGTCACCAACCAGAAGTGGCCCCTGCTCATCGAGGAGGAGGTCAGCATTGCGCACAACGTCATGCTGCACGGCTGCACCATCCGCCGAGGCGCCCTCATCGGCATGAGCACCACCATCATGGACGGCGCCGAGATCGGGGAGGGCTGCCTGGTGGCCGCCGGCAGCCTGGTGCGCGAGAACTTCAAGGCCCCGCCCCACAGCCTGGTGGCGGGCTGGCCGGCGGTGGTGAAGGGCCCCCTGGCGGAGGCACAGCGGGCGCTGACCAGCAGCGTCTGGGCCCGCTACGTCCGCTACAAGGAGGCCTACTTCCAGGACGGCTGGGCCCCTGCGGCAGCCCCGGTCATCGAGCACCCCCAGCCGGGCTTCGCCGAGGGGCACCCCTACCCTTGACGGACGCCGTAAAAAAATTGGTTTTTACCAGACAACCTCCGGGTGGGCTGGGTTCCCCCTCCCCACGGCGTGCCGGGAAGGGTAGACTTTCTGCACCATGTCCCCCCTTCTGATCCTTCGCGTCCACGCTGACCTGCGTCTTGGACTGGGCCATGTGGCCCGGGCCCTCGCCCTCCAGGAGGCCTGGCGGGCCCTGGGCGGCCTCGCCTGCCTCGCCGTCTCCGGGGATGACCGCGCCCGCCGGGTGGGCGGCGGCACCCATCCCTTTCTGGACCAGCCCCTGCCCTGCGAGGCCGTCTACCTGGGCGAGGACCTCCAGGCGCCTCTGCCGGACAGCTTGCAGGCTCGCGCGGCTGTCGTGCTGGTGGATCAGTGGGATACCACACCAGCCTTCCTCCAGGCCCTGCGCCCCCTGCCGATAGCCATCATGGAGGACGACACGGATGCCCACGAAGGTGCCGACCTCCTCTTCCAGCCCTTCCTGGAGGGTGTGCGCTGGGCCGACCACCCCGTGAAGGTGGTGGACGGCCGCAAGGTGCGCCCCTTCGAGACCCGCTCCGGGGCCTGCCGGGTGCTGCGGGGCTCCCACTTCATCGTGGTGGACAAGACCGCCCTGGAGCTGCGCCCCAAGCGGATGCCCCTGCAGCCTCTGGCGGTGCACAAGCTGCTGGTCACCTTCGGCGGCAGCGATGGCCCCAACCTGGCCCAGAAGGCCTTCGACATCCTGGCCCGGCTGGCCAGCGAAGACCTCTGGCGGGGGACCTGCACCCTGCTGGCCCCCAACGGCATTCAGGGAGACCCCTTCCTGGGCTGCACGGTCCTGCGGGGGTTGCCAGGCCTCACGAGTCGCCTGCCCGCCTTCGATGCCCTCTGGTGCTCAGCCGGGGTCACCCTGGCGGAGGCCCTCTGCCTCGGCGTGCCCTGTGCTGTCTGGGGTCAGAACGACCGCCAGCACGGCATCTTGTCCGATCTGGCCCTGGCGAACGGCTGCTTCGACCTTGGCCTTGGCCCCGGCGCCGACGCCGCCATCGTGCGGGGAGCCCTGGCCCAGTGGCTGGGTCCCGAAGGCCAGGACAACCGCCAGGAGCAAGTCAAGGACGGCATGGACCTGGTGGATGGCATGGCGGCCTCCCGCATCGCCAAAGAGCTGCTGCAGCTGGCCACACCCGCAGGCTGAGCCCCTACCCGGGAAATCACGGCTTGACCCCCCGGGCCTCCAGCGATAAGCTTTTCCTTCTGTGGACTCGCCACCTCTGGGGTGGTGTCTTCGCAGCCCGATGATGATTCCGGAGCAGGCCATGAGCACGTACTTCCCTAAAGCCAATGAACTCAAGCGCCAGTGGTTCGTGGTCGACGCCGAGGGTGTCACCGTGGGCCGCCTGAGCACGACGGTTGCAGATGTCCTGTCTGGCAAGAACAAGCCGACCTGGACCCCCTTCCTCGACACCGGCGACCACGTGATCGTCATCAATGCCGAGAAGGCCGTCCTCACCGGGAAGAAGGGGGTGCAGAAGATGTACCGCCGCACCACCACCCAGCCCGGCTCCATGAAGGAGGTCCGCGCCGAAGTGATGAGGGCCACCTTCCCCGAGCGGATCATCGAGAGCGCCGTCAAGGGCATGCTCCCCAAGGGCCCCCTGGGCCGGGCGATGTACCGCAAGCTGAAGGTCTACGCGGGCTCGGTTCATGAGCACGCCGCCCAGCAGCCCCAGATCCTGACCATCAAGAAGTAGAGGCGAGGCGTCCATGGCTATCACTCAGAACTACGGAACCGGCCGGCGCAAGAGCGCGGCAGCCCGCGCTTTCCTCCGCCCTGGCAGTGGCAAGATCACGGTCAACGGTCGCACCCTTGAGCACTACTTCCCCAATGCCGTGCTGCGCATGATGGTCCACCAGCCCCTGGTGCTGGCCGAGCTCGACGGCAAGTTCGACATGATCATCACCGTGACCGGCGGCGGACCTGCCGGCCAGGCCTCGGCCATCCGCATGGGCATCAGCCGTGCGCTGCTGGGCTACAACGACCAGCTCAAGTCCCTCCTGCGCGGCGCCGGTCTCCTGACCCGCGATCCCCGCATGAAGGAGCGCAAGAAGCCCGGTCGCAAGGGCGCTCGTCGCCGCTTCCAGTTCAGCAAGCGCTAGTCATTTCTCTGGAAGGGGGATCCTCGGATCCCCCTTCTGTTTTCCCGGTCCGCGCTGGTCTCTCAGCGTCGGGCGATTCGGGCGGAGGGGATCAACCCGACGCCTTTCATCCCACCCGCGGCACCTTCGCCGCTTGAACAGGGAGGCCAGCATGGCTGCCATCCAGATGAAGGAACTTCTCGAGGCCGGTGCCCACTTCGGACACCAGACCAAGCGTTGGAACCCCAAGATGAAGCAGTACATCTTCGGGGCGCGCAACAGCATCTACATCATCGACCTCCAGAAGACCCTGCGCCTCTGGAACACGGCCGCCAACTACCTGACCAAGTGCGCCGGCGAGGGGAAGAACTTCCTCTTCGTGGCCACCAAGCCCCAGGCCCAGGAGCTCATCGCCGAGCAGGCCGCCCGCTGCGGCGCCTACTACGTGAACAACCGCTGGCTCGGCGGCATGCTGACCAACTTCTCCACCATCAAGAAGAGCCTCGAGAAGTTCCGGGAAGTCGAAGCCACGCTGGCGGACCCCGCCCGCACGGCCCTGCTCTCCAAGAAGGAGCTGCTCACCCTGAACCGCACCCGCCTGAAGCTGGAGGCCTCCTTCCTCGGCATCCGCGACATGCGCTCCCTGCCTGACGTCATCTTCGTCATCGATCCGCACCGCGAGGACATCGCCGTCACCGAGGCCAAGAAGCTGGGCATCAAGGTGGTGGGCATCGTCGACACCAACTGCGATCCCGACATGGTGGACTACGTGATCCCCGCCAACGATGATGCGATCCGCTCCATCCTGCTCTTCAGCGAGCGTGTGGCCGACTCCATCCTCGAGGGCCGCCACGCCTTCCAGGACAAGGGCGAGACCGACGACATGAAGCAGATGATGGCGGAAAAAATGGAAGTGGAAGGCTAGGAGACGACATGGCTTACACCGCACAGGACGTGAAGGCACTGAGGGACAAGACCGGCCTCGGCATGATGGACTGCAAGAAGGCCCTGGAAGAGAACAATGGGGACATGGAGCAGGCCAACGAGTGGCTCCGCAAGAAGGGCCTGGCGGCCTCCGCCAAGAAGGCCGACCGCATCGCTGCCGAAGGCATCGTTGAGGCCTACATCCACCCCGGCGGCCGCGTTGGCGTGCTGGTCGAGGTGAACTCGGAGACCGACTTCGTGGCCCGCACCGAGGGCTTCCAGCGCATGGTCAGGGAGATCGCGATGCACATCGCGGCCGCCGATCCCGCGCCCCGCTTCGTCACCAAGGAAGAGATCACCCCGGACTTCCTGGAGACCGAGAAGCGCATTGCCACCGAACAGGCCCTGGCCACCGGCAAGCCGGCCAACATCGTCGAGCGCATCGTCGAGGGCAAGATGAACAGCATCTTCAAGGAGGTCTGCCTCCTCGAGCAGCCGTTCATCATGAACCCCGATGTCACGGTCCAGCAGTACCTGTCCACGAAGACTGCGGAGATCGGCGAGAAGCTCAGCATCCGCCGCTTCACGAAGTACATCATGGGCGAGGGCCTGGAGAAGCGCAGCGAGAACTTCGCCGCGGAAGTTGCCGCCGCCAAGTAGCTTTCTCATTGCTACAAAAAGGGCGGCCGTTTCGGCCGCCCTTTTTGTAGTCTGGAACGACATCCTCTGGATCAAAAGCCGGGAGTCCCCATGAAATACAAGCGCATCCTCCTCAAGCTCTCGGGCGAGGCCCTCATGGGCGACCAGAAGAACGGCATCGATCCCGCCGTGGTCTCCATGATCGCTGACCAGGTGAAGGCCATCCGGGAGTCCGGCGTGGAGGTCAGCCTCGTCATCGGCGGCGGGAACATCTTCCGCGGCGTGGCGGGCGCCACCAAGGGCATGGACCGCACCACGGCCGACCACATGGGCATGCTGGCCACCATGATCAATGCCCTGGCCCTCCAGGACGCCCTGGAGCACAAGGGCGTCTTCACCCGGACCCTGTCGGGCCTGGAGATGCCCCGGGTCACCGAGACCTACATCCGCCGCCGCGCCATCCGCCACCTGGAGAAGGGCCGCGTTGTCATCTTCGGCGCCGGCACCGGGAACCCCTACTTCAGCACGGACACCGCCGCCGCCCTGCGCGCCAATGAGGTCTGCGCCGAGGTGGTCATGAAGGCCACCAACGTGGACGGCATCTACTCCGCCGACCCCAAGCTGGACCCCACGGCCACCCGCTTTGATCGCATCAGCTTCCAGGAGGTTCTGGAGAAGGGCCTGCGGGTCATGGACGCCGCCGCCATCGCCCTGTGCATGGAAAACAAGATGCCCATCCTGGTCTTCGACATGAACAAGCCGGGCAACCTGCTGGCCGCCGTGCGGGGCGAAGCTGTCGGCACCATGGTCGGCTGAGCCGGGCTCACATTCCGGCCAGGCGCCGCTTCCGTCACACTGAAACCATGGACCCCCTCAAGGGCCTCCCCGAGGCCACGGTCATTCGGGACCCGGCTGCGCTGGAGCCCTGGCTCCGGGATGAGTCCCATGTGCGCGGCGTGGCCCCCCTGGCGGTGGTCAAGCCCCACGGCCCCGCGGCCCTGCGGGAGCTGGTGAAGCGGGCCAAGGGCGAGGGCTTCGGCCTGGTCCCCCGGGGCGCCGGCACCGGCAAAGCCGGGGGCTGCGTGCCCACCGCTCGTACTGTGGTGGTGGACCTCTCCGAGTGGCCCGGCACCATCGCCGTCTCGCCCCGGGACCTCTGCCTCAGCGCCCCCGCCAGTGCGCCCCTGCGGGACGTGAAGGCCGCCGCCGAGGCTGCTGGCCTGTTCTATCCGCCGGATCCCAACTCCTGGGAGAGCTGCGCTCTGGGGGGCACCCTGGCCACCAATGCGGGTGGGCCTAACGCCTGCAAGTACGGCATGACGCGCCACTGGGTGCTGGCCGTGGACGCCCTCATGGATGACGGCGGCATCCACCGCTTCGGCATCGACGGCGTGAAGGCCAACGCCGGCCCCAACCTGGCGCAGCTGCTGGTGGGCAGCGAGGGCATCTTCGGCTTCCTGGTGGGGGCCTCGCTGCGCCTCCTCCCTCAGCCCCGGGAGCACACCACCCTGCTGCTGCCAGCCCGCCGCTGGGAGGACCTGTTGGAATTGCCTGGGCGCCTGGGCGCGGCGGGTTTCCTGCCCAGCGCCTTCGAGTTCTTTGACCCGGCGGTGCTGGCAGAGCTGCGGGCCCACGGCCCCGAAGCGGCCCGGCGCCTCCCCGGCGAGGCCCTGGCCATCCTGGAGTTCGACGAGCGGGGCTGCAGCGCCGAGCCCTTCCTGGCGGGCCTGCTGGACCTCCTGGGTCCCCTGGCCGACGGCCTGGAGGTGGCCTCCGAGGGCCGCCAGCGGGAGAACATCTGGGCCCTGCGCCGCCTCACCAGCGCCTTCCTCAAGGAGCGCCACCCGGAGAAGGTCAGCGAGGACATCGTGGTGCCCCGCAGCCGCCTGCCGGAGTTCTTCGCCGGCCTGGAGCGCCTGGCCATCCCCGCCGTCACCTATGGCCACCTGGGGGACGGCAACCTCCACGTGAACCTGCTGGCCGCCGGAGCGACGGAGCCCGAAGCCCTGGAGGCCCAGCTGCTGGCCCTCTTCCGCCTGGCCCTCAGGCTGGGGGGTGCCCTCAGCGGCGAGCACGGCATCGGCCTGGCCAAGCGGGACGCCTTCCTGGCCCTCACCGACCCCGCCGAGCTCCAGACCCTTCGCGCCATCAAGAAAGCCCTCGACCCCGCCAACATCTTCAACCCGGGCAAGGTCATCTGAACCGCTATGCTGGGACCACTTCCTGGAGCTGCTGTGGTCGCCTCTCGCTCGCTTATTCTTGGCCACCGCGGCCTGTCTGCTTCGCACCTGGAGAACTCCCTGGAGGCCTTCAGCGCGGCGCTGGCGGCGGGCATGGACGGCTTTGAGCTGGACGTGCAGCCCACCCGGGACGGCGTCAGCGTGATCCTGCATGACGAGGACCTGCACCGCACGGCCAACGGCGGCGGCATCCTGCGGCAGATGAAGGTGGGTGAGCTACCGGCCCTCAAGAACGGCGAGCCCCTGCCCCGCCTGGCGGATGCGCTCGACCTGCCCGCCCGCCTCATCAACGTGGAGCTGAAGGGCGAGCCCGGCTGGCAGCAGGCCCTGGCCACGGTGGAGGCTGCGGAAGCCCTGGACCGGGTGCTCTTCAGCAGCTTCGAGCACAGCGAGGTCCTGCAGCTGTGGGCTGCCTGCCTCACCGCCCGCTGCGGCTTCCTGTGGGAGACGGACGAAGCTCTGGACCTGAGCGCCGAGGAGCTGGCCGACCTGCCCGAGGCCCTCTGGCTGCACCCGCCCCTCAAGGCCGTGCTGGCCCGCCCTGGGCTGTGGGCGCCCTACGCTGACCGCCTGGCCCTCTGGGGCATGAAGACCCCCGCTGAGGCCGCCGGCCTGCCCTTCACGCCTGCCGTGCTCATCGTGGATGGGCTCTGAGCCGACGTCCCTGAACCCCTCGGAGGCCAGCCATGAGATCCCTCCAGCGACCCCTGGGCATCTGGCTGATCCTCCTTTTGGCCACGGCCTCGGTGCTCTGGCTGCAGGCCCCGCCGGCACCGGTTCCGGCCAGTGCGCCCGCTGAGGTCTTTTCGGCTGAGCGGGCCCTGGTTCAGGTGCTGGCCATCTCTCGTGCCCCCCATCCGCTGGGCTCGGCCGAACACGACCGGGTGCGGGACCACCTGGTGGCCGCCCTCCAGCAGCTGGGCTTCAGCACCCGCATCCAGAAGGACGTGGTACACGGCTCGCAAGGCCGGGGAAGGCTGGTGCTGGCCACGGTGGAGAACATCATCGCCGAGCGGCCGGGCACCAACCCCACGGGGACCCTCCTGCTGGCGGCCCACTACGACACCCATGGGACCGGGCCGGGGGCAGCCGATGATGGCGCGGGCGTGGCGACGCTGCTGGAGGCCGCCCGGGCCCTGGGCATGGGCCGGAACACCCTCCGCATCCTCATCACCGATGCCGAGGAGGTGGGCCTGTTGGGTGCCCGGGCCTACGTGGCCAGCCTGGACCAGCAGACCCCGACCCTGGTACTGAACCTGGAGGCCCGGGGGGGCGGCGGCCCGGTCTTCATGTTCGAGACCAGCGACCGCAACCTGCCGCTGATCCGCGCCTTCGCCGCCGCCGCGCCTTCGCCCCACGCCTCCTCCCTGATGTATGCGCTGTACAAGCTGCTCCCCAACGACACGGACCTCACCGTGTTCAAGAAGGCCGGCATGGTGGGCCTCAACTTCGCCTTCGTGGACCGCTGGTCCCACTACCACACGGCCCTCGACACACCGGAAGCCCTGGACCTGCGCAGCCTCCAGCAGGAGGGCGCCACCGTGCTGGCCCTGGGCCGCCACTTCCTCGCCACCGACCTCGCCACCCTCATGCAGGGCAAAGGCGACGCCATCTACTTCGACCTTCTGGGCCGGGTCCTGCTCTGGTACCCCGCCACCCTGGTGTGGCCCCTGACCCTGCTGGCCCTGGTGGCCTTTGCGGCCCTGCTCTGGCGAGCCCGGCGAGAGGCGGGCCTGGTGCAGGGCTTCTTCCTGGGCCTGGGTCTGAGCCTCGGCACCCTGGTGCTGGGCGCCCTGGTGGGCTGGGGCTTGGGTCGCCTGGCCGACCCCTTCCGCCAGGCGGTCCCCAACCACGATCCCTACGGCGTCACCTGGTTCAAGGCGGCCCTGGCGCTCCTGGCCCTGGCGGCGGCGGTGCTGGTCTGGAGCCGAGCCCTCCGGCGGACCGAAGGCCGGGGCCTGGCCCTGGGTGCGCTGGCCTGGTGGCTGGCGGCCCTGGTGGCCACCACGGCCCTGCTGCCCGCCGCCTCCTACTTCTTCCTCTGGCCCCTGCTGTTCGCCCTGGCGGGACTCTGGTGGGAGCGCCCCTGGCTGGCGGCCCTGCCGCTGCTGCTGCTCTTCCCGCCTCTGTGGCACAACCTGGCTCTGCTGCTGGGCTTCAGCCTGCCCCCCTTCCTGGGTGCGCTGGCGGCCTTCGGCCTGGTGCCCCTGCTGCCCCTGCTGCGCCGCGCCCTCCCCACC
>Ga0208613_1000249_pt1 | contig 18790 bp, 8 predicted proteins | sample CryBogmetaGMA6M_FD_184543 | JGI IMG/M metagenome (GOLD analysis project Ga0208613, IMG submission 184543) | Freshwater microbial communities from Crystal Bog, Wisconsin, USA - MA6M (SPAdes) | ecosystem: Environmental > Aquatic > Freshwater > Lake | place: Crystal Bog, Wisconsin, USA | collected... | reverse complement strand
ATCACTTTTAATCAAGCAATAACGGGGAGGAACAACTTCGATGCTAATCTCAAAACCGTTTTAGGGGGAAAAGAGCTTGAGGAAATTGAAGGTTTTAAAACACTGCTTCTGGTCAATAACATCTATGATCTATACGAGCAACGCCACCGCGTGAACGATGTCCAGCCATTTATCCGTAACCAGCTTAAACTTGAAGCAGAAGATTTCGCCAAAATGATGGAACTTAAAATTGCCATTGATACTGACTGGCGGTATGTCAACACACTGTTAGAACAAGCGGGCAAGCGGCGAGATTCAAAATTCAATTTCAATATTCCCCCTGGCTTTAAGTACGCATCACCCGAATTTGAGGATAACTTTAACAAAGCTCTCCCCGAACTTAAATTTCCAGTCATTACGGGCGGTCAAACCATTGCCAATCTGGACAATTACGACCACGCCATTAAAGACCTGGAAAAGTATTTCTTCATGAAGGCAGAAGATTTTTTATTAATGATGCCCACAGCGGATACGAAAACTCCTGATTGGGAAACGGTCTATGACAAACTTGCCAATGCGCACAAGGAAAAAATTTACGCTGCGCGAAGAGCAGAACTGGCACAATTAAAAACACAACCATTGCCGCCCATTGAACAGCAGAAAATTGTTGTTCAAAACATGATTCGCCTGGCACTGGATAAACCCGATATAAATATTACCGATGCAGATTTGAAAGATCGCATCGTTGTCTATTTGCCGGCAGACCAGTATTCATCTTTAGTTGACAAAATAACTGACCAAAATAACAAAGAGCCTCTGAAAGTCGAAGAGTGGCAAACGCTTTATGAGCTACTCGAACTGGTCTGGCGTAATCGTCTGGGAAAAGAGCCAGTCGCTCAAAAAGTGGAATGGCTATACCTGTCGGCGAATCAGGATGCAAAAAGCGTCATAGTTAATACTGACTCTTCAAGGTGGTACACATTCGGTCAAAGTCCTAATACATTTGAACTTGGCAAGACACCCGAAGCAAAATTGGGCTGGAGTATCAGTTCGCCACTGCTGGCGTTAAGTCAGGGAAAGCGCACGATTACATTTACACTGACTTTTCAAGCTTTCAAAATTGACAAGAAAAACTTTGACTTCCTGTTAGCTAATAACAACAGCTTGTTTAAGCTCCAGATTAGTAGTGTAAAAGATTGGATAGAACCTATAAAAACGACTGTTACCATTGAGGCAGAAAAGGATGTGCAGGAAAAATCGTATTTCTTGAACAGCATAAAATGGAAATTGGAATTTGACGAAAGCATCCCGGCAATCGCAGCTTTACCCATAGAAAAAGCATTTATTGATAGCTCCTATCCCATACTCCGTTTGCTATTGTTGCCCATCTGGAAAACAAAAGCAGATGGCAAGAATGGAGATGCTATTCCCTCATACTATCCGCTGTTTCAATCTTTGCTACTGGAGCGGGTCTTTTTAGAGGTTAATGTACAAGATTTGAAAGATTTTCAGGTTCAAAACGATGATACGGTATTGAATTCAACCAAACCCTTTGAACCTTTTGGTACACATCCTAGTGTAGGTTCGAGACTGTATTTTGGGCATTCGGAATTAGTAAGCAAGCGGCTCAAAAGTATTGACCTGAACCTGCAATGGATGGGTGTTCCCAATGATTTGGCGACACATTACGCGGGTTATACTTCACCAGAAACCACTACAGTGAACAATGTCACTACAACAACATATAGACCAATTATCAGCAATAATACAGTATTCAAAGCCTCTCTAAGTTTGTTGGATCAAAATCAGGAGGTTCGACTTACGGCTGACGCAGGGAGCGAATTATTCAAAGCATTTAATGCTACTACACTGAACACAATTAGCCTAACATCAATCACAGCCCAAAATCGCACTGGCTATGATTACCAACGCAATCTAAGCATCCCAACAGACACCGATCTCAAATCATGGCAACGGTATTTTTACCTGGAACTGAATGCTCCCGATTTTCAGCACAGTGCTTATCCTGCTGTAGCCGCCGCCAAGTCCATCCAACTGGCGACCGACATTGCCAAAACAACAGTAAGCCAAGATGCAACGACTTATCAAGTCAACCCCCCCTACACTCCCAAACTCAAAAGTTTCAGTATAAATTATGTGTCTTCTGAGGAAGTTGTAATTGCCGAATATCAAGAAGGCAAAAAATCGGGCAAGTTAGCAGAACGAATTTTTCACCAACATCCATTTGGCTATGCAGAAATTCAGCCCAACCTAAGCGGGCGGTGTAATTTCCTCCCGCTCTATGACAACGAGGGAGAGCTTTATATCGGTCTTAACAACGTAAAACCAACGCAACAACTGTCTATGCTGATGCAAATGGCGGAAGGCAGTGCTAATCCTGATTTGGATGTAGAAGAAGTGGAATGGAGTTATCTGAGTGGTAACAACTGGATTAGTTTACACAATAGCAACGCAGACCAAGGGCATATTATGTCGGATGCCACACATGGACTTCTTGATTCAGGCATCATAGAACTGCAATTGCTTCCAGCCTTACCTAACACACTGTTACCACCACAACTGTATTGGTTACGCGCCGCCATAACAAAAAACTGTAACAGTGTTTGCGATACGGTAGGCATACACACGCAAGCAGTTGCCGCTACTTTTATAAATCAGGACAACTCGCCCGATCACTTAAGCCAACCCTTGCCCGTTAATAGCATCAGCAAAACTCTGGAGCCACTCTCAGACATCACGGCTATCGAACAACCATACACTTCTTTTGGTGGCAAGCCTGTAGAACAGGATGCCATGTTTAACGTGCGGGTTAGCGAAAGACTGCGCCATAAACAAAGAGCCTTGACAACATGGGATTACGAACACCTGATTCTGGAAAAATTTCCACAGATATACAAGGTCAAGTGTATGCCTCAGACCTTGCTCAAACATCCAGATGATTTAGGGAAAGTGGAAATCATCGTCATACCCGACATTCGCAAGCGTTTTCCGTTCAATCCTTTTGAGCCTAAAGCTCCTGCTGGCTTGCTTAATGAAATCAGGGATTTTCTGGGCAAATACACACCGCCTTTTGCCAATATCATGGTCAAAAATGCTCATTATGTGCCAGTGATGGTTCGCGTAGCCGTGCGTTTTATGCCTGATTGCGACCCTGAATTCTCAAAACGGCAACTCAATGAAGACATAAACAGCTTTCTAGCACCCTGGGCTTATAATGCTGATTCCGATATTGTCATTGGCGGCAGTATCTATGCCAATGCCATCATCAATTTCATTGAAAGACAGGATTATATTGATTATCTGGCACAATTTTATCTTTTCAGTAATGAAGAGGGCGTGATACTCAACGAACCGAAAGACTCAGGTTACAGAGTACAGGCTAAACAACCCAATAGCGTATTAGTCGCCGCACACGAACACCAGATTGATTTAATTACCGAAAACCGCTTCGTGAACGAAAACTTCACGGGCATTAATTACATGCGGATTGAGCTGGATTTTATCGTTGGCTAATCTTAACCTTGCCCACCGTCAAAACCGACGACGGGTTTATTTGATAAACGGGAGTTACTATGAACATTGACAAGAAAGACCGCGCCCAACTCAAAAAGTATTTTGTCAAAAACAGCATACCCAAAGAGAGCGAGTTTGCAGAACTCATCGATGGAATGCTGAATCAAAAAGATGATGGTATTGCTAAACCATCGGCGACAGATCCACTGAGTATTCAGGCGACAACGGATGCTGCGGGAGTACAGAAAGTCATCAACTTCTACACTGACTTCAAGGAAGTCAATCCCACCTGGATATTGTCACTCAACACGCCTGACCCCGCTAATCCAGCCACCTTGAAGACAGGGTTTAGTATCAACGATGGGGATGGTAATAATCGGCTGTTTATCGATAAAAATACGGGGAATGTTGGGATTGGAACAATTGCACCCGATGCAAAACTTTCCGTGGCTGGCACATTGCAAGTGAATAGTCAGATTTATGCAGGAAATTCTGATATTTATTTTACCAACACCACGCATAACCATAGTGGGATAAGCAATACCAAAGGCTACGCTGCTATAGAAAATGCGACAGATTTTGATGCTTTGATGATATTGGGTAGAGCAGGAACCGACAAAGGGCGCAAAGTTAGATTGTGGGATTATCTCCAGGTCAATGGAACTATGGAAGCCACAACTATGGAAGCTACGGGAACTATTATTCCAAGTGCTGGCAATGGAAATAATGGCATTGTATTTCCGTCAGATCCAGGTGGCGGCAGTGGAGACACAGCCTGGATAAAATACTATTCAAGGGTTGCTGGCGGCGAATCAATGACGTTGGAGATCGGTGTTTCAAATGACGCAGACGACCATATCGCTTTAATGCCGTCTGGCAATGTTGGCATTGGAACAACAACACCAGGAGCCAAACTGGACATCAATGCGACAACAGGCACTTGGGGTGGTTGGCTTGAAGCTATAAGATTTAGTCGAACTGAACAATCTGCTCTTACCCTTCCAGGTGGAAATTTGTTATTTGGTATGCACAGCAACAGGAATTTTTATTTCGCTGATACCAAGGACGCTGGTAAATATCTAATGACGATTAATGCTGATACTGGCAATGTCGGTATCGGTCCTGACGGTGCCGCATTCCGTCTAGATGTTGCTGGTAGAGTAAGGATCAGGCAAATTAACGGCAAAGCTGATAGCGCAGGCATTTGGTTTAGTAGCTACGGCAACTACGCGACTGAAGTCAACTCTTCATTTGTCGGTATGGAATCGCTGAATCAAGTCGGTTTCTATGGAAACGCTGGCACGGCTGGATGGAGGCTTCTCGTAAACACGAGCAGTGGCGATCTGACCGTGACGGGCAACGCATTCAAACCAGGTGGCGGCGCGTGGGGCTCTAATTCCGACGAACGGCTCAAACAGAATATACGCCCCTTAGAAGGAGCACTAAATAAGCTACTTAAGTTGCGCGGCGTACAGTATGAGTGGAAAGAACCCGAGAAACAGGGCAATCTAACCGGTTGCCAGATAGGTCTGATTGCACAGGAAGTTGAAACGGTGTTTCCCGAATGGATCGGGGTCGATGCGCAAGGATACAAAACACTGACTATTCGTGGTTTCGAAGCCTTAGTCATCGAAGCTATCAAGGAACTTAGAGTTGAAAATGAAAACTTGAGGAAGTATTGTGAAAGCCTGGAAGCCAGACTTAAGGCTAGCAAAACAGAGCAAGTATTAGAACCTCCTGGAGGACTCCATGTATCTAATTCTTAAGACTTAAGACTTAATGGCTAGCAAAGCAGAGTAGGCATTAGAACGATGAATACCGATCAACCTGTCATCAAGCTGACTGACAACTCGCCGCCTGAGGGCATGATTGCTGCGACCTATGACTATGTTAATGAACAGGGCTTGCTGTTATTCCAGATAGTCCGCTACGCGCCCAAAGCGTTTAGGACTCGCCACCTGAACGAACAGCACACTTGGGTGTGGCGACTTGGTAATGTCCAGCCCGTACTTTATCGGCTGACGGAAGTCATCGCAGCTCACACAGTAGTTGTGGTGGAAGGAGAAAAAGATGCCGAGACAGCCGGACAGTTTCTTCCTGCCGGATGGGCGGCGACAACCAGTCCATTTGGGGCGGGGCAGTGGCGCAATGAGTACTCCGAAGTGTTGTGCGGCAAGCACATCTTCTTGTGTCCAGATACCGATGTCTATGGGCAGCAACATCTCATGCAGGTTGGTTTATCTTTGGCGGGTAAGGCTGTCGATGTGCGGGTTGTAGAGCTGCCAAAAACGGTGAAAGATTTAACTGAATGGGTCGAGCAAGGCGGTAGAGCCGATCAATTCGCCTTGTTGCTTCAACAGGCACAGCCGTTCGGTTATCCACGTTTCGACACAGAATCAATGGTGAATGTCCATCCGTTGGAGGGGGCGTTAGATAAGTTACTTAGGCTAGACGGTAAGGAGTACGAGTGGAAAGAACCAGAGAAGCAAGGCAACTTGACAGGTTGCCAGATAGGACTAATTGCTCAAGAAGTTGAAACAGTATTTCCTGAATGGGTTGGGGTCGATACGCAAGGATACAAGACTCTAACTATCTTGGGGTTCGAAGCTCTGGTAATCGAAACTATCAAGGAGCTCAAACTCGAAAATGAAAGCCTAAGAAAGCAGTGTGAAAACATGGAAGCAGTGTTGCAGACTGAGCAATGAAAATAAAACAATTTTCCATTGATCTGAACCAGTCGCAATTAGCGAAGTGAAACAGTTTTTATGGGAAATGCCAGCTATTGCTGTAGGTTTCGATAGGAAGGTACGATTTGTCTTACGCGCTTATTCCGATTTGGGTATGCAAAAACGTAGCTATAACGACTTAATTAATCTTGACGGGCTTAATCAGTATGTCAACCGATTCTTCACTTGTTTTTCTGACCGACTCTGCGGAAAACCGCATCATTCACTTGGATTACGCGACACTACGCCAAGAAGGCATACGCCAACTAGAGCGTCTAGCCGATTCCGAATGGACGGACTTCAATGAACACGACCCTGGTATCACCATACTGGAACAGCTTTGCTACGCACTGAGTGATCTGGCTTACCGCATCGATTTTTCCTTACCTGATTTACTGAGTGAAGGTGGGGCGAATCCCTATAGCAGTCTTCACGCACCTGCTTTGATATTGAGTTCACGCCCCGTCACCTTGATGGATATGCGTAAACTGGTGATTGATGTGGACGGGGTCAAAAATGCCTGGATTGAAACGGTGAATGAATCTGAACCCGTGATTTATTTTCAGAAACAAGGACTGCCTCGAACCGATCAGCCTGCCAATCTGGATGATACAGAAAACCTGATTCATTTTGCCAACAGTGGCAACGAAAGAACCAAAATTATCAAAACGGATGGTGGAGTTGCTGTTCAACCGAAAGGGCTGTTTCGTGTTTTGATTGAAAAGTATCCCGCAGCAAACAATGTCGTCGAAGACGTCACCGCCCGTTTACACGCTCACCGTAGTTTGGCAATGGACTTTCAGTCTATCAAAGTGCTTGAGCCACAGCTTGTAGTGATTAAAGCCAGCATTGAGATTACCCCGCAAGGCAACCCCGATGATATTTATTTAGCAATTTTGAAAAAAATCACTGATTATTTTTCCCCAACAGTCACATTTTACAGCCTGGCTGAGCGACTGGCGGATAATCAGACCATGGAAGAAATTTTCGATAGTCCCAGACTGAATCACGGCTTTATCGATACTGAACAACTGGCAAAAATGCAGCGTAAAACCAGTTTGCGCAGCTCTGATTTGATTCATGCCATCATGGATGTTGAGGGTGTGCGTTTGGTTAAATATCTGGTTTTCATGAATCAGGGTAAAGAAATACCTTGGGTTCTGGAGTTAGAACCCGACAAAGTGCCAAAATTAGACACGACCAATTCCATGCTTACCCTGGTGAGAAACCAGCTTTCGATTGGTATCGACAACAAAGCACTGAATGTGCGTTTTGATAAATCTCAAAGTGTTCAGGCGCGTAAAGAGCTTTTGTCCAACTTACTTGAACCTTTACTGCCTTCAGGTCGTGACCGTCAGGTGAAAAAATATTATTCCATACAACATCACTACCCAGCTAATTATGGCATTGGTGCAATCGGTTTACCCGCTACGGCAGATGAAAAACGACAGGCACAAGCTCAGCAACTTAAAGCTTATTTATTATTTTTCGATCAACTGCTTACGAATAGCTTTGCCCAACTTTCGCATGTTGGCGATTTGTTCGGTTTTGATGACAGCCAGTTATCCACTTATTTTGCGGGTAGCTTCGATGATTCGAGTCTAGGTTTGGATAAATTGTGGGTTAAAGAATTTAAAGAACAGCTTGATCGTAATGAATACCTGGAAAAACTTGTTATAAGTTCACCAACAGATGATTTACCACGCAAGCATCGCTTTCTTGATCATCTATTGGCTCGATTTGCCGAACCATTCACAGATTACAGCCGCTTTCAAAAAAATGAATTGTCCCCGCTAGCCACATTAGCACAAGATAAAGCCGCCATATTGCACCACTATCCAGAGTTTAGCGGCGGTAGAGGCACGGGTTTTAATGTTACGCAAGCCTGGGATAAAAACAATCGTGCGGGTTTGGAACAACGCTTGCGTTTGAAATTGGGGTTTAGTGAATCAGAGCAATTGTATTTGATTGAGCATATTTTATTGCGTCCCATCGAAAGCGATAGCAATCAGATAGCTCCATTATTAGCGAATGCGCGATTTGATGATCCTTATTCTTTGCAGATTACGCTTGTTTTTGCTGGAAATTCCTCACGTTTTAAAGAGGAAGAAACTGATTTCAGAAATTTCGTGGAACAATTAGTACGCGAAGAAACACCCGCGCATTTGATCGTTTATGTGCGATGGTTAGTCAATGATTCAGCTATAGAAAATTTCAGCCAGGCTTATGAGAACTGGCAAATCCTACAGAGCAATTTCCGCAATCATTTAGATCAACAGGATTTACAACTAAAGTTTCGGGATGCGCGGGATCGTGTGATTGATTTACTCGAAATCGGGCAAACCTATCCGTTGGCGGATATAAAAATCGATGATTTAACCGTTGCCTACGGTGAACGCGCAGCCATTTTTATTTCCTTTAGCCAGAAAAATGTTAGTTACCAATTGTACGACAAAGACAAAAATCCGATTACACCCGAAATAGCAGGAACGGGCAACGGCGAAGAACTGACCTTGACTACCAATGAGTCAATTGTAGACAACCGTACTTTTACTATTCAGGCTACCAAGTCTCATCCTAAAAAAAATCTTTCTGTCATACTGATTCATCCTGTCACAGTTAAAGTTGGTCTGAATACAAAGCTGGTAGCGAAACTCATCATCAATGAAATTGAGCTTGATACAGCACTGGTGGATTATGATGTGGAAGTTCAGGTGAAAATAAAATCCAGTCAACAAGGCGTTGAATACAGCCTTTTCGATGCACATAACGGCAATACTCTATCTGAGACCAACGTAAAAGGTACATTGGGAGATATTTTGCTCAGCATTAAAAAAGTAACCGAAGATACTCAGATTAAAATTCGTGCCAATAACTTAAACAAAGCAGATGACACGGTAGAATTAGAGGCTGTGCTTAATCTTAATGTGCGGGCTAATCCAGCTCTGACCTACACTGTCACGCCGTCCACACTGGATTTTGGCACTGGCGCAGTCGTTGTTGTTAAAGATTCTCAGGCTTCTGCCAGTTACCAAATTCTCACTCGTCCTATTCATGACAGTGAATTTATCCGCGTTTTTGCTCCCGACAAAGCAGATTGGACACTTGATTTTGAAGCGATGTCATCATACTGGGTAGAACACCCACCTACAGACTTGAATAGCTTAGGCGATTCAAAAACGGGTAACGGCAGCGACTTAAGCTTGATTATAAATAATCTGACGGAAGACAGCCTTATTGTGATACGGACAACTAAAACGGACAATAAATCTAGCATCCCGTTGACTCAGGTAGCTGCCATTCCAGTTAGACCAGGTGATAATTCCAGCTATCCCTTACATTTATCAGCGAAGGGCGTTGCCGTATCAGCCAACGGTTTCCATAAAGGTGATGTTTACAGCGTAACAAATGGTCAACCAGGTGTGTATTATTATTTCAGACTTGCGGGCAGTACCGAAGATTTAGGTTTGCCCGTTTATTTTCATAAAGCAGGCAAAGGTATTGATCAATTGCGGGTGGAGATAGATTTTGTAATCACTGGCGGTTTGCCCACGCCGCCACCCGAATGGGAGTGTCCAATGGACTTGGATACGACTGTTTCATTGTCAATTCGAGCAGTCAAGGCACAAACCGACCTTGAAGTCAGCTCGCATTGCAGCGTTGCTGATTTACTCAAATAACCCGATTCACCACATAATTAATCTGGTTAATGACATGAATCAGCAGCGGCATATTATCAAGCGGCAGACGGTGGAAATTTCCATCAATAAGAACATTGATGTCTGGTCTTTGCAACAACAAATAAGCCGCATGATGACTGCACAGCTTATTCCGCTAATTGATCGCTATTGCGGTGAACTGAGTTCAGCTAACCAGATTCACCGCATCGAGCAATTGGAACTGGATTTAGGCGAACTCGATCCTGATAACTTTGAGACCGATTTTGCCAACAAATTTGCGGATGCTTTACGCCGTGGACTCGCCAAGCAGATAAACCGTTTAGAATCCGATGCAAGGTTTCAGCACTCCTCTTCTGCTATCGCTTCTCACCTGGAATTATTCAGTCTGTTTGTTCAACGTGGATTACTGCCATGGTGGGCAGATTTTCAACAGTCTCGATTACCCGAAAACAGTCTGGATTATTTGCTACGCGAAGCACCCGATGCTTTACGCCAATTACTTTCAGAATTAATACCCGATAACAACGCATTACAAAGACTAGTTCGCTATTTTGATGATGCCCATTTACTTCCACTGCTTGAATTAGCCTTGCCTACGCTTGCAGATTTTCCCGTTTTGTTATGCCAAATATTGCTGGCGGATAACGACAATATCGCACAATTATCGGGTGTGCCTTCTTCCCGTTGGCGAGAACAACTCTGGCAAGCTATGCTGCAAACCGCTGTTCTTGTCAGTCCTACAAACCGCATCAGCTTATTCCGTGAAATAACAAGCCGCTGGACTGCCGCTCTGGGTTTGTCTCATACCGACTTGTTGGAAAGTTTATTAGCTAAAGACTCTGCTATCAATAAATACTTAGAACAACCCAAACAGGAAACCAAGTTTGATACTGACTGGCAAACTTTATTTGCTTTCATGAATGAATATTTAGCCGAAAAAGCAATTGACCAATCAGGTTCTGCATCAACATACGCAGAACTGGAAAACTGGCTGAAAACGTTCAACACCGATTTATTGGCAAACCTAAAAAAACATTTGTCTGAATCGCTGCAACAATCACTTTTAAGCCGATTAAAAGCTACGAAAGATGTAAAGAAAATATTCATAGAACTCAAAGCATGGATAAGCGAGCATGATGCAGCACTGCCATCCGTATTACTTTTGCATTTAGCAGTGTTTGAACAGCTATTTGATTTGGCAAAAAATGCTACTCCAAAGCCAACATCACAAATTAATCACAAGAACCAGCGCGAAACGAATAATACGGATGAGTTATACATAAATAATGCGGGGCTGGTAATTTTGTATCCTTTTCTTAATCATTTTTTTGAAAAGTTAGGATTAGTACACGAAGGAAGCTTTTTAAATGACACTGCTATGCAGAATGGCGTGGCATTACTGCAATACCTAGCCAACGAAGACACAAACCCACCTGAACATTTATTAGCCCTCAATAAACTACTGTGTGGTATGGAACTGGAAGCCGTGTTTTACCTGGAAACGCCTTTGACAGAAACGGAAATGGACGAATGCAATACTTTCCTGGAGGCAGTAATTGAACAGGCGCCGATTCTAAACAAAATGTCGATTGCTGGATTTCGCAGCAGTTTTCTATTGCGACAAGGTATTCTGAGTTCCCGCGATGGCGCGAGTCTATTACAAGTCGAGCGCGAAACTTACGATGTGGTACTGGATCGTTTTCCCTGGGGCATGGACTGGGTAAAATTGCCGTGGATGTCAACATCATTGCGCGTGGAGTGGTGATGAACGCCTTACTGAAAACCAATGCGCATGACCTGGAACAGGAGTTGAACTGGCTGGCTCAACTGCTGGACGCACGTTTCAAAAGCTACTTCAAAACTGATACGGTTATACCTGATATTTTTTCGATTCATCCACCAGACCTCAGTAAGTCAGTTTCGCCGTATGCTCGTTGTGTTTACGAGTATCAGTTAAATTTTGCCGAACGTGTCGCTCTGGTGCTTAGCTTAACGCCTCACATTCGACCTCAGTTGCTTGATGTTTTCTTTTATAAAAATGAAACTTTTGACCGCCGCTTCAGTGAATTCGGCGGTCTTTATAACGAACCCAATGGTGACTTCCTGCCGACAGGCGAGACTCTGCTCTTCCTGTTGGCTGCCAATAACTTAGAAATGCGTTTTACTTTGCAGGCATTGTTTGACCACAATCATATTTTCGCTAAAAATCACATCCTTAGTTTAATGTCCAGTGGCAGGGATGAATCACCTCTGAAAACCCCGTTGCGACTTTCGGAAGAATATTTTTCCCTGTTTACCACGGGTCAAATTCATCAGCCTGATTTCAACACTAATTTCCCTGCACACCTGATTGAAACCCGACTTAACTGGGATGATCTTGTACTGCACCCAGGCACACGCAAACAGATCGAAGAGATTGAAACGTGGATACGTCACGGTGCGACGTTAATGAACGACTGGGGTATGGCGCCCAAGCTAAGGCCTGGTTTCCGCAGTCTGTTTTATGGCCCCCCAGGAACTGGCAAAACCATGACTGCCTGCCTGCTGGGTAAAGCAACAGGACATGCAGTCTACAAGATTGATCTCTCTCTCGTCGTCTCCAAGTATATTGGCGAAACCGAAAAAAACCTTGCCAAGATATTCGACCAAGCCGAACACCGTGACTGGATTTTGTTTTTCGACGAAGCCGATGCCCTATTCGGCAAACGTAGCGAGACCAGAGATGCTCATGATCGCTATGCCAATCAAGAAACCGCTTTTTTGCTTCAGCGTGTGGAAACCTTCGACGGCATTGCCATACTTGCCTCCAATCTGCGCGACAATCTGGATGAAGCTTTTGCCCGTCGTTTTGAATCAATAATCTACTTTCCATTACCGCGCCCAGAAGAACGTCTGCAATTATGGCGTAAAGGCTTTTCGAAAAAAGCGAGGCTGGATGAAAGCATTGACCTGGAAGCCATCGCACGAGATCATGGTTTTTCGGGCAGTGCAATCATGAATTCAATCCGCTATGCTTCGCTGGAATCCTTGCGTCGAGGAAGCGAGACAATTACCCTGAACGAAGTGCAGCAGGGAATCCGCAGGGAATATGCCAAGGAACGCAAAGGTGGATAACTTGCGTAATGCCATGATGGTTATAATATGTCACAAATGACTTCTAAAACGCAACGATCTGAAAATGCCCGTTCTCGGCAGAGCGCGTCTGCGCATCAAAACGCGGCATCTGTTTCTCCTCCCAGCTATGGAATTGATTTTATTGATCATGGAATGGGAAAAAACAACACTAAGTCATCTACAACCAATAATAAAAGTTGGTCAACGCCTGTGCGCAGCTTTGAAACAGCTCAGCATCCAGAGCTTAGCTTTGCCCGGCAGCAAGCCGGGCTTTTATCCAAAAGCAGTGCCGCTATGCAGAGAGCCAAGAGCAATGAAGTATCTCTGAAAACTGCTGAGCTCGATCTTGCGAAAAACAAAAAGGACAAAGGTGAAAGCATCACATCTGTCCAACCATTGGCTAAAAAAGATACAGTACCAGCACCCGTTTCTTCCATACCCAAAGCCACCACCGCAATTCCCTCCAAAACGTCTGTTACTCCTATTACAACTTCACCTGTCGCAGCCAAGGTTATGCCATCTGTCTCAAAGCAGGCATCGTCAGCAACCGCTATAGGTACAGATGTCGTTCACGAACAGCCGAGCATAACGCTTCCAACACCGAGCTTAGTTGCTATCGCTGCTGTGCCCCCGCCAAGTTCAGGTGCAGGGGCTTCGGTTAAGAAAGGCGTGAATAGTGCCGCAACTGAAGCAGTGTCAACACCTGGAACGGAAACCGTAAAATCAACATCGGAACAAACGGCTGGATCAGAAAAATCAGGGGGTGTTAAGCCGGAAAGTGCGCAATCAGAGGTAAAAAGCGATCTGGCTGCTGGCAATGCAGAAACTATCAGCGGAAATAAGACCAAGTCGGTCGATCTCACCGTAAAACTACACATACCCGAACCACCCAGTGGCATATCACCCAAAACCGCAAAACGAATTCAGGGAGTACAAGCACACGCAAGTAAAGCAGCAACCGCGCATAGCACCTTACCAAGCGGAGCTAGCCAAGTGGGAGCAGCTAGGCAAGCAGTAACTGAACCCGATGCTGAGGCAACAGCAAAGGCTCAAGTAGAACTGATCAAACAGGTTCAGGCGGCTCCAAGTCCAGAAATCGTCAAGCTCTGCGAGCGTATACGCGAAGTAATCCGCAACAAACGTCCACCTGATGAAGATGCTCTAATGGAAGCTAAGCCAGAAGGTGAAGCACTTGAAGCGGGAAACCAACTGAATACCGCCGTCGAAGGTGAAACCAAGAAAGTTCAGGATAATTACGCCAGCGTCAATAAAGCACCCGGAGCGGTAACGCCTACTAAAGGACAAGACTTACCGCCGCAACCAACCGTCGTTGGAACACAACCAATTAACGCTCAGGCAGCAACGCCAGATGCCGTCCCGGCAGAAAGTGTTTCCCTCGATGTCGATGTAGAAGACAGCAAGAAGAAAATGCAGGATGCGGGTATGAATACACCCTCCGCCCAACTCGTGCAAAGCGGTCCTATTGCAGAAGCACGCGGAGTACAAGGCGAACTTGACCAAACCGCGAAAGAAGACCCTGCAAAAATACTCGCTGGACAACAAGAAACGCTTTCGAAAGCTGAAGGCGATATGGCAACTCTTCAGGCACAAGCACTAGCGGCACTCACAAAATCGCGTACTGCCACTACCAAAAATACTTCATCGCAACAGACAGGTATGGTTGGCTCGGAAGAGACCATGCGAACCACAGCGAGTGCAGAAGCCAAAAAAACCTTTGAAGATGCAAAAACACAAGTTACAGAACTACTCAAACCACTGGCATCCAACGCGATGAAAGAATGGGAATCAGCCAAGGCCGTTCTGACTACCAAGTTTAAAAACGATCTTGCGCCCGTGCAAAAACGTATTGACGAGCGGCATTCGGGTGCCGCTGGCTTTGTGGTTGGTCTGTGGGATGCTGTTACTGGTTTACCAGGCTGGGCAGAAGAAGGTTACACTAAAGCAGAGAAAAACTTTGGTGATGGTGTTATTGACAAACTTACTGCGATTTCAACCAAAGTAAACTCAGTCATCGCAACCTGCGATTTGATTATCAAAAACGCCCGTGACCGTATCACCAAAATTTTTAACGACTTGCCCGCATCCTTGCAAGATTGGGCTAAGCAGGAACAAACCAAATTCGATGGACAACTCGATCAACTTCACAACCAGGTTATTGCTGCACGCGATAATTTCAACAAAGACTTAATCAATCGCTCCAGCCAAGCGGTTGACGAAGTACGCGGGCAAATCGCCGAACTCCGTAAAAAAGCGGCTGGATTACTTGGTCGGATTGCTAATGCTATTGGTCGATTCCTTGATGATCCCGTCAAATTTATCATCGAAGGCTTGCTCGAATTGGTTGGCATACAACCTGCCTCTTTTTGGGCAATCATCGCAAAAATCAAAAAAGTTGCCAAAGACATTGCCGATGATGCCACGAAATTTGCCAATAACCTATTCTCTGGGCTTGGGCAGGGCTTCACCCAATTTTTTGACAACTTCGGTACGCACATACTCAAAGGCTTCATCAGTTGGTTGACTGGCGGGCTTGGTGATGTTGGCGTGCAAATTCCGAAAGATTTTTCACTCAAAAGCGTAATCACATTCTTCTTACAGTTGATGGGCATAACTTGGCCACGAATTCGCAAGGTTTTGGCTAAACAAGTTGGCGAAAAAAATGTCGCCTTACTCGAAAAAGTCTATTCAATGGTGTCCTTCCTCATGGATAAAGGACCAGAAGGCATCTACGAAATGATCAAAGAAAAACTGGATCCCCAGTCTATTGTTGATCAAGTGGTTCAGCTTGCTGTTGATTTCCTCGTTTCTGCGATCATCAAGCAGGTAGCAGCAAGAATTATCATGCTATTCAATCCAGTTGGTGCGATTTTCCAGGCACTTGAAGCGATTTATCGAGTATTAAAGTGGCTCTTCCAAAATGCAGCTCGAATTTTCACGCTTATCGAGACAGTGGTAAATGGTATCGCTGATGTCTTGGCGGGCAATATTGGTGGTTTCGCCAACGCAGTAGAAAAAGCACTGGGAATGCTAATAGCCCCTGTCATTGCTTTCATTGCAGACTACCTGAGTCTGGGCGATTTACCCACCAAGATTGCCGAGAAAATTAAGAGCTTCCAAGACTGGATCATGGGGCTAATCGAAAAAGCACTGGTGTGGATGATTGAAAAGGGCAAGGCGTTCTTAGCGGCAGTGGGGATTGGAGGGAAAGACAAAGATAAGAAAGAGAATAAATCTGGTGAAAGTACAGTAGGTGAAGATCTTGAGTGGACTGTTGGCACTGAATCACACCATCTTTGGATTGCTCCTGAGGGAGAGACATATGTACCTATAATGGCTAGTGGTAAACCTCATCCAGTGCGAACAGCGTTGAATACTTATAGAGATCAGGCGAAAAAGCTCGATGCGACTGATGAAGAACGAGCCAAAGACGCACAAGCATCGATTAAGAAAGCGAGTAAGGCATTAGACAGTTTGGAAAAAGCACTTAAAAAACAAGAAAAACTGGTAAAAGATGCTTCATCTGAGAAAAAAGCCAGTGTAAATGATGCTATCAAAACTCATGAGAAAGAACTTAGAGAAGCTATTTCAGAGATACAGGAGCTTCTCGATTTAAATGATGATGAACGAATTAAGAAAGTCAGGAAAGAATTCAAAAGTAGTCCATTTTCAACCCCTAATGATTTAGCTCCATTTCTAGGAGTCCAGACCAGATCAGCACAAAAAATAGTTCAAGACTGGGTGCAAAAAGGGCTGCTTTTTCGAATTGAATCTGCAAAGACAGATAACCAAGGCGTTAGTACATTCGATCCAGCAAAAGCAAAATGGCGTGAGGTTCATCCAAACAACAGACAAAAATATGGATATGTTAATCCGAAAAAGGACTCTCAAACTGGACTAACGATTCTTAGCAAAGGACTTTTGGGAGTACCTATCGGAAAAGGGAAATTCAAAAAACCAACATCTTCGGAAGAACATGATCTCAGTTACCATAAAAATAAGGCGCATTACTATAGTGTCCTAGAAGGGAGTCCAAATAAAGACTTCACATTTGATGACGCTATTCTAGGGCATAAACCTCCTGGTGCCTCTGGTCATTGGAACGAGGGTAAGCCAATACCTGGACATAAACAGACGAAAGATGAAAATTATGAATGGAATCAGAATCCTAAAAACTATCACGGACCAGAACATAAAGAGGAGTCGTCTGCGAGTGGTGCTGAAGCTCAGAGGTATGAACTTCCGACAAAAGGACGAGGTAGCAACCCATACTGGTGGGATAATTAATATTTTTTAGGAAATTGCACTCATGGCTGACTATATAGAATCAATAATTCAAAGCTATACGACATGGTTTGGCACACCGTCAAAGATTCTTCGTTTTGATATAAACGCCCCTCCCTTATCATCGGTCGCCTTAGTAATCTATCTTCCTGTAGACTCAGATGCAAACACAACACTTATTGGTACGGCTGGTCTAAGCTCTGCGAACCTTGTTGAGGGATTCAAGGCTGAATTTGGCATAGAAGTGAAAGGAACATTTAGCGATAGCAACCTACATTCACTTGGTAAAGCACTTGTGAATATAGGTCTTGCACCTTTGAAAACACGCCGATTGTTTGAAGAAAATCAGATACTCAATAACTTCGAGTTTCCATTTTTTCCAAGGTTTGGGAAAGCTATGCTTGTTAATTTGGATCCAGTTTATAGCTTTGAATTCCCTGGAATCGATGAACCCACTACGTTATTAATGGTGGTTCCCATTTTCGAAGATGAGGTGAAATACATCGAGTCATCTAAAAAAAGAGAAGAAACCTACTTACAGCTTTACAACCGAGGTCTTATACCAGAAGACTTTGATCGCACTTCAATGATTTGACCATGTCGAAGTATTTTACAATCTGGAGAAATCGAGATGGAAACCAATATTTCGAAGCTCAATAGTATTTTGACCTAAAAAGAAAAGTATTAAACCCAGCCGATTTTAAACACGACTCCACGCTATGAAAAGGACTAGATCATTATGACCGACATAGACCTCAATTTATGGATGACTACTGACCAGTCACGATTTTTCCTGATTGCCAATAACACGTCTCTTGTGGCAGGAAACTTCTGTATCAAAACCCTCAGTGGTCAGGAAGCATTTGTCGATGCCGTTTCCATCGAGGCAAATGAAATCCCCGAAGCCCAGGCCCGCCAGTGGGCCAAAGACCAACTTGGTCAAGCACTCGGCGAGATTCGTGAAGCCATCGATGAAAAACTTGCGGATTGGCGAACCCAACTGGATGTGTTCAATCGAACCCCAGTTGCTCAGGACACAACCATCACGCCCGACGCAGCACCTGCTCTGCTTGATCTACTCAAACAGCTCCCCAGCGTTCTCGGCAATAGCTTGTCAGGCGACGAACACCGTGTCGGCGAGGCAAAAAATGCCATGACCGATCTCCAGCGTCGGCTAAAAGACACTGGCATCGACCTCGATGATCGCTTCACGAAGTTCCCCGACCGCCTCGCAGAACTTCGCAGGGAATTTGAACAGGAACAGGCAGTAAAGAAATCAACAACTGGCAATTCTTCGTCAGAGTAGGCCAGATTCATAACACCTAGATTTTGAAAATAAAAGGCGTGAACAGAATGCCCTACCCGACCGAAAATCAAATTCAGTTCAACAACGCCTTTGCCAGCTCAATAATCTCGTTTTCATCAATCTCATTAATTGAATAATCCTGTTTATTC